>PVBE011728350.1_pt1 | contig 14282 bp, 10 predicted proteins | sample 1631181 | NCBI WGS metagenome assembly PVBE01 (sample SAMN08397723, study PRJNA350692) | Marine metagenome, whole genome shotgun sequencing project. | isolation source: water | place: Pacific Ocean | collected 2012-04
GTGAAGGCGAAGGTGAGCTCTGCAGCGATGAGTGCGATTGGGCCGATGATGGAGACTGCGACGACGGCGGCCCCGACTCGGACACCGACCTGTGCGCGTTCGGCAGCGACTGCATGGACTGCGGTCCGCGTCCGGACGACGGAGGCGGCGGCGAAGACGCGATCTGCCCCGCGGTCGACCCGGACGACGCCATGGTCGGCCGCTTCGAGGGCGCCGGCTTCGCGAACGGCTGCGAACTCGACCAGGACTGCGTTGTCGGCGGCTGCAGCGGTGAGGTCTGCGCAGCCGAGGAGGTCATCACCACCTGCGAGGCCATCCGGCCCGCGGGTGGCGCCTGCGGATGCATCGAGGGCGAGTGCATCTGGCACCTGGCCTGCGCGGAACAACCGGTGCCGCCCCCAGGGGTCGACAATTGAGGCGCCTGCACCTGCTGCTGCTCGTGGCGAGCCTCGTCGCGTGTGACGACGACACCGCGGACAACGACCCGCCGGCCGGCCCGGACTCGATGGCGGTCGACCCGGACGTCGGCACCGACGCGGTCCCAGACGTCGAGACCGGAGACGATCCCGACGCAGACACACGCGACCCGGACGCTGCTGTGCCCGACGTTGGCGCCGACGCGGCCCCACCCAACCCCGACGCGACGGTCGAGCCGCTCGACCTGCCGTGCAACACCGCGGTCGGTGAGATCCCCGAAGGCCTGGTCGAGCTGAAGCACGACGACGGCGCGGGCATGGCGGACCTGATCGACCAGGACTGGGAGATCGCCGGGGTCCCCGTGGCCACGGGGCACCTCTGGGAGGCCGTGAAGTTCGAGCTCGAACATCCGGCGCGCATCCACGCGATCACGGTGCAATACGGGCAGCTCCCGCAGCGCGACGACTGGCCCGTGGAGCTCGGCGTGTTTCCCGACTTCGGCTACAACGGCTTCGACTTCTGGAAGTTCGATGCCCAATGGTCCGGCAGCCGCTGTAGTGGCGACCTGAAGCGCGGTGAGTGGGTCACCTTCGTGCTCGACGAGCCCGTGGAGATCGATCACCCCGGGCTGGTCTACGTCGGCTCCCTCCGAGACCACCCGCGCGACCAGGCGATCCTCTTCGATGGCAACTTCGACGAGCGCTGCGCCGAGAACCCCCAGGAGTGCTGCAACGGCTTCGACCGGTGCCACTCGGCGTGGAACTTCCCGGAGCTGCGCAACGTCAACGGCACGCCGTTCTGGCCCGGCCTGAGCACCTCCTTCCTCTACGACTACATGGTGCGGATCCACGTCGAATACACCGAGGAGGCGGATCCGGCGGAGGATCTCTTCCAACCCGTGCCCGACCTCGCCACGAGCAACCGCATGGCGTGGGGCGACTACGACAACGACGGTGACGACGACATGCTGCTCCCCGGTCCGCGGCTGATGCGCAACGACGATGGCGCCTTCGTCGACGTGAGCGAGGAGACCGGGCTGAGCGCGAGCGGGGCGGCGGGCGCCGGCGTGTGGGGTGACTACGACAACGACGGCTGCCTCGACATCCTCGCCTTCGTGGAGTCGCCGCACCGCGCCGACAGCCTCCTCCGAAACGACTGCGAGGGCGGCTTCACCAATGTCACCGAGGCGAGCGGCATCGTCGATCTGCAGGAGTATCTACGCTGCGAGGGCGACGAGACCGCGACCGGCTCACCGACCCCCGCTGCTGCGTGGTGGGACTACGACGGCGACGGCCTGCTCGACATCTACCTGCCCAACTTCATCTGCTGGCCCGAGGGCACCTACTACACCGACACCATCTGGCATAACGACGGGGACGGGCGCTTCAGCGACCGCACCGGGATGGACGGCTTCCGCGACCTCGACGCCGAGCGCCTCGCGAGCCGCGGCGCCGCACCCATCGACGTGGACCAGGACGGGGACGTCGACATCCTGGTGAACAACTACCGGCTGCACCGCAACATCTTCTATCTGAGCAACGGTGACGGCACCGTCGAGCAGGCCCACACCGAGCTGAACCTGACCGGCAATTTGACCCAGCAGGGGTTGAGCCGCGCGTACGGGCACAGCATCGGGACCGCCTGGGGGGATCTGGACGGCGACGGCGACTACGACCTGGTCGTGGCAAATCTCGCGCACCCCCGCTTCTTCGACTTCTCGGACAAGTCGCAGGTGCTCATCCAGCAGGAGGACGGCACCTTCGAGGACATCCAGGGGGCCTTCGAGCAGCCGTGGGGCGACGCCGGGCTGCGTTACCAGGAGACGCACTCGGTGCCGGTCCTCGGCTACTTCGACCACGACGGCAACCTCGACCTCGCGATCAGCGCCACCTACGACGGGCGCCCGAGCGACTTCTACTGGGGCAACGGCGACGGCACCTTCCGGCTCGACCAGTACCGCAGCGGCCTCGACGTGCGGGGCGGCTGGGGCATGGCGGTCGCGGACTACGACCACGACGGCGACCTCGACCTCGCCACCAGCCAAGGCCTGCTCGAGAACACGGGCGGCAGCGGCGGGCATTGGTTCCAGGTGCGCGCGGTCGGCAACGTCGCGAGCAACCGGGCAGCGCTCGGCGCGACGGTGCGGGTGGTCGCGGACGGCCGGCTCCAGGTGCGTCACGTCAATGGCGGCACCGGGCAGGGCTGTCAGGACTCGCTCTACCTCCACTTCGGACTTGGCGACGCGGAGGCGGTCGAGCGCGTCGAGGTGCTCTACCCGGGCGGCGGGCTCGTCACGTACGAGGGTCCGTTCGACGCCGACCAGCGGCTGTGGGTCTACGAGGACGGCGCCGCGACGCCGGGATGGGTCGGCGAGCCTTGAAGACGCCGTGGTTGCTCGCGTGCCTGCTGCTCTTCGGCTGTGATTCATCGAACGACGGGGGCGCCGGAGATGGCGCGATGACCGGTCAGGAAGGCACGGCCGACGGGGCCGGGGGCGATGCCCGGGCCGGTGACGCCGGACCGGGCGGAGCGGACGGCGTGGTGCCGAACGACGCAGCGCCGACGGACGCCGTGCGGACCCCAGACGCGGCGCCGACGGACGCCATCCCGACCGACACCGCGGCGGCGGACCAATCCGTTCATGATGTCGCCGTCGATCCGGACGACGGTGTCCCATCGCCTGACGCCGGGGTCCCCCCGCCTGACGCCGCCCCACCCGACGACCCGTGCCTCGCATCGGTGGTGCGCGTCGGCAACGTCGAGGTCTTCGCCTACGAGGCCAGCCGGCTGGACGCCGACGCGGACGGACCGGGCGTCGACGACACCCGCGCGTGCAGCGTCGCCGGAGTCTGGCCGTGGAGCGGGATGACCCTCGCCGACGCGACCGAGGCCTGTCAGGCGAGCGGATTCGACGTGTGCAGCGGCGACACCTGGTTCGAGCTGTGCGCCGGCGACGACCCCGACGACGAGCGCGACTTCCCCTACGGCGACGCGTACGTCGCCGCGCGCTGCAACGACCACGTCTCCGGCGGCGGCGCCCTCGAGGTGACCGGCGTCCGGGAGCTGTGTCGCACCCGCGACGGGCTCTACGACATGTCCGGCAATCTCTGGGAGCTGGTCGCCGAGGGCGAGCGCCGCGGGGCGAGCTGGAAGGTCAGCGCCGCCACGTTCCGTCTCGACGCGGCCAAGTGCCACTCACACTTCGTCGTCCCGCCGAACTTCTGGGCCGTCGACCTCGGCTTCCGCTGCTGCCGCGCCGTCGACTGAAGCCGGCCATCAGCTCTCAGCGCTGGGCGCGCCCGAGCTTGCCGGGACGGGACTGAGCGCGAGCTACGGCTTGGACGCCAGGATCTCCAGCGTCAGCCGCTCGAATTCAGCCTTCAGGTGGGTGTGCTCGGCGCCGGTCGCCGGCCCGTTGAAGCCGGTGTGGATGGCCCGCACGGTGCGGTCGCGGTCGACGAAGATCGTGGTCGGGTAGGAGCGCAGGCGGTCGAGCTGCGGGAGCGCCTTCGAGGCCTGCTTCTTGTCGCTCAGGCCCGCCACGACGACCTTCCAATCGAGGCCGTGTCGTTTGGTGAAGTGGTCGACCTGGCGCTGGCTGCGTTCCGCGTCTTCGAAGAGCTCGAACGCGACGCCGAGCAGCGCGAGGCCTTTGGCGCCGTGGCGCCGCTGCAGGTCGGCCAGGGTCGCGGCGGCGTCGTGGCAATTCGGGCACCAGGAGCCGAAGACCTCGACGATCACGGCCTTGCCGGCGAAGCGTGGGTCGTCCAGCGCGGGCAGCTCGAGCCGCTTCGACTCGCCGACGAGCTTCGTCTGGGTGAAGCCGTCGGGGAGCGCGAAGCCGCCGGGGGCGGGCTCGGCGGTGAAGGTGTCGTGCCAATGGGCGCCCGAGTAGAAGTCGCCCGTCAGCTTTGAGCCATCGGCCGCGAGCCGCGCGTCGAAGAGGAACGCGTGGGCGCCGTCGAAGACTGACACCCGCAGCCGGTCGCCGTCGAGGGTGCCAGCGAGGAAGCGGTAATCGCCCGTCGGCGTGAGGACCGTACAGCGCGTCTCGTTCTTCACGACCTCGCACACGCCCTTCGCCGGGCCGTCCTTCGCGAACGCCATGCGCCAGGTTCCGGCGAGCGGGGGCGACTTCGCGTCGGGGGCCGTGCGTGGGTAGCGGTCACTGTCGGGCCGCGCGAGGACGGCGGTGAACGGGAGCGTGGCGACGGCCCCCTTCTTCCGGGCCTTGGTCCAGGTCCCGGTCAGCTTCTCGTCGGGACCGATCCGGGCCTCGATGCGCGAGTCGTAGTGCGGGAAGTCGATGCGAACGTCGCGTCCCGACCGGTGGACCGGCGCGGTGATGTGCTCGGCGCCGTTGATGATCGTCGCCTTCTCTGCGCCCAACACCAGCATGAACGCGATCGTGCCGCCGTCGATGGTGAGCTCGGCGCGGTAATGAGGCGCGACAGCCGACGACATCCCGAACGCCAAGACCAGCGCGATCACTTGCCCGCGGCGACGAACATGTAGATGAGGAACGCCGTCGAGCCAAACACGATTACGGCCATGAGGAAATACGCCTTCCGGCTCTGTGCGCGTATCTCCTCGTCGGTCCGTGTGTCCTCGCGCTTCTCGAAGGTCGACTGGTCGGCGCGGCTTTGGAAGTCGACCCGGTCGGGGTGTTTCTCCCGCTCGGCCCGATCGGCCCACCGCTCGCCCGCGCGCTCACCGCGCGTCGCCTCGGTCACCTGCGCCGCCTTGCTCTTTTGCCGCGGCTTCTTCTTCTTCTTCTTGGGGGTCGCCATGGCGCGCATCCTCACAGACACGGCGGGCGGGTGCCAGTACCCTTGGTCCGTGCGCGCTGGAGCCCTCGTACTCGCTGTTCTCGCCGGGTGCACCATCGAGTTGCCCCCGGTCGCCGGTGAGGTGGAGCAGGACGCCGGCGCGCTCGGGGACGTCTACGTGCCCCCGCCGCGGCGCGAGTCCGGCATGCCTCCGCCACCACCCGGCTCCGACGCAGCCCGCATCCCGGATCCGGACGCAAGCGGCCCAGCCCCACCGATCGGACCCCCGCCCGTGCGGGATCTGGGGCCCCCGCCCGACGCCGCGCCGCCCTGCCCGCAGGGGCAAATCGAGAACGCGGCGGGCGAGTGCATCCTCGCCCACTGGGTCTTCGAGGCGGAGGACGAGGCGATGGTCCACGAGACAGGCGAGCGCGCCCCGGACGGGTGGCGCGCGCGGCAAGGCTGGCACCGCGGTGACAAGCACCTGCTCGCCGGGCCCTACTTCGCGGGCATCCCGGCCGGCCGCTATCTGGCGGCGTACCACCTGCGTTGGGAGCGCGAGGGGGGCGGGAACAGCGAGCGGCGCGTGGCGGCGTTGGTGGTGAACAACTTCGACGGGTGCAACGGGCAGGGCATGTACTTCTGCCCGGTCTCGATTGTGTACGAGCTGCGCCGGCGCCACTTCGACCGCGAGAACCAGGTGCAGGTCGTGACGGTGCCCTTCGAGCAGCAAGCCGAGGGTCACCATCTCGAGTTCCGCGTGCTGTGGGACGGGATCGACGAGCTCTTCGTCGACCGGGTGGAGGTGCGCCCGCTGTAGCGCGGGGCCCTACGGCAGGGTGGCGATGACCTGCTCGCAGGTGGCGCCGTCGGGGATGCGCTGGAGCTTGAAGCTGGCGTCGTCGACCTGGAAGACCGGGGAGTTCTGGTCGACCGTTGCGACGTGACCGTCGGCGCAGGGCTGGCCGCTGTCGAGGGTGCAGCCGACGACGCGCTGGTCGAGCAGCAGAGTGGCGGAGCCCTCCGCGCTGTCACAGGAACTGATGACCCCGTCGAGGCCGATGATGGTCCGCATGCCCAGGAAGAGGCGGTCGGTACGGAGCGCCGGGTTGAAGATGTCGACACGGGGGTTGCTGTAGGCGCCGCCGCTCGCCGCGTGGGCGGTGATGCCCGGGTTGCCGTCGCCGTCGTGGTCCACCGCGGTGGTGTTGCGGTAGCTGTCCGGCCACGGGTCGTTGAGCGCGTCGTTCATCTGCACGCCGGTCAGCATGGCGACCGGGTTTGCGACGAGCGTGGCGCCGGGCTCGGTGCCGCCGAGCTGCACCTCGAACGAGGTCGCGGGGATGCCCGGGGCGGTCCAGACCGCCTGCGGGATCCGGGTGCCGTGGGTGTCGCCGCCGGCGAGGGCGCTGGTGTGGAAGTCCGGGACCTTGACCGCGCAGACCGGGCCGCTGGCCATGATGGTCGTGCCGTCGTGGGCCAATGCCGCCTTGAACCAGATCTCGATGTTGCCGCCGCCGGCCTGGATGGCGAGCCCGGCCGGCCAGCTCACGTTGCCGATGATCTTCACGGCGGTGGTCGTGTTGAAGTCGCAGCCGGTCGCAGCGGGCGGGTCGTCGCTGCCGGGCGGGGGCGGGTCCTGCTCGGCAGGCGGGTTCTCCTCGGCAGGCGGGGGCGGGTTGTCGTTATTGGCCGGCGGAGGGTTGTCGTTGCCGTTCGCGGCGGGCGGCGTGTTGTTGTTGCCACCGTTGGAGGGCGGCAGGCCCATGCCCGGGTCCGGGTTTCCAGCGCCTTCCTCGCCGACGGGCACGTTGATGGTGTCGTCCGAGCAGCCGAAGGCCGCGAACGAGAGGGCGATGAGAGCAATCCAGAGCTTCATGTCTGTTCCTTCCATGCGACGCGGCGGATCGGCCGCGCCGGGTTTCGCTCTCCACCCAGTGCAGAGGGCGTGCCGAAGCGGAAATCCAGGCGCCACGTAGGGCGTGTGCCACTCAGGTCGCAGGTTGCGCGTTTTCTGGGTGTGCTGAGCGTGTCACCCGTGACACGCAAGTCCCCGTTCTATGCGGGTTGGCGTTTCGGCCCGCCTCGTGCAGACGTTCTCGCGTGACACGAATACGGAGCGCGCAGATGCGTCATGCACACCTTCTGACCACCCTCGTCCTCGTCGCCTCCTGGGGCTGCGACGACGGCTCTTCCACCGAGGCGCCGAACGGCGCGCCCGACACCCCCGACGCGGCCGCGGTCGACCCAGACGTCGGCACCTCGGAGCAGGGCCTGAGCGTCGAGATCATCGTCGACTCGATGGGCGTGCCGCACGTCTATGGCGAGACCGACGCGGCCGCGTTCCACGGCGCCGGCTACGCGATGGCCCGCGACCGCCTCTACCAGATGGACATGACCCGGCGGCGTGCGCTCGGGCGCCAGTCGGAGATCCTGGGCATCGAGCGGCTGGAGGACGACAAGGTCGCGCGCCTGTTCCGCTGGACCGAGCACGGGCGCGGAGACGCGGCGCGGATGCGCGAGTACCAGCCCGACACCTGGGCGCTCGTCGACGCGTGGATCGCTGGGGTCAACCGGCGCATCGAAGAGGTGAGCGCCGACGCCTCGCTGCTCGACGAGGGCTTCACCACGTACGAGTACTTGCCGGAGAAGTGGGCCCCGGAGGACGTGCTCGTCATCGGGAAGATGACCGCCTTCGGCAACGACCTCTCGCTGGAGTTCGAGCTCTTCGCGACCATCGCGAGCCGGCTCGTCCCCGAAGCCTACGAGGCGGTGCAGCTGTTCAAGCCCATCCGCGAGACCTACACGATGCCGCCGAGCGAGCGCCCCGAGACGATGGCGGCGTGCCGGCCGCTGCGGGGTGGGGCGTCGGCACCGAAGACGTCTTCGGCGTCGAAGGCGCTCCCACAGATGGCGACGCTGCCCGACTCGCTCGCGGAAATCCGGCGCCGCTTCGCGCCGCTGCGCGTGGTGGGCTCGAACAACTGGGCCGTCGCGGGTGAGCACACCGACACCGGGCGGCCGATGCTCGCTGGCGACCCTCACCAGGGCTTCGACTTCCCAGGGATGTTCTACGCGCTGCACATCAACAGCGCGGAGGCGGGCGGGCAGCTCGACGTCGCGGGCTTCTCCTTCGTCGGCGTACCGGGCGTGTCGATGGGGCACACCGACCGCCTCGCCTGGACCGTCACGACGAACTTCGCCGACGTGATGGACATCTGGGCCGTTGAGACAACTGAAACCGGGGTCGTCATTGGAGGGGAGGAGGTCCCGTTCACCGAGCGCGCGGTCGAGATCCTGGTGCGCAACCCCGGCGACCCGGTCGGCGAGGGGCGCGGCTTCGCCTACAAATTCTACGACGTAGAGGGCTACGGACTGCTGCTGCCACGCGAGATCGTCCCGATCCCGGTGGCGGGACCCGGGCGCGAGCTGCTCTTCAACTGGACCGGCTACACGGCGCGTGACGGCGGCGGGCTCATCTCGTTGAACACGGCCCGCTCGGTCGACGACTTCGAGGCGGCCGTCGACCAGCTCGCGCAGCTCAACTACAACTTCCTCGGGGCGGACGCGACCGACATCACCTACCGCGTGGGCGTCGAGGTTCCGAAGCGCGAGGTGACCGAGACGCGCGCGCCGTGGCTGGTGATGGACGGGGACGACGCGGGCTCGTTCTGGACCGGAGAGATGCTGGCCGGCGAGCAGAAGCCGCGCAGCCGCGGGCTCGAGCGCGGGTTTCTCAGCACGGCGAATAACGACCCGTTCGGGTTCACGGAGAACGGCCGGCTCGACGACGACCCCTGGTACTACGGCGCCTTCTACGCCCCGGGTTGGCGGGCCGCCCGCGCGGAGTCGACGCTGGGCGAGCTGGTCGCGGAGGGCGGGATCACCTTCGAGGACATGCGCGCGCTCCAGCTCGACACCCACAGCAACCTCGCCGACGACCTGGTGCCGGTGCTCGAGGCCGAGGAGATGCCCAAGGACGAGGACGTCGGCGTGATCGCCCAGCGGCTGCTCGATTGGGACCGCGAGATGCGTCGCGACTCGCCGGAGGCCCTGCTCTTCCACGCGTTCGCGCACTTCCTCACCGCGGAGGCGGTCGGCGACGACCTGGGTTTGATCTTCCCCGAGGCGATGAATCTGCAGGCGGTCTACATCCTCAAGCTGGGGGCGTCGGTGGTCACCGGGCGCTACCCGAACGCAGGCGAGCTGCTGCAGGAGGGACGCGCCGAGGTCGTGCGGGCGGCGCTCCTGCGCACGAAGGCTCTGGTGGACGAGCGCTGGCCCGACGGCGACTACACCTTCGCGGACATGCGCGTGAGCAGCTTCGAGGACGCCTTCGGCGCGGGGCTGGACTACGGGGCGGTGCCGACCGACGGGGGCGAGACGAGCGTGAACGTGGCGCCCTCGCGCTTCTTCGACGATGCGGCCGCGGCGTCTGCCGATCAGTGGGTGTCGCGATACGGGCCGCTCTTCCGCTTGCTGACGACCTTCGCCGAGGACGGCACGCCCGAGATGCACATCAGCCGGCCCATCGGGAATCGACCCGGGCACATCCAGGTGGATGACGACTGGGTGGAAGGCCGCTACCGCAAGCTGGCCTTCACCCGCGCCGAGGTCGACGCCGACGCCCAGGAGCGGGTGACGCTCACCTGGGCGCCCTGAACCTCTCGCCACGCCCGGACGCGGCAGGCAAGCTGGGATCCGGGCGGTTGGGAGGCGAGTGATGTTCGAAGCGGTCGAGTTGGGTCACAAGGTCTCGAAGAAGGCGTTCAAAGAGCGTGTGCCGCGTCTTCGTGAGGCGCTGCTCAACGCGCAGGGCCGGCTCCGGAGCAGCAAGTTCCCGGTCATCCTCGTCTTCGGCGGGGTGGACGGCGCTGGGAAGGGGGAGCTCGCGAACCTGCTCGCGGAGTGGATGGATCCGCGCTGGATCTCGACGCGGGCCTACAGCACGCCGAGCGACGAGGAGCGCGAGCGCCCGGAGTATTGGCGCTATTGGCGCGACCTGCCGGCGGCGGGGCACATCGGGGTGTTCCTCAGCGCGTGGTACTCGCAGCCGCTGCTGCGCCGGGTGCACGAGGAGACGCCGGACGACTTCGAGCGGCGCATCGACGAGATCGTCGACTTCGAGCGGGCGCTCGCCGACGACGGCGCCGAGATCATGAAGTTCTGGCTGCATCTCGGGAAAGGCGCCCAGAAGAAGCGCTTCAAGTCACTCGAGGCCGATCCGCTCCAGGCGTGGCGGGTGTCGAAGCGCGACTGGGACCATTGGCGGCTCTACGACCGCTTCGTCACGGCGGCCGAGCGCCTGATCACGCGGACGAGTACGGGGTTCGCGCCGTGGCACCTCATCGACGGGGGTTCGTATCGTTACCGCAGTCTGCGCTTCGGTGAGCTGCTCCTCGAGGGGCTGACTCGGCGGCTCGACATGGAGGCCGCGACGACCACCGTGCAACCTGGCCCCGCGGTGCCGGAGCTCGGGGGCGAGACCGCGGAGGACGGGTTCGCGGAGGCGGTGGAGCTGCCGGCGGCCCAGAAGGAGCCGGACGAGGGCGACGACCCGGCGCCGATCACGGTCTTGAGCCGGATCGAGATGCCGCCCCCGCTCGAGACCCCCCCGTACAAGGAGGCGCTCCAGAAATACCAGGGCCGGCTGAGCCAGCTCGCCCGGCGCGCGGTGGAGCAGAAGGTCTCGACGCTGCTCGTCTTCGAGGGCCCCGACGCTGCCGGAAAGGGTGGTGCCATCCGCCGGGTCACCCACGCGTTGCAGGCTCGCGACTACCAGGTCATCTCCATCGCGAAGCCCACCGACGAGGAGTTCGCGCACCACTATCTCTGGCGCTTCTGGCGACATCTCCCGCGCGATGGGCGCGTCACCATCTTCGACCGCAGCTGGTACGGCCGCGTGCTCGTCGAGCGCGTCGAAGGGTTCGCGAGCGAGCGTGAGTGGCGTCGCGCGTACGCCGAGATCAACCAGTTCGAGGAGCAGCTCGCCGCCCACGGCACGGTGGTCCTCAAGTTCTGGATCCACATCTCGAAGGACGAGCAGCTCCGGCGCTTCCACGACCGCGAGAACACGCCCTACAAGCGCTGGAAGCTGACCGACGAGGACTGGCGCAACCGCGCCCGCTGGACCGACTACGAGGTCGCCGTGCACGACATGATCGAGCGCACGAGCACCCGTCGGGCCCCGTGGACCATCGTGCCCGGCAACGACAAGCGAACTTCGCGCATCACGGTGCTCAAGACGGTGAGCGCAGCGCTGACCAAGGCGCTGGGCGACTGAGTCGAAGCCCGGGCTTCGACTCAGCTACATCACGACCGACAGAGTCAGCGCGAAGACCGCGAGGCTCGGCATCCAGGTGGGGCCGAACCAGCGCAGCCGTGAGGGTGCGCCGCGGATCTGGCCGAGCGTGACGTGGCCATCGTCGAAGCCGACCAACGCGTGCTTGGGAAGGAATGGCGCCGTGAGGATCCAGACCTGCTCGCCCACGCAAGGGGTGCACCTCGTGACGATGATGTCCCCGGCGTTCGAGTGAATGTGGAGCGTCCGGTAGAACGCGCCGTGACTGCTCACGACGCTGCCCTCGCGCAGCTCGCCGGCGCGCAGGAGGACCCGGATCGTGTCGGCGACCGTCGGCGTCGCCGAGAGCACCATGACCATCACGCAGAGCGTGCCCACCCGCATGCTCTCCAACGCGCACGCCTCGGCGATCCGGAGCGCCACGAACGAAGTGGCGAGGAGCGCGAGGCCGCTTGACAGGAGCCTGTAGATCCGGCTCGCGCGTCGCCAGACCGCCCCAATCCCGGCGTCCGAGCGCGGAGCGACTGCAGACAGCGTGACGTGATTCGGCATGAGTCCCCCGGAGGCCGTTTGTCCTCAACTTCAGGGATGCAGACAGACCGTGGGCTTTGTCGTCCGAGTGGCGCTCAGGCTTCCTGGAGCCGGAGTCGCTGAGCCGCGTAGACGCCCGCGAGGGTAACGCCGACGCCGAGGCCGCCGACCCAGCCGAGGGGTTCGGCGAAGAAGAGCACGCCCCAGACCGTCGCCAGCATCGGCTGCAGGAGGAGCAGGACCGAGCTGCTCGTGGCGGGGAGGTGCGGCATCCCGCGGGAGATGAGCAGCCAGCTGCCGACCTGGACGCCGAGGGCGAGGGCGATGAGCAAGGCCAGGTCGGCGGCGCCCGGCCAGGCGATGTGCTCCGCGGTGATGAACGCTGCGAGGGTGAGGGCGGTGGCACATGTGGCGCTGCTGACGGCGAGGTTCGGCGCGACCCCGACGAGGCCTTCGCCCCGCAGGCTCTCGCGCAGCGTGAGGATGTAGCCTGAGTAGAAGACGCCCGTCGCCAGGCCGAGGCCGACGCCCTCGAGGTGAAGCTTGTTGACGCCGATGCCGGGCAGGCTGACGAGCACGACCCCGGCGAGGGCGACGAGCACCGCGAGGGCGAACGCGGGTCGCAGGCGCTCGCCGAGGAGCAGGGCCGAAACGACCGCCACCCAGAACACCTGCGTATGGGCCAGGAGCGTCGCGATGCCGCTGCCGGCCATGACGATGGCGCGATGCCAGACGAAGAGGTCGGCGGCGAAGAAGAGCCCGGACGCGAAGGCCCACATGAGCCCGCGTGTGCGGGCGGCGCCGGGTTTACCGAGGACTCCGGCGCCTGCGAGCGGGGTGAGCGCCAGCAGCGCGATGGCGGCGAAGGCCGTGCGGTAGACGCCGATGCTCGCCGGCCCGAGCGAGATCCACTTCACGAGCACCGCGGCGAACGACAGGCCGAGGGCTCCGACGGCGACGAAGGTGAGTGCTCTGGAGGACTGAACGGCGACGACTCCCGCGAGGCACGACCGCGGGCGGCCGAGGTCTCGGATTTCGAGCGTGGCAGGGTAGCGCGCCCCCCCGGCCGGTGTCGTGCGACGCAGCCTGGCTGTCACACTGAGCGTCGCGTGGCGGATCGCGGGCGCGTGTCAGGCCGCGCTCTACGAGGCGCCTGCGGGTTAGGGCCCGCGCAACAATAACTTCCGGTTTCGCATCCACGAGCGCTCGTGGATGCGAGGCGCCTGTTTGTTCTTGGACAAACCCTTAGCCGCCCTCAAGTTGCCAATCGGTGGGCGCGAGGCGACGGTGGCGCAGATGACGCGCGACGATCTGGAACGCACCCTCGCTGACAGGGGGGTCGACCTCGCGGACCTGACCGTTGACGAGGACGGGGCGATTCAACCCGTCGCGCCCGGGGCTGAGGTGGGCGAGGCGCTGCCCGCCGTGGACACCGGCCAGCTGCTGCTCGGCGAGAAGCTCGGCGAAGGGGCCTTCGGTGTCGTGTCGCTGGCGACGCAGGTGCCGCTGCGGCGCCAGGTGGCGGTCAAGGCGCTGCATGCCACGGATCCCGACGTCGCCGCGGCGCTGATGCGCGAGGGCCGCGTGCAGGGCGCCCTCGACCACCCGAACATCGTGCCGGTGCACCTGCTCGGTCGGCGTGACGGTGACGGCACTCCGCTGCTCGTGATGAAGCGCGTGGAGGGCGAGCGCTGGCGCGACTACATCGGACGGGAGGGGGCGCTCACCGCCCCGGCCGGGGTGCCCGACGCGCTCGACTGGCACCTGCGGGTGCTGATGCAGGTGTGTCAGGCGATCCACTTCGCGCATCGGCGCGGCGTGCTCCACCGCGACCTCAAGCCGAGCAACACGATGGTGGGCCCCTTCGGTGAGGTCTACGTGATCGACTGGGGTCTCGCCGTCGGCCTGGAAGGCGGCGAGGATCTGGGGCTCCGCGACGCCCGCGCGGTCGGGCGGCCGGCGGGGACGCCGAGCTACATGGCGCCCGAGATGGCGATGGCCGAGCCGCTCGACGCGCGCAGCGACGTGTACCTGCTGGGCTCGTGTCTGCATCAGATCCTGACGGGACGTGCGCCGCACCAGGCGTCCGACATCCCCGGGCGTCTGCTCGCAGCGGCCCGGTCGGCGCCGCCGACGTACGGTGAGCACGTCCCCGAGGAGCTGGGCGCGATCGCTCGACTGGCGCGGGCGCGCGACCCGGAGCAGCGCTACCCGACGGCCCGCGCGCTTCACGACGCCCTCGCCGCGTTCCTCGTCCACCGTCA
>PVBE012048509.1_pt1 | contig 14280 bp, 15 predicted proteins | sample 1631181 | NCBI WGS metagenome assembly PVBE01 (sample SAMN08397723, study PRJNA350692) | Marine metagenome, whole genome shotgun sequencing project. | isolation source: water | place: Pacific Ocean | collected 2012-04
CTTCGTAAGAGATTGGGATTGGGGAGCATTGCGACTAGTCCGCTTACTGGTGCCTCGTCATAGGTGTTGCCCCGCTTGCCTCGTCATCGGTGAGGCAGAGGGGCATATAAGGTGCAGGATTAGGAGGGCCGATAACGTCTCCAAAGCGATCGTCGTCTGCTCTCGAATCGCGCACTACAGTCGCGCCAGGGTTCTCAAAGGTAAGTACGCATCGACCCCGAGAGCCTACGCGACCAGGCCGCGCTACATTGTCAGCGAGGGGTATGCCGAGTTGCTGCCGATTACAGAGCGGCGCTTTGATAGCAGTCAAGCTTTCCACAGGGCGGCACGGGGCAAACCCGGCAACGTCACTGGCGGGATGCTCAAGGGGATCCGCGTCCGCAACTATGGCGCCAAGGGTGCCGTTGTGGAGTTTGCGGGCAAGTCGATGGGCAGCAGGATCAAGTCTCGCAAAAGAGGCGGCTATAATCAGCGAGTGACAGCCGCCAACAAAAAGAAAGCGCTCGCGGTCTTTTGGCGCCTGCGGGTCAACCCGATCCAGCCGACCGATCCAGAGGTCGAGGCGCTGGGCAGTGTCACGTCGCTGCTACTCGGCGAGAAGATCGCGAAGAACTTCAGTGCAAGACCTGGCGAGACGGTGATGACCGGGGATCGACTCCTCGCCAGCCTACTCGCAGCAGACTCCAAAAACGGCACACCGGTCAGACTTTAGAGGGCACAACATGGCAGAGAAGACGATCGAGATCGAACTACCAGCAGCGACAACCGACGACCCTGCGCCCGCTGCGCCTGTAGAGGCCGCAGAGGCGTCGCAACCCGTCGAGGCTATCAACGAGCCGGTCGACAAGTTTGCAGCGCTACAGGCCGAGCTTGAAGAGTTGCGAGCGGGCAAGGCGGCAGCCGAGGCCGAGGCCGAAGCGGCGCGGGTCGCTGGCTTGTCAGATGCCGAGCGGTTGACCGAGGAACGCGAAGCGTGGCGGCAAGAGGTCGAAGGGGAGCGCACCAAGTTGCGCATTGACCTGCGAGCCGCTGCCCTGGAGCGGGCTGGAGTCATGCCCAAGTACAACGACTTTGTGCCCGACGTTGACGTGCGAACGGCAGAGGGTCAGAAGGCGCTAGAGGGTTGGATCAACGATCATCCCGAGACGGTCAAGCGCGGCGACATCATTGCGCAGCCGACTCCGACAGATGCCTTGATCCGCAAGTCATCCAAGCTGGCCGACATCCTGACGGGCAAGCGCAAGTCTTCGCTCGTGACGCAAAAGTCCATTGCAGAGATGTTCAACAACAACTAGCATTGGCCCTGGAGGTCAACACATGGTTGACGAGATCAAGGCGCCAGCAAAGGCGCCGAAGAAAAGAACGAAGAAGAAGATCACGCCACCTGGCGCGATGAAGCTACCGACCGCGCAGGCTATCGAGGAAGCCCGCAAGCGTCGCAAGCGTCATCAGACAGAACAGCGTGATCCACCTGGCACCATCTACGGGTTGCCAGATGGTTGGGTCGGTGCGGTTATCGATCCAACCTTGTCCGAAGGTCAGATTGCTAGACACGATGCGCTCTGGACTGCGAAAGGGTGGGTGAAGCTGGAAGGCTTGCACGCCGTCGCCGGTTACCACAGCGGTGCGATCGTTTACGTCAAGACCCGAGAGGACTACGAACAAGCGCGGCTTGACCGCGCGAACAAACAGAAGGAAGACCGCAAGAACGGTCTCAGGTTCTAACAATGGCAAACGATCTTTCAAACGTGCAGCAAGTTGCACAGTCGACCTTTTTGCAGGGTCTCGCGTCCTCGACCGAGGACTACGCGCGATGTTGTAAGGTCTTGGATTACGAAGGCGGAACGGCGCAGTTGATGGCGACCAATGCTGGCGGCTTGGCCACTGAGGTGACGGCCGCGAGTACGACGCTCGCCAGCGCGGATTTGACCTCCGGAATCTCCAGCGTCACGCAGCAAGCGTTCGCGATCAAGCACACTGTCCCTTGGGCACAGTTGAATTGGTCCATGAACTTGGCCCAAGACATCGGGATGCAGTTGGCCAACGCTGCGGCCCAAAATGTTAACAAGCTGTTTATGGATGGATTAGAGGGGTTATTTGCAGACGCGGCGCCGATGGCGGGCGGTGCGAATGGCGAAGTTGGCGCGGGCAAGAAGTTCATCGACACCGGCTTGGCTTTCTTGCAGGGCGAGGCGGGCGCGGGAACGCAGGACAATCTGCTCACCGCAGCGTTGTCGGAGGCGTCCTTGTCTAGTGCTCGGCAGCTTCTCCGCAATTGGAAAAACCAGCAGGGTCTGCCGATGAACATTACGGGCGGCGATGACGAGATGGTTCTCGTTGTCGGTCCCGAAAATGAGCTTGCGGCGGTCGAGTTGATCACCTCGAATCTCTCGGGCGCGGATATGGCATCGAACGTCTTCCGCTCCTTTGCGGATGTCGTTGTGTTCCCGTTCGCGAGTGACCCGAGCGACTGGTTCCTCATCTCGAGGACCAAGAGCCCGTGCGGGATCTGGATGTCGGAGAGTCCTGTGCTCCTCGCGCGCGAGGACGAGACCGGGATCTTCGTCAACTTCACGGTCCGCTTCCAAGCGACCTTCTACATCAAAGCGTATGCGGCCGGTATCGTCGGCAGCAACGTAGTGTAGAGCCTACCAAGCCGGGACGCGGCGGCCTTGCTTCGGTAGGGTCGCCGCTCCCTGCGGGGTCGCATGATTGAGCTACGCACAGACCAGGCGGTTGCGTTCCGCTGGTACAGCGAGACCGGACTCCTCCCGACGTCGTTGACCGCCAAGGCATACAACCGTAGCGCTGGCCTGCAAGCCACTGCGACGGTCACCTTGCCGAGCGGGTCGACGACGGTGCACACCGATCACGGCACCTATATCTCGATGAACGCCTCGACAAACTTTGCCACGGGTGATGGCATACGGATCACCAACGACGGCGTTGAGTACGTCCGCGAGCTTTCGCGCATCGAGGCGCACGCACAGCCGCGCTTTTACCTGGCGACAGACCTGCCCGTCTCGACCGACTCCAGTGATGCCTGCGTCGCCTTGTCAGCGTCGATCAGCTTCGCTGCGGTGACGTCGGACGTTGGCGAGGGTTACTACGTCGAGATCATAGCCACAGACGCAGCCAGCACCGTCGAGAAGGCGACACTAGGCGCGGCGGTCGTCCGCTGGGCATGGGAGCGTTGCAGCCCTCGCGAGGTCGCGCAGGTTCTCGCCGCTGTCTATCAAGACGAGCGGTCGCACTCGTTCTGCTCCAACGTAGCCGACCGGGTCAACGCCAAGATATCGCACGCGCTCGATTCGACCGGGCGCCGACCTTGGCTGTACAGCGGCGCGTCGAATCTGTTCAGTGAGGTCATCCAGGCCGGGATCCGCTACGTCTTGGCCGATAACGGCATCGCGCCAACCGGCGACCTTGTCAGCTTGCTGCGCGAGTTTCGCTTTGCCTTCGATGACTCGCTGCGCGTTGTTGTCGCTGGGCTGCGCGAGTATGACACCGACGACGACGGCAAGACGCTCGAGAACACCCAAACGTTCTACTCAATCCCGACGACCCGATAAATGGCAACGACGACGACACGCGCCATCATGGAAGCCTGGATCACCGAGATCGAGGCGATGACGGTGAGCGACCCGGCGTCGCCTGATGATCGCTTCCGTTGCCTCATCGGCCAACGGGTCGCCCTTCGGGGATCGCGGTCGGTGGTGCTCTCGGGCACTGGCGGCAGACGGATCAACGCGGGCCGCACTTGCGCCGATTGGGAAACCGTCATAACGATAGACGTCTACTATGTCGACGCCCAAGGTCGGAGTCTGTCAAAGGCTGTGGATGATGCAGAGACAATCATCGACGGATTGTACGATTGGATCGCGACAAACACGATCGGAGCGTCTAGGATAGAACCCGATCTAGCGGTCGCCTCGTTGGTTGATGATGGCGAGCTAGTGATGACCCGCACAGCGCGGCTCATCTTTGAATACGGAGGCTGATCGATGGCTACCTACTGGACAGACTCAAGCGTCGGTTTCGCGCTACAGACCGACTTTGCAACCGAGAACACGACAGACAGCGACTTCGTCTTTATCAAGGCCGAGCAGCCGAGCGTTACCTTTGACACCGAGGTGACCGAGGTCGACTTGATGGAGGGCCAGGTCGGCGCCGCATCGGAGCGGATCATCGGGCGGCGCAGCGGATCGATCACGTTGTCCATGCCGCTCGAAGGTTTCGTAGACGGCTACGATCCGACAAACGAGAATCCAGGCGGCACCCCGGTCGGCGACAACGTCGTCCCTCCCGGCCTTGTCTTGATGGCGAACGCGATGGGCAGTTACTCCACCGGCGTCGTCAACAACGCGGGCTTTTGGCAGGGCGGCGAGTTGATGAGTTGCAGCGAGTACACATCAGCGGGCGTTGCCTCAGCCACGGCGAGCGCGATCACGGTCGACGATGCGACAGCGTCAAACAAGGTCAAAGGCGGCGAGTACATCTGCACGAGCGCGAGCGCGACTACGACGACCGTGCAGAGTGGCTTTGTTAAGACCAAGGCATCGCAAGTGCTGACCCTGTTCGAGGCGGCCACCAATACCGTCAACAGCGCGGCGGCGAATGTCTACGGCACCGCAACAGGCTGGCAGGGTGCGGATCAACCGCTGCCGCTGACAATCCGCTGGGTCGGCAACAACGCCAAGTTCTGTTATCGCCTGGTCGGCGCGATCTGCGAGTCATTCACGATCAACCTGAACGCCGCCGAGACCCCAACGATCGAATACAATTACAAGTTCTATGACTTCATTGCGGACAATGTCGATGGCGGCATCGAGATCCCAGATGCCTACGATCGCGTGCCTCAGATCATCGGCACGGCAAACGGGCGCGTAACTATCGGCGGGACCGCAACGTGCGGACTCGAAGAGGTCACCGTCGAATGGTCGGCGGGAGACCTGCGCGAGATCGTTTGTCATAGCGAAGACAGCGGGATCGAGTCGGTCACCATCGTTCGCCCAACCATCAAGGCGTCCTTCTCGATACCTCAAGAGAAGGACGATCCGATCTACAATGCGGCAGGCGGGAGTGATACAGAGGGCGCCAACGAATGGCAGAGCGCCCTGGAGCTTGGCACGCGCAAGTCGTTCGGCGTCGAGTGCGGTGCGCGTATCGGGCGCATGTTCTCGATCCTTATCCCGAGCGGCCTAGTCGTCGCCGCTCCGATTGCAAACGATGAACTTGTCCGCTACTCGATTGAACTTGAGGCGGCCAGCTACAGCACAGACAGCACAGACACAGCGGAGACCAGCGCGAACAGCCCGCTTGATTCGATCTTTCGGATCGCTCAGGGCTAGACGCAGGGGGCTTGATGGCATGGTTTGCGGTCGCTTCGAGCGATACGGTTGACGTTTACTGCAACGAAGATCCAGCGGTTACACCCAAGGCAGAGCATGACGAGGCCGTCATGTTGACCGCCGAGGAGTGCAAGAAGGTCGGCAAGGGTGCGACGTGTTACACCGTCCGCCCGCTGACATGGATCGAGTCGCAGCGCTGGGACGGCTCGACGCCAGCCGAGACGATCGACGGGATCGTCAAGCTCGCGCTCGTTGCCATCGACGGCGATGCCGACAAGGCCAAGGCAGCAAAGGAGCGCTTGCACCCCAAGGTCGCCGTGCCTCTTTGCGTTGCGATCCAGGCGGCCACGTGGGGAAATTTTACCTCTGCGGATCCCGGCTAACGATCAACGGTGAGCCGCAGACGGTTGCAACGGCTTGCGAATACCTCGCATCGATCGAGTTGAGGCCGCGCATGTACCGGCGCATGGTCCGCTGCAATTGCGACTCGGGACCGTGCGACAATGTGCCGACCGTTGAGCTACCCGGTGGCGCCTGGTCGCATTGCCCGATGTATATTCTCCGCTCGCCCTGGTGGCGCACCATCGTTGCGTTGTGGCAGCAACTCGCCGTGTGCGGTAGGATCGACCCCGACCGGCTCGCAGCGTGGGCGGTCTTCGGCGTTATGACCCTAAAGCGCAGGATCGACGATGGGAACCGCAGCCAGCAACGTTAACTTAACGGTTACCTACAAGGGGATCGACCAGACTGCGAAGGCGGGCAAGTCGGCTCGAAAGTCGATCAAGGGCATCGGAAAAGAGGCAGGCAAGGCAAAAAAGCAGATCGCGTCATTGCGCGGCGGCGTGTCAAGTCTGGCGTCTGGTGACCTGCTCGGCGGGCTTAAGCAACTGCGATCAACGTTCGGCGGCGGCGGTGGCGCGATGGGCATCGCTGCCGCTGCGGGTGCTGCTGCCGCTGGGATCGTCGCTGTCGGGGTCGCTGCCGCTGCCGCTTCGGTCAAAATTACGCAGATCACGATCGAGACAAACCGCCTGGTAGCGTCGGCAGATGCTGCCTTTGGTGCCAAAGGCGGCGGCGGTATGCAGCAAGCGCTTGACATCGCGGAGAAGGTCGGAGGGGTCGGCGCTGAGAACATCATCAAGCTCGCGGCTGTGCTGCGCTCCGTTGGTCTGTCGGCAAACATCACTAACAAGCAGATGCAGGAGTTGGCCAACCGCGCGACGACGATGGGCAAGACCGGCGACGATGCCCTGCAAGCCTTCGCAGACGCGATCCGGACAGGAAGCACAGAGGCACTGTCGGCGGTCGGTACACACATCAAACTGGAGTCTGTGTTATCGCAGTACGCCAAAGCGCACGGCATGGCAACGGATGCGATCACGCCCCATCTGCGAGCAACGATCGCACTGGAGACGATCCAGAAAAGTTTGAATACGACGCAGGGCGCAACCAATGCGCTGTACTCCAAACAAGACGAGGCACTCGCCGACCTTGGTAATGCATACCTCAAGTTGAAGATCGCGATCGCTCAAGCCATCGGCGGCGAGGCTGCGGATGGTGTCGAGATCCTGGCACATGCATTGAGCGGCATGGGCGCGCTTACCCGTGGGATCGTCAATCTGATGAGGGTTGGTCTTGGCCCGCTGCGTATGGCTTTCCATCTCGCGTCTGGCGCCATCGCAACCGGGATGCTTTTGATCCACAGCGCCACCGAGGGTGACCTCGGGGCCATGCGCAGTTTTATGCAGGACTTCGCATCGGAGACCGGCAAACTGACCACAAAGCTGGCCGACGAGATCCTGTCCATCCCTGCTGCCTTCAAGACCGCACGAGCGGAGATGAAGGTCGAGACGGATGGGATCATCTTTGACGCTTCGCAGACCGCTGCCCTGCTCGAAGAGTATCAAGCCCGCATAGCTCGGGCGCAGGCAAAGGCAGACGCAGCGGCAGCCAAAGCGCTGGCCAAGCGCAAGGCAGCGGCGGCACGTTGGCGCCAGGCAGTCGCCGCAGCGGGCAAAGCCGAGCTTGCCGTTATGCGCGAGCGTATCAAGCTCAACAAGATCGCAGGCGCGTCCGAGGCTGTGCTTTTCGACTCGCGGATCAAACTGATCAACGCTGAAGAGAAGGCGCAGATCAAGGCGGCAAAGCGGGCGCGCATCACTAAAGAGGGCAGAGTTAAAGCCCTGTTTGCCATCGAGATCGCCGCCAATGCAAAGCGACTCAAGGCACAGACGGTCGTCAACGAGGAGGCGGCAAAGGCGGCAGACAAGGCAGACAAGAAGGCTAAAGAGGCGGCAGACAAGCGGACGGCATCGTTCAAGTCTGCGATCGCTCAAGCTCAAGCGCTACAGGGCGCCATCGGCGGCACGCAGTCAACCGTGGGCGATCTGCTCGTCGCGTTGCCTGCGCTCGGGGCTTCCGCTGCCACTGCGCTGGGCAAGTCCGAGACGAAGATGCAAGACGCTATGGCGATCGGCCAAGCGGCGATCATGGGCATCGTTAACGCAGACGGTCAGCGCTCGATCGCTGCCGCCAAGAACGAAGAGGAGCGGGCGCGAGCGGTCGAGAAGGCAGAGCGCAAGAAAGCCGCGATCCTTGCGATCATGGAAACCGCCAAAGCGCTGGCCTTTGCGTTTACTCCAGGCATGCAAGCGCAGGCTGCGTCGTCTGCCGCTGCTGCTGTTCTTTACGCAGGGATCGCAGGTGGAGCTATCAAGACCGGCAGCGCTGGCGGCGGCGGCATGGCGTCGACCGGCTCGACCACTGGCGGCGGCGGGACGATGGCAACCGGGACGGCAGATGCAGCACCATCAACCGGCGCGATCAACGTCAACTTTGGCGCGGGCTTTGTCTTCGGCACCAAGCAACAGGTAGGCAGGGCGGTCGCTGGATCGCTGCGGTCCTTGCAGACAACCGGACTGGCAACGGCGAGCGGGGTCTGATGTTGTCGCTTGAGACCTCTGCGGGCTGGACCTCTGCCGTGATGACACTCGATGTCGACGGCGACGTTGACGCATACACGCACGCAGGCCAGCCGAGCGCTTACCATCTCGCGATCGATTTCATCGCATGGGCCGAGGACAGCGGTCGAGCTTGGCACGGCGCGGCGGCGTTTGTCTGGTCATGGGCCAAGGGTGCCAACGGCGGCGCGGCCATCACGATCACGGTGAGCGGACCTGCCACGACATGGACGCCAGGCGGGACATGGGGCGCCTTGATGAATCAAAGCGCGGTGACCGCTGCAAGCATCGTCGGAAGCGACGGCGCTGCGGGCACGTCTGCGCCGTTTCGCGCCGTCAACGATGCCTTTTGGTCTGTGACCCAGGCATTGCAATTCTCGGGCGACCAGGGCGACGCCAGCGGGATGCAGTCGATCCGTCCGTTTGTGCCCGGTCTCGCTGGGTCTGCGCCTGTAGTGCAAGCGCTCGGTGACGTTGACGACGCCGCCAGGTTGACCGACATCGCAGCGGATGCAAGCAACCCGCGACGGTTGACCGTCTACCAGGGGCACGACTCGCGCTGGATCGAGGTCGCTGCGGGTGCCTTTACCGTCGAGGCCATCGCGCCCAAGATCTTCCGGTTGACCGTCCAGGCGGCAGGGGATGCGCTGTGAGCCATATTGAGGCTTATGTATACGGAGCGGGCGCGGCCACGGGTGCGGATACGACGCTCGACACCTACCAAACGATCGGCCTCGATGAGGGCGGCGGCGTCGTCAAGGTCCGTATCAATGCGAGCGGCAGGTTGACCGATGCCTTGGCAACGCTCCAGACCAATGCAAACGCGGCGGTCGGTCTGGCGATCACCTACTCGATCAGCATCTCGACGGCGGGCGTTGTGACCATCGCAGACAACGCAGGCGCGTCGGCCTTCACGTTGACCTTTTACGGCAGCGCTGGAGACCTGCTCGGGTTCTCCGATGCGGCGTACACTGGCGGGCGCGGGTACTCAAGCGACAAGCTCGCAAGCGGTTGGATCGAGTTGATCGGCTTCGAGTGCGAGCCGCTGGCGCCTGGTGACCGGGTCGAGTTGACGCAATACCGGCACGGTCGAGCCGTTGCGCTCGGGTTCGGCAACGTCGACTTGTTCCGCTCGTCGCTCTACATCACGTCAACGGCATACGGACCGCAGATCGCAAAGGCGGTCGGCGACGGCGGCGGCTACGCTTTGACGGGTCGCGTTCGCATCCAGTCCAGAGACGCCAACCCATACAGCGCCAGCAATCCAGACGGCTACATCGACGGGTTTATCGTCGAGACGCCAGAGCTTGAGACCTACGGCAGTGGTGAGCGCTTCGCCAGGATCGGCGTTGTGGTGGCGGTGCCGCGATGACCTTGCCAAAGCTATGGGACGCGACCGCATACGGTTGGGGCGTTGTCTACTGTTTGACGGTCGAGGGTGTCGATCTGGTGTTCACCGAGCGCGAGCTAGGCTTGACGCTACCGGGATCGGGTCCGTTCGCAGACTACAGCGACGAGGATGGATCGCTAGTCATCGACGACAGCGCGCCAGTGGGCAGTGACATCGACCGATCGCAGGGTGTCGGGGTCGGCCTGTCGCTCGGCTTTGCGTTGCTTGACACGGCATCGGTTCGAACCTCATTGCTTGCGCCGACCTACACGGCCAAGTTGACCGCAGATGTGGCGGTCGCGGATGGTTCGGTTAGCGTTGACGATAATACCGCGTGGCCGACAAGCGGTACGTTTTGGCTTGGCATCGAGCGGATCACCTACGGCGCAAAGGGCGGCTCGACATCTTTCACCGGCTGCACTCGGGGCACGGCGGGCGGCAAGGCATCGGCGCACAAGATGGGCAGTGCATCGGGGATCGTTACCTCATCACCGCGTTGGTGGATCGGTCGCGAATGCACGCTCTGGGCGTATGCGGTCGATCCGATCGGTCAGGTTCCCGGCACGACCTACGGAGACCCCGACAACGTCGTTTGTATCTGGCGCGGCTACATTGAAGATGGCCCGCAGCGCATCCCGGCAGGGTTCAGGTTCGAGGCGTCTTCGCTTGATCGACGTCTGGATCGACCCTTTCAGGCCAAGGTCACCGGCAAGATCGTTGACACTGCGGGACGCTACCCGGTCCAGCCATCGTCCAAGATCAAGATCGAGGTCGTGGCACTGAGTAGCGCGGGCGCCGTTCAGTGGTCTTTTCCTGTGGTCTTCTCGCCATTCTCGGCGCTGTCAGCGGCGCAGGTCTACAGCGGCGCGCAGATGCGAACAGCGATCGAGGATGCCTTTGACGCTGCCCTGTCGGTGGCTGCTGCGGTCAAGATCGAGGAGTTTCGTTTTGTCGAGGTCTACGTCCAACCCGGCGGCACCTGGACGTTTTGGCGCGGGACCATCGTTGTCAAGGCGGCGGCAGTGACAACGGGCGACCGGGTCGCGGTCTACATACACGGCGACGATCTGCCATCCGATTGGTCGGTGTCATTTGTGGTCGATCCAACCGTCGAGTTTCATGCGCCGCCCGCCCAACCGATGCAGCAAGGGTTTTGGGACTCGTTCGACAGCCCGCTCCAGATGTCGCCGCCGTTGGCGTACAAGATCCCAGGCTTGACCATTGAGCTAGACGACGGCGATCCGTCTCTGGTCGAGTCGCCTGCGACTGTAGAGATCGACGTCGGCGGCGATGCTGTCCTACGCCTGGTCTGCGCCCATGTCGCCGACGCTCAAGGGTTGCTGTATCTGTCGGCCTGGACATCGGTCAGCGCAAACGCAGCGCAGGCGCCCGAGGTCGTCGGCTCAACTGCGACGGTTCTATACAGCGCGACCGGCTCGATCAAAGCGTTACTGCTCAAGCACCTGCATTCAAGCGGGACGGCGGGCGACCGCGATCCAACCTATGACGTCTATCCGAGAGCACAGGGCTATGGTCTGGAGACCTCGCGAGTCAATCAGTCGACGTTTGACCTAGTCGAGCAAGGCACGTTGCAGGATCTAACCCTGGACTCGCAGACTGGCGATCGGTCACTGGTCGGCATGTTCTCGGGCCTGCTTGCCTTGGCTGGCTTGGCGATCGTGGCGCGGGTCGATGTCACCGACAGCTACAGAGCGATCAAGTTGCAGATGGTCCGCGCTACCCTTGGCGGCTCGGGCGGCGTTGTGTCCATCGGCAACGCCGACTTGCTCACGTTGGCAGAGTCGCCGGTCGAGGTGCTCGATCGGGCGCGGCCTGTGAATCTGGTCAAGCTCGACCTCGATAGCGACAACTCGATCGTGTACACCGATCAGGCGGCGGTTGATACCTTCGGCACCGTCGAGCAGACCTGGCAGATCCCGCACAACAACCGAGCGCTTGTTTACGAGATGTCCATGCCGCTGGTCGCTGCCTACGTCGCAACGCAACCGACGATCCAAACCCTCGCTCTCAGGGTCGGCCCAAATGTAGATGCTCACGTCGGCGACACGGTGAGCGTCGACATCACGCACCCGGCGATCTACGACTGGCAGACCGGGGCGCAGGGCTACGTCGGATCCGCTGTGGTGCTCGGGCGGTCGTTCGATCTGCGCTCGATGTCTGCCACGTTGACGATCGCCGTATCGGGCTCGGTCAAGGCCGCAGCGCTCTCGCCTGCAATGCTGATCTCGGCGCAGGATGCCGGGGTCTCGGTCGATGTCGATCGCGGTTGGTACACTCACCTGGCCGAGACGCTCACCCTTGGCGGCGGCGCGTTCAATCTGATTGTGTACGATCCCGGCTCGGTCGAGACGGCGGCAAACTTCATTGAGTGCGACGCGGTCACCGATACCGGCGCAGTCTGCCGCATCGGCTATACAGCGTTGAGCGCTGGCACCATCACGACCGGCACGACATACTGCACCTTGCCAGAGACGGCAGCGGCGACCGATTATCAAGACACGTTTGCGCACACTGACACAGATGGATCTTGGATATGAGCCGACCTGCGCCAGCATCGATCACGGTCGCCAAGCCAAGCGACTTCATCCTGCCAGAATTTGACGTTGAGCCGCTTGTGGTCGCGTTGGAAAACGTCAACGCGGTGTACCTGTACCACCAGCCCGCGATGATCCAGGGCTTGCCTGCTGATGACTACGCAGGCGCCGGGACAGCGGGCGCAACGTATCTGTTGCCGGTCATCCCGAGCGAGGACGGTCTGCCGTACACGTTTCAACTTGCCACGACCGCAGCGACGACAATCACCCGGACGTATTACGAAAGCAGCGACACGACGATCAGCGGCGCAACCTATAGCTCGATCGGCACCGACTCGGGAACAAGCGGAGCGTCGGGCATTGTCAGCGATGGACCGTATACGATCGCCGCGTCGACCAGACATATCAAGATCGTCTATGCCACAGCCGCGACCATGTATCCAGAGGCGATCTGCGTCTATCCGACGCCCGCCGCTGGCGTGCCAGCGCCGACAGATGCGGGCTTTGTGGCGTATGACGACGGCCTGTATGACACCGCAACCGGGGCGCCGATACACAAAGAGTTGCTCGATCGGTGCCGCAAGTCGACGCTCGCTGTATGGCACGACCGCAAGCAATGCGGCTACTCGCTGTTTTGCAATACCGATCCCGATGGTGACGAGGGAGAGACGCACATGATATCGATCGGATCGACAGACTCGATCACCATGCCGATCGCTCGGATGCGCCTGCCTGGATACATGGCATCCGCGCGGATGACTGCCAAGGCGATCGGCATCACAGCCGGGTCAACGGTCACCGATGGGATCACGATCACGCTTAAGGGTGATGACACCGCCGTCATCGAGCTTGATGCTAGCGGTGCGGTCGAGTCTGGATCGGTCAGCGTCACCCCAACCGGCGACGACCTGGCGCGGCACATCGACGTCTCTGTCGAACTATCTGGCGAGTCGATCGCCGCCTTCGAGTTGCACAGCCTGATCATTTGGCCCGAGGCGGCTTGATGGACAAACGACCGCCGACCTTGCCTGACCTGCTGTCGCAAGATGCATCGCTGCCGATGGTACAGATCCCGACCTATCCGCAGGCCTGGACGCAACCAGCAACGATCGACCTGCTGCGAGCGGCAGACAATTGGCCGATCAAAGTCGCGTTTGCTCCATACGTAGGTTGTGCGATGGTCGCCAATACGACCGCGACGACACGCAAAGCGCTGGTCAGGGTCTCGGGCTCGGTGACCTTTGTGCGGGTCGACATCACGCAATGCTGCACCAGTGACAGCGGCGCCGATGGTCAGGTCTCCCAGGTCACGTTGACCGGCGACGAGGATGCCGTTGCCGTGCGTCTGTGGCTGTCGTACTTCAGCTACACCGCATGGCCGACCGACTATGCGACGACGATCCCTGCCCGAGGCACGACCAGCGGCGCGATCATTGCCGCGCCAGGTGCCAACCAAGATCGGCAGATTGAGATCGCCGAGGGCAAGGCGCCGCAGACCGAAGCGATCACCGTCAACTACAACCATGCGATCACCATTTGGGCAGGCAATCGGGTCGGCGACCTTTTGACCTTATGATCTGGCGCGGTTTACTTTAGGATCGCCATCATGGGCGCTTGGCTTGCTGCACATCTGGACGTTTTGATCATGGCGATAGGCGGCGGCGCGTCGTTTGCCGCCCTGCTTTGGCGCGGTGCGTCGGACACTCAGCGGATCGTGGGGCGGCTCGACATGGTCTGTCATCGCCTGGTCGAGGTTGAGAAGTCCGCCCAGATTGCCAGCGATAGTCGGGGCAAGCTGCACAAACGGATCGACGTGGTAGCCGCAGACGTCGAGAACAAGATCCAGCACGTCCGCGAGCGGGTCGTTGTGCTCGAAACCAAGGCGACCACATGACGATGGACGCGGGCGACCTAGCGATCCTTGGCGGCGGCGGGACTGCTGCGCTCGGCTTTGTGCTCGGCGTCGTCACCCGCTACGTTCAACCGCGCCTGCTTGCCATCTCCGATCGACTCGACAAGATCGA
>PVBE011822339.1_pt1 | contig 14279 bp, 34 predicted proteins | sample 1631181 | NCBI WGS metagenome assembly PVBE01 (sample SAMN08397723, study PRJNA350692) | Marine metagenome, whole genome shotgun sequencing project. | isolation source: water | place: Pacific Ocean | collected 2012-04
ATATATATATATATATTTTATATTATTCTTTCTTAGAACCTATTTCTTTCTTTCTTGCTTCTTCTTTCTTTCTTTTTTCTAGTTCATGAACAAGCTCATCTTGCACTTGTTCCCGTATTTCTTGTTCTTGTGCCACAAGAGCTTCTTCTTTCTCTCTACTAGCTACACCCGTCAAACCACCCCCTTTGCTTAAGTCCTTGGTTGTAATGTATCCATTGTCACTCATGGTCAAGTCTCCTTGTTTGGTCAGAATATACAACTTGGCCCATGTGGTTTCCTAAAAAAAATTGTAGCATTTTGATGTGCGACCATAAACTCAACCCCTATACCCCTAATGAGTAATTGCAATTCAGTAATTACGTTAAAAAGGAGATTGAAATGGAAATTCTAATCGATTTCAACGGTGTTAACGCACCCGTCTATGTTGAGTATGGTGTGGTGACAGAGGGCCAGTTCAAAGGTCACATCGCGTATCGGTTCCCTAACAGTGACGCGGTACGGACTTGCACGAAAGCCAAGTTCGACCAGATGAGCAAAGCCGCAGTCGCTCACGGTAAACTCAAGGTGGATTGGAAGTCGTAAGACTTCCACTTCCCACTAATACAATATACTTTAATTTATAACAACAAGGCGTACATGTGGTGTTATCACAACAGTGGTAGCATCATGTGTCATCCTTTTATTACAAAGATTTCATATAACATGGGCATAAACATCAACTAATCATAATAAGGAGTAACATTATGTACGAACTAGCACTATTTAGCCTATCATTGACAATGGGATTCTTCTATGGGTTTGCATTCAAAGACCTATACGATGATTACAAGCATGACAAGATCATTGATCCTTCCAATAATACCAGCAATGGTGATTATGTAGATATAGATGGTATGGTATTTCTCAAGGAAGACTTAGTCGGTGCATTCCGTGAAACAGAAGAGACTATCAACGATCATATCAAACACCTGAACGAGGGTGATAACGTGCAGATAAATAACAAAATATATTCTAAAGAAGACTTATTGCAAGCATGGCACGACCAGTTGGCAAATGATGAAATAAGAAATGATATGAAGGTGAATACACCACCAATTGAGCCAATTAAACATATCCATGATACATTTGCTGAAGAGGTTCAGCCTGAAGAACTATCAATGCATAATTGGGAAGGTTATGCTGAGTGGTTAGATGAAATTGACAGAGAAAATGTGGAAAAAGATAATAATCATGAAAATACGAGGTGGTCATAATGAAAATTGTAAAGAATAATATGGGCTTGCATCTGTTATTTGGAAAGACCATCATCAATGGTGAAATGGTCAAAGATATATACTCAATAGCCTTTTGGTTTAAGGCATCACCAAAGCTCAGGTCAGAAATATCCCTTACATTGTCCAAACGAGTCTATGTCATATCAAGTGGTGGAATACATATTCACATAAGGGATGAAAGACTCTTTGACACCATTTTGTTCGCATTCCCAGCTAAACATAGGCTTGATCTTCTTTCATATAATTCTCTCATGATGCAGATAGAGAACCACATTGATCCCTATCGATTCTTCAGTCCTGAATACTATTCCAAGCATCAAGCTGAAACAACAGATAGGATGGCTTCAGCGTGAGTCTCCATACTATTATTTATAGCTCAGAAATTGATACCATCAGAAAACGAGTCCATAAGGACATAAGATGTCCATTTAAGTATAAATATGAACTGGTTGAGTGGTTCTGTAAAACATTTGACGACTCAATATGGCATTCAAGCAAAATACTAAAAGTTGCTGAAAATATGTCTAAGGTGCAGTTGATAGCAATATGGTATAGAAAGGCTGAGAAAGAGGCCGAGGAGATGTATAATGAAGATTCCAAAGAATAAGATGAAGGATATTGATACAGATAAAATGGCACAAAAAAATAACAGTTGGTATGGATGGACATCACCAGAAGCAAGCCATACAGTACTAGACAATGGTAATATTGTCTATTATGTGTTTTGGAATCAAGACCTTGATCATATTATGCTAACAGAGCAAGATTTGAGACATTTGTCCGATGTAATACTTCAATATAGAGTTGAGAGGTGGGAAGATGAAAAGAAGAGGACTTGATGGTGAAATACTCACCAAGCAGGACATAATACGTCATAAAGAACTTTTGAGGGAATGCGGATTACCAGATACACTCAATGACCCTACCTCGCGGGAAGCTCTTGAGAAGATATATCCTCATCTGAAGATGTCTGAAGATGAGAAGGAAGTGCGTAGAATAATCAATGAATCAGATAGGGGGAATCATAATGGCTAATTGGTGTGAAAACAGAGTAGAGATATACGGAAAGCCTGAAGACATCAAATCGTTCCGAAAAGATGCCTTTAAGAATAATATCTTCCAGTTTAATAATTTAATACCAAGACCAAAAGAGCTTGAGGACACAATAGCACCACGAGATACTCCTAATTGGTACGATTGGAGTATAGATAATTGGGGTGTTAAGTGGGACATAGAAGCAGAAGACTATGCAGATGATGATGATTCAATACGTATGAACTTTGTCACAGCTTGGGGGCCACCCTCAGGTGTGTACAATCATATTGCAGAGAACTATCCAAAATTAGATATTACTTGGTTTTATGATGAGCCAGGTATGGAAATCGCAGGCTATTTACCAGATTAACTAGGGAGAATAACAATGTTACACAGTGAACTACATACTAAGCTTCATTCGCCAACAACTTATGATCATATAATTGTTGATCACATAATCGAGCATTTCAACATAAATAGTAATAAATTGGAAGGTATCGAGTTTGATACCATATGTGAGATGGCAAGAGAGGAATATAACCAACACCTCAAGGAAAAGTTTATTGGTGGCACTAAACTGACTGAGGATGAGAAGATATACCTCTCATCACATACTCCGTTTGCCCCAAGTAGAATAGAAACATTCTCAGCAGATGAATTTTGGAACGAAGAATCAAGATTGAAGCGTTGGATAAAAAGAATAGCAAAAACAATACGTTCAAGAAAACCTAATGATTACTGTAGTGGATGTGGAGGCAATTGGTATAACCCTAATAAAGGAGAATAATCATGCCAAACAAAGCAGCAAAGAGAAGAAAGCAGGATAGGCAAGAGAAAGATGCATACCTCGGTAAGCATGGTAGGACATCAGCTCAAATCAAACGCAAAGCAAAACGTGACAAACAACGTAAAAAAGCACAACATAAAGGAGCTTCTAAGTCATGAATATAAAAATCAAAGACCTACCCAAGGACAAGATCATAAGTGTGGGTGGAGCAAATGGTTCCACTATCATAAATATACCTCATGGTAGAATACGCTTGATGCCTAAGGATAAGAAGCACAAGGCAGGATATTCAGCTCGTAGAGGTGGTAGAGCCACACCATATAAACCTGGAACCAGACATAAGAATTACGGAGTACCTATAAGTCTTACGAACAAAGGTGGTGAGACAGTAATACTCCAAGCAAGTGAACGTGGACTCTCTCATAAGGAAAGTATGACACTATTATACCGTAAGATGTATGGTGGTGGAGAGACAAGGGGGAAAAGATAATGGGAGTATTCAGTCAGCTAGACGCAATATTCAGATATAGTAAGCATCCAATATCGGAAGCATCACATTTCTTTTCTTCAAAGGGACTAATATATGCTTGGGAGAAGGCTTCTAAGGAATATGACAAATGGATTAGAATCAATAATAAGGAGGAAGACATGGGCAGATATGTTGGACGACCAGTATGGTGGGTATCAGATAACTTTGCATTCTTTGCTGATTGGTTAATGCATGATCTGGAAAAACATGAATATACATGGGAACAAATAGCTAAGCATATGAAAACATTGGCTGTTACTCCTCATAAGTATAAAGGCGAGTATGATAGATGGATGGCTAAGAACGAGGAGTTAGAATCACTAGTAGATAATAACCCAGACGATGGTAGCTGGGAAGGGAGATAACATGACTAACAAGAACAGATATGGTAAAAATCAGGCACGTATGGGAGTTGTTGTATCAGAGAAAGTATACAAGGCTCTTCGTAAGGCAGCTAAAGCAAATGACAGGTCTATTTCAGGCATGGCCAGATTCTTAATATGTGAAGAACTAAAGAAAAAGGGCTATATGGATGAAAATGGAATGCCTATAGACAAAAAAACTAGAGATCAAGAATCTTATTATGACGCATTAATGGAAGAATACCCGGGACAGAATTACCATCAAGCACATTGTGAACATGATCATACTACATATCAAGAAGAAGAGCTTGGTACACATACACCCAGAAGCCTTACTTGCAATGATTGTGGCAAAGAGCTTGATATACCCGAACCAGATTGGAGTGCAATGAGGGAGGGTAAATAATGTGTGAGGGGTGTAATAAAAACCCATGTCAGTGTCTTGAACGAATACGGAAACAAATAAAGGAGAAGGAAAATGGTAGAAATAGTAAAAATGGAATCGTCAGGTCTTCACAAACTAGCACCAATAGTACACGTCATAAAACGGAAAGACGAAGGAGAGGATAAAGACCTAGATTATCATATGGTCTTACTCCCAGGTACACAGATTGTCCTAATTCTCTTTGAGAATACCCATTATCACGAGGATGTGGATACAGTATCAAATGGTGACACAACCTACTACAAGACAATAACTTCGATTCCTAAGTATGGTGTTCACAAGAACAATAAGAAGGTTTCATCTGCATTGCCTAGGCTTGACATGCATGAGCAACCATTTCTATTTATACCAAAAGGACATAAAAGAATGGGAAAAATAAATAGGAATGCTCTACAAAGAAATTACTATATATTTAGCCTAGATGATGAATACCATATAACTGAAAAATCATCATTGTTTTTTAACGTAAAAGGAGGACTCTATGACTGAGCCATATATAAAGAATTGGAAACTACGTGAAGGCTATCCAGAAGACCCAGAAAGTGTGAAAGAAATAGCAGAAATAGCAAAGAAGAGTGGGAACGGATGGTGGTGGTTTAAAAATGCTTCAGGTAGGCTTAGAGCAGAATCAACTCCTTCAGATATGTATAAAAAGAAGAAGCCACAAGGTGGCCGTATGGATTTAAAAGGAAAAAGGAGAGGATTTTAAAATGGCTTATTACAATACAAATAAAGAAACAGGTGAGTCACTCAAAAAGAGTTGGGAACAAGCAAGGTCACAGGAAGAAGTTATACTCAGGTTCTTTGAGCATTACCCATACAGAAGCTTTACTCCCTTTGAGGTACAAGAGGAGATTCGCATATTACAGGGAAAGGAGTGGCCTATCACCAGCGTGAGAAGAGCTATGACTGACCTTACCAATGATGATAGATTGATTAAAGTTAATTCTGTTATGAAAGCAGGAAAATATGGAAAGCCCAATCATATGTGGAGATTGGCAAGATATTAATACGAGGGGGCTTGGAAGATGGCTAGATGGAATAGGTGCCCTGCAGGCTAACCAAATCCACACATCTGCGACTAGACCGAGATTCGCTACCGCAAGTTATGAGTCTCGAAACGCCTTGCCAAGTCCCATCTAAAATGGATGGTCACCGATGAGCCAATTTAAGATTGGTAGAAAATGCTGAATACCTCTAACAGGTTGTTGCCGTAATAATTCTAGAGCCCTGTTAAGTATTAGACTATAAACACACACGGTTAACACTCTGTTTGCGGAGTGAGGGGCTAGCCATCCATAAAACTTATAGAGGGGAAGCACTCCTACGTCCTACCTAAAGCGGGATTACCTCGGATTAACACGTTTCCCCTCTATAATACCTTTATATTTCCTCCATGATTTCGTAAATTTCAACAAAGAGGGAGAGTACAAATGGACAATAATATGTCACAGGTAATAGAGAATATATACACTGATTACCTCAAATCAAAAAACGAACTACACCGTGAGAAATACCAAGACTATGAAGGTTATTTCTCTGCCTCATCAGCAGGGCAGTGTTTCAAGAAGCAAATACTACGTGCAAATGGAGTACCTGAAGCACAACCAGATGGTCGTGTTCTCAGGCTATTAAGATTAGGAACAATAGTTCATAAAGATTTTGAACTTGCACTAAACCATTGGACACATAAAAATACTTCTGAAGAAGAAAAGGGAGAAGTATGGTCAGAGATGGAAATGGTCTTGGATGATATAAGTGTCATTGGTCATGCTGATATTGTATGGAAGAGAGAGAACAGGTTAGAGGTAATAGATATAAAGACTATTGCATCATATAAGTGGACAAAACAATTTGGACGAATAAAGAACAGAGACAGGAATCCATCAGTCAACTATGAGTTGCAGTTAGGTACATATGCATTAGGTGCAGCTAACTATTTTGAAGTCGAACCTGAGAATATTTATATGTATCTCGTATGGTATAAGAAAGATGATAGCTCAATGAAGGTAATAGAGATACCTACATTTTGGATGGATAATGCTTTAGAGTATTGGGTTAATCTAAATGAATACATAAATATAAGTCCTAATGGTGAAGACATACCAGTAGGAGGAGAAAATATTCCTGTACAAGAATGGGAATGCAACTATTGTGGATACCATCGCCTTAAAGGTGGTTCGTGTCCCGGTGTTGTAAAAACAAAACAAACACAAAGGAGGTAATCATGGAGATTGCTGACATATTCTCAATCCTTGACTCTACGAATGTTGAGAAACATACGGAGAAGAAAGGACAGTTTACCTATCTCAGTTGGGCTTGGGCAGTAAGAGAATTACTAAGAGTAGACCCACAGGCCACTTGGGAAGTTCATGAATATCATCATGGAAATGGAGAAGTAATTGCTCCATACATGAGGACAGGCGCAGGTTGCTTTGTTAAAGTAACTGTATGGTCTGGTGGTATTGCAAGGACACAGGTACATCCAGTACTTGATAATCGCAATAAACCTATTGAAGAGCCAAATGCCTTTCAAGTCAATACATCAATACAAAGATGTCTTGCAAAAGCAATTGCACTTCATGGATTAGGCTTATATATATATGCAGGGGAAGACCTTCCCGTGCTAGAGCCTTTAACCAAGAAGCAAATTGATGATATGGTAAAGATGGCTAAAGCAGCTGTTGACTATCGTGATGATGAAGACGATGCACTTGTGAATACCGTTCAAAACAAGATAAAGAATGGTGAGGTTCATAAAGGCAACTACGATGCATCAATAGCTAAACTAAAGAGGTGGGCAAATGAATAGCCTCAATAAAAATAGTTCTAGTTATGACGAGAGTCTATTGACTCCAGGTTATTACTATACTATTGGTACAAATGATGGTGTCCAATTCAAATGGTGTAGGTATCACGGTACTAAACTCCTGAATGGGAAAGCCATATTTGTATATTCGACAAAAGACGGTCTTCAGTTGACAATAAATCCAAGCTATCATAGTTGGACGTTGGAACATGGAGATGGTGAGGAACTTCTCATTAATGCTGAACTAGCAGGTGAGGAAATAGAGTACAATCAAAAACACCAAAAGGAGGTGTCAGATGGGTAAACTAACTCATGCAGAAGCTGAGGAACTAGTAAATCAAGGCATAATGACTAGAACTTCTTTTCAGAAGATGCAAGATGAAGGCTTAATTAGCACAAGAGGCCGTAATACGGCAGTTTGGGTTAAGGCCAAGGATGGAGCTTGGGTAAGTCCTCAGTTGTATTTCAAAGGTCAGAATGGCTCTGAATACAGCAAATCTCAGTTAGCAATCAAAGATGGATTCAATGCACTCGTTGAGAAGCATTGTACCACTAAAACACAAACAAAGTAAATACGGAGGTATGGTAAATGAAAGACCCAACTACTGTCTTCGATGAGGAGACAGATTCTGGAACCCCTATAATGCCTGGGATGTATCCTGCTAATCTAGTGTCTCTCATAACGAGAGCATTTGATAGCGGAAGTACTGTCTTCAATATGAGGTTTAAAATCTCAGATGAAGTCAAAGATACTTCTGTCCCACAGCAGGTTAAATCAGGCGGGACATTCCAAGAGGTCAGAGATGGAAGCGGCAATCCCGTAGAAGTCTCGGCTTCCTTCATGAGCGGTAAAATATTCTACGCTGATGGCGTTTGGTTTACACCAAGCCCAGCCAAAGGCGAAGGATGGAGAAACCGCAGATATAAGGAAGCATTTGAGAATCTCGGTGTATCCTTTCCGAGAGAGGAGAATGGTAGCGTATCTCTAGGTGAGATAGAAGAGAGCGATGTGCTCGGTATGCCTGCTATTATAAAACTCTCAGAGAGTAAATACACGAATAAAAACGGTGAGGAAAAGACAGCCTTCAAAGCCGTTGAGATTCATCCTTGGACGGATGGTAAAAAGTTATCTGAAGCTGAAGTAGCTTCTGATGATAAAATACCGTTTTAGTCCAGTTGTTGGAAGAGAGGGAGTTAGTACGTTGCTAATTCCCTCTCAAATATTTAAATTTGGGGGAAGGGTGAAGACTCTAACTCTCTCTTGTCTTAGCCCACCTCATACCGTACTCTCGCGGAGTGACTTCACCCTTCAATTATTTAACAAGGAGACAAGAGATGGCTATACTGATTGACATTGGGATATTGTGGTTCTTACTATTAATTTGGAAGAAACTAGACGATTTAGTAGAAATAGCTAAGGAGTAGTAATATGAAAAAGGAAGAAATAGGGGCAAAGGAGATAGTGCAAAAGATGTTACTTGAAGACCTTTTAAATAATATAGAAGGGGCAATACAAACATTCTTAACACGTCATCCTGACACAGACCTTGAGAAGCAAAGCTCTGTCAGGAATATTGCGGAAGAGATATATAGACGCATAAATACTGAAGAAACGGATGTTCCTAGAAATGTACAGGTTCTGAAGAAAATAGAAGAAAGGCTTAATATAGGTCAGTTAAAGTATGGAAGTGACATTCCCATCGCAGATGGTAGGGATTGGCTAAAAGAGGCCATAGAAGAGGTTCTAGACACTATTGTGTACCTTTCTAACTATCTTCTGCAACTAGAGGAGATGAAAAATGATAAAGAAATGTAAATGCGGTTATTCATATGAAACAACATGGCAGTCAAAGCCTACCTATATGTATAAAAGAGAAAGAAAAAGCAGTTCAATGCCATACATACAACGGCTAAAAGAAAGAATTAAAAAGGCTGATCACATAATAGAAGCAATTCTAGTGCGTTCTCAGTATGTCATGCCAACATACTTAGCTATGATGGCAAAAGAATACTCACAAGAGTATGAACTTGAAATTCCTGATCCGTATAATACTAAAGGAGGAGAAGATGAATAAATCAGTATCAAAGGAATATGTGTTTAAGCTTAAGAATAACCTGACAAGTAAAGCATTTGTTTGGTTTATGAGAAAGAAGCTAAACAAAAAAACATATAGTATTGTACTTCGTGGACGACACTCAGATAGAAAGAAGCTCTACGAAAAGCTTGGTAAGAAGTATGTAAGCTATACACAGAATGATGTTCCAATAAAGTATGCCGAGACAATCGGTGTATACATAAGGAGGAAATGAAATGGAAACAGAAGGAATAGCAACAGTTAAATTAACTGAAACAGAAATACATCATATTGTATGGGGAATGACAGTTATTAAAACTATGCGATTACCATTAGACCCAGAATGGAAAAATCCATACTTAGTACTATTAGATGATTTCAAACGCATACAAGAAAACATGAAACTAGAAAAAGAAAACAAGGTAGATAATTATGACTCCGCAGAAGAAGAAAGACTCGGGCCATCGCCACACGGCAGGGAAGAATAAGTATCTAAAAGACCTAAAAGAAGGTACTTCATTCAAACTGTCGAGTGGGACTGAAGGGATACTTTTAAAGAAAGGAGTAGGAAGTGTTATTGTATACGTTACTTCAATGCCCAAGTCATACTACTTTTATAATGAAGACGGTACTCCAGACCTATACTGGTTTGGCAGGCAACATTGGGCAGAAAATACAGAAGTGGAGGAAGCATGACTAGAAACGATGGAACATTTGATCTAATCTGTGCTTGTTGTGGATTTAACATGAGTAAAACTCATTATAATCCAAGGAAGCGTTTAACTGAACTCAAGTTACAGAGAAGCAATACACTAAATAGATTAATTACAGAGGTTTCCAAAAAGATAAGACATAATGTGCCTTCAGAGGATTCTGTGACTAATGAGTATTATTTTATGAGAGGTATAAGAGATATTCCAGAGAATGTTATAAGAGTTGGGATACATAAGTATTTGGAAAGGTCATATTATGCTGAACAAAAAGGATTTCGTTACTTGTCTCGGATTATTCAATATACAAACGATAACTCCGATGCAATAAAGCGAAATGAGAAAAAGAGACTAGGTACAATTCCAAAACCACAAAGAAAGGAGGATATAGATGAATAATGCAATAATAGCTGATAGTCTATTTCCAGTAGCAGAGGTTCCAGCAGTTCTTCAAGATACTCACTTAGGTGAGACTGATCTTCGTGAAGTTAGTACTGGGCATAAGTTCATAGTGAGAGAGGATACTGGTCAAGTTCTAAGTTGTATGACTGATGAATATAGACTGGTCACCAATGAAGAGCTTATGTCAGTTGCTGATCCCTTAATAAAAGAGAATGGTGGCATTCTAAGAGAAGTGGCCGTTCTTAATGATGGAAGGCGTTCCGTATGGAAATATCGCTTCACTAAGACCAAGATTGAACTTGGTAAGAACGATGTTGTCAATCCTGAGGTCATCATAGAAAACAGTTATGATGGCAGTACAGAGATTCGAGCCATAAGCGGTGCCTTCAGAGTAGTATGTTCTAATGGCATGGTAGTTGGATTCGTATTGTCTAAGACAACAAACCGTCATTCAATATGGAATACCAACATAGATAAGATGCCAGAGATCATAGGAGATGTCGTTAGGCTAACAAATGAGGTTCTAGTTGAATCACTTCCCGCTCTTAAGGACACAAAGTTCAGAAGGCGTGACTTGACAGAGGTTATCAAACTTCTTCCAACATATGCAATGGAGCCATTTGTGCAATACCTATCAGCTCATAAACCCAAGAACTATTGGGATATTCTCAATGCTTGCACTTTTATCACTACTCATCACATGAGAAGAGATAGATATGCAACCCATAAGCTAGAGAATAAGTTGTATCCAAAGGTAGTTAAGCTGGCACAGCACGTAGCACAAGCATAATGGCTGATGCTCGGTGGCTTGATTGCCCTGTAGTAATACCATATATGGGGGGTAAGTTTGAACTGTCTAGAACACTAGTTCCAATGCTTGCTCCCCATGTTAGGTATATAGAAGTATTTGCTGGTGGGTTAAGCATGTTCTTCAGAAAAAAGAAAGCTGATTGGAATGTCGTCAATGATGTAGACAGGGATATTATCAATCTATATGAAAGTATAAGGACAGATTATGATTCCTTTAAAGAACAAGCATACTGGATGGTTAAGTCTAGAGAATTATTCAACAAATGGAAGAAAGAAGTAAATAACAAAGAAGATATAAATATTCCTGATCCTGAAAGAGCCGCTAAATACTACTATGTTATAAGGTGTGCTTTCAACAGAAGTGCAGTAGGAACTTTAAGTAAGGACTCTGATTGGCATACAAGACTTCTAAATGATATTAAATATTCACGGTTAAAATTTGATGATACTATAATGGAGCACATGGACTTTAGAGACTTAGTAAAGAAGTATCCACCAAGAAAAGGTGATATGTGGTATCTAGACCCACCATATGTAATAGCAGGTGAGCGTGGAGATTACTATCACTACTCATTTTCAAAGAAAGATCATGAAGATATGGCTGAGATTTGCAAGGAAATAGATAATGAAAATGGTAAATTCATGGTATCCTATGACGATAGGTATGAGGTTAAAAGTTTATTTCACGGATATAATATTATTCCACTCAAGGTACTTTATTCGGGTATGCAACATAATAAGAAGGAGAAGACTGAGTTAGCAATATGTAACTATCAACCATCAGGGCAGAGTTCCCTGTTTTAGTGAAAGGAGTCACTATGAAAGACAATAAAGAGAAGGCTTATCCTTCAAGTAAAGAGGCCGAAGAAGCAGTTCTTGGAGCTTGCTTATTAGATGGCGAGAGCATTGTATCAAAAGTATCAAGTTGGATCAGACAATCAGATGCTTTCCATTTTAATGATAATAGGAGATTATGGGAATGCTTATATAATATGTATAAGAGTCATGAAAAAATAGATACGCTAACAGTACATGAAAAGATGAAGGAACAGTTCGATAAAGTAGATTCATATTGGATAACAGGACTAGCTGAGGTAGTGCCTACGGTTGCCAATGTAGAACAGTATGCTAAGATAATATGGGAAAAACACATTCAAAGGGAAATAGGCAAGAGTTCATATAAGTTATTTAAACACAGTTTTGGGAATTACGAGCAGACAAGTAATCTATTAGACTCTCATAGTAGGCTTGTTGATGAGCTATCTCAATTAGCACCGAATCAAAGCGTAGACTCAGAAATCCTTATAGATAGTGCTGTTGATGCTATGCTGACAGGAAGTAATGTTATACCCTTTGGGTTTTGGGCATTAGATAAACCAGCAGGTGGAATGACCAAGAAGGAAATAACGGTATTGGGTGGAAGGCCGGGTCATGGCAAGACAACTCTAATGATAAATGTTCTTGCTGGTCTAGCATCGCAAGGTCTTAAGGTTATGATATTCAATAGAGAGATGAGTAACGAGGAAATGTGGAAAAAGATATTTGTTATGGAATCAAATAAAATAATCTATGAAGACTTAAGAAAGAAGTCAGTCAATAAGGACTGTAAAGAAGAGATAGAAAAAATGGTTCAAGATGTTAAGCATAAGTATCATAATATTTATACATATGACACTATAAGAGACTTAGATGATACTATGAGAGAGATAAGTAAGGTGAGGCCAGATGTGGTCATAGATGATTACATACAGCTTATAAGAGTCAGGAATGGTAATAAAGATAGAAGATTCCAGATTGAAGAAATAATGCAAGAGTATAAATGGGCAGCTAAGAAATGGGAGTTCTCAGGATTCTTGGTAAGCCAGCTAAATAGAGAGATCGAGAAAAGGATAGACCCTTATCCTAGGATGAGCGACTATAGCGAGAGTGGTGTTATAGAGCAAACAGCAGAGACAGCTATGTTTGTATTTTATGGACACAATTTTGATTCAGAAGGATATGATGAATATGAGAGTCAAATCATAACTGCAAAGGCTAGATATGGCAGGGTAGGAAACTACATTGTAGGATTCAATGGTGATGGATGTAAATTCTTTTCAAACTCTGTAGACGCAAGAAGAGATGCTCAAGATAGAAAGGATAGAAAAAACGGAACAGGCAACATGCAGGATGTGCAAAAGTGATATTAGCAGATCAAAAGAGCATTACAAGTATCATTCCATGTTTAGTAGTATTTCTTTTGTAGTATGTTATAAGTGTGCTATTAGAGAATACTACGGCACTAAAACAAAGGCGGGAAACAAATGGAAAAGAGAGCAAAAGGCGGAGAAGCTATTCGGGCGTTAACCTACTACCATGCTTTTATAGGTATAGACCCTGGACAAGATGGTGGTATAGCTTTAAATCATAATGCGGCATGGTCTTCACATAGGTATCCCAAGAACAAACCTATAAGAGAAGTTTTCTCTTTATTGAATAAACTTATTCGTGAGGCCGAGATAAAAGAAAAAACAATACACATATTTCTTGAGCATGCTCACTCTATGCCGGGACAAGGCGTTGCAAGTACATTTAAGTTTGGTATGAATTATGGTATATGGGTTGGATTAACCGCAAATAGAGACATCACAATAGTCTCTCCTCAAAAATGGCAAAGTATTTACGATGGTTTACCTAGGGTTTATAGTGACAGGAAAAGAATGTTAAAGCAGATAGCAAAAGAAGTCGTTGGTGACAGCGGCAATTCCCCAACTCTATGCACTGCTGATGCAATATGCATAGCAAACTATGGAAAGGAGGCTTGGATTGAAGCTAGAAGATAAGAAGATTGAGATAAGAGCAGATAAAGAGGTAGGTGACAAATGGATAGGATACCAACACTTTGTTATTACACATGCATATGTTCAACATCACTTTGAGTTAAGATTAAAACCAGTTAAGATTGGACTTGTTATTGTGGGAGGCAGAGAGTTCATGATAACACTACAGTTCTTTGGCTTATTTGTTTCATTCGGCACAGGTATTAGATAATGGATACAAAG
>PVBE011170502.1_pt1 | contig 14278 bp, 10 predicted proteins | sample 1631181 | NCBI WGS metagenome assembly PVBE01 (sample SAMN08397723, study PRJNA350692) | Marine metagenome, whole genome shotgun sequencing project. | isolation source: water | place: Pacific Ocean | collected 2012-04
ATTCGTCACTGCCAGATTCGCAAGACCTTTGGACATGTAATGGAGAAACATTGCATGTCCATTTTTCTGCGCGTCCAGCGGGTAATATCTCTTTTTACCCATCACCCTTCCTACCAGGGTGTCATACCACCATTCACGCAGAGCGTTTGGCCTGTCACGAAAGAGGCTTCTTCACTCGCCAGGTAAAGAATGGCATCTGCTACGTCCCGTGGAATACCCCAACGTCCAGCAGGTATCATTTCCAGGTAGGCATCCTTGTCTTCCTGGGGATCGTTCAAGTGTCGTTCCACCGGGATCCATCCAGGCGCTACCATGTTGACCGTAATACCATCACTGGCCCACTCCCGGGCCATACTGCGTGTCCAACCAATCTGTCCCCCCTTGGCAGCAACATAGGCACTGAATGGTGAAACGCTGCGATGGTAAACCTCGCTGACAACGTTGATAAAGCGTCCCCAGCGTTGCTCCTTCATCTTGGCCGCTGCACGTTGCCCCAACAGGAAAGGACTCTTGATAAAGAAATCGATCATCCGCTGGTAGAAGTCCCAATCGTAATCCTCGATCGGCTTTTGCGGCTGCTCACAGGTTGCATTACTGACAATAATGTCGGGATGGCCAAGTTGCTGTTCCGTTTCCTGAAACAGTTTTTCCACACCATCCTCAGTTGTCACGTCAGCACGCACCATGGCGGTCTCGATACCAGCCGCCTGGTATTGCTGAAATGCCTGCTCGGCCCGTTCTTCATTATTAAAATAGTTGACCGGTACCTTGGCACCTGCCTGCCCGAGGGCAAATCCAATTTCTTTTCCCAGGCCTGTACTATTACCCGTCACCAGGGCCACGTGCCCAGAAAGCGAAAACGCCATTACACCATCTCCCATTTTATGGACACCACTCGTCCGGCCCGGTTCATCCTACCAAGACCGATCGCTGGCCTTCATGGGATTTAAGTCGTGGCGGGACAGATGTGATGAATCACCACGCGTGTACGATATCCACGTTGCTCGAGGTGATCCAAGCAATGTTGTGCGTGCTCGACCTTCAGGAAACTCGCATAACGTTGCCAACATCCCCCTGCAACGGGTTGATATTGTACCACGCATTGACGAGCCATCCCTCCAGGGGCACTGACAGCCAGGGAACGGGTTTGGCGAATAGATGTAGCTACAGCAGGCATCTGGAAATCCTTTTCCTAGACCAACTAGACTTCCTTGTCTTACACTGGTCATCGTACCGGCGAGGGGGATTTCTTCAGCAAATCAGCAAAAATCTTTGGGTTCAGAGAATTACCATCCCATCACGACATTCGATTCGACCACTTTACGCGCCTGGCTGAGGTCTTCACCAGTCTTTTGCATATAGAGTCGAATGGCGTGTACCTTATCACCAGCCGCCTTGGCAAGGCATTCACGGGCAATATCGCAGGGAGCTTCCTGGTGGTCTGCCATCCCCAGGACGGCCTTGGAAATAACCCAACTGTCTCGAGGGCGTCGAGTAACGCGGATCACCTCGTCCGCTGGATAGGTATCTTCGATTAATGCTCGAGCGGCATTTTCATCCTCTAACCACGCAATCAGAAAATGGGCGTTCGTTTCAACTTCATAAAGCGCCATACGTAAGTACTCCTAAGCAATCCATTTTCCATAAGAGACGATACAGCACGCAGAAGTTCTAGTATCGGCTTGCCGCCACGACCGATCACCCGCATACTGGATACCGTAGCATCTCACGAGCAAACCAACTTGGCAAGTCCTCCATGTCGGAACAACCATTAGCCACACCATCGCCTCCACCAGCCAACCCACCGGCTGCTCCCACGGCTACCAATCGACTCCTGGTCCTACTAGCTGCCACGATCGTACTGGGCCCCGTGATCAGCAAGGAATATCCCCACGAAATAGCCCGTTGGCATCATGCTGCGGCACGGCAACTGTGGCTGGATGGCCGTCGGGAAGTCGCCCTGGATTCCATGGGTACGGCACTTTCCTGGGATCCATCGAACGTGGATATCCTGGCTAGCCGAGCCCAATGGCTGGGTGAAATTGAGAATCACGAGAAAAGCCTTGCGGACTGGAACCTGGCCATTCGTCTGCAACCGGACCGCGTGAGCTTCTACCAGCAACGCTGCGATATCTACCTGCACCTGAAGCAATCGGACCGGGTACTCGAGGATTGGAAAACGATCATGCGACTGTATCGCGAACAGGGATTCCCCGAGGCCCACGACCTGCAGCAGCGGTTCAACATCTACAATAACCATGCCTACCAGTTGGGCGTTGCCAATATCCAGACTGCGAAAGCGCTGGAGGACGCCAACCGAGCGATTAGCGTCCTGGGCGGTGATGCTGCCATGCTCGATATCCATGGGTTTTCGCAGTACCTGCAGGCCTACGAACTGTACCTGGAAGACCAGCTTGCGACAGCACTCATCCGAGCTAACCTGGCTATTACCTGGTCTGAAAAATCCTGGCTCCAATGGCAACGCACTTCGGACCCGCGCTGGGAACCGGAAACCATCAAGCGACACCGGCAGCGAACCCTTGATTTCCAGCGTTACCGCGCCACGATTTACTTGCTACGTAGTCAGATTCATGAGCAACTCGGACACGCAACCATTCGTCAGCAGGACCTCGAACAAATCCAGGCCCTTGGCTTCACCCCCGACAAGCTGGCACTTCCGTTCGCCGAGCACGACAACCCGCTGCAACCCCTGCTGGAACTACGAACCTTGCTGGACAGCAAGAACCAGTATGTTGATGCTCGTTCGATGATTCTGGATACGCGAGGATTTATTCTTTGGCGCCAGGAACAACACCAGGCAGCACTCTGGGACCTCGAATTAGCCGTCCACTTTGCCACGGCTCAGCACCGGATATCGGTCGATTTCTTAGAACATCAGAAGGAGCTCGCAGTCGATTTAAGGCCGCTGGAACAGGAATTGAGATCGATCCATAAGAACTTGGCGGTCATCCTCTACCACCGTTCACTGGCTTACCAGGCGCTACAACAACCGCTCAAAGCGAGCCAGGACCGTAAACGGATACAGGAGCTGGGTTACGAAGTTTCGCCCCACTTGTTCTGAGCAGGGCTTGCCGAATACGCTGCTAATAGTATAATTTGCACCGTCTTTTAACGAAGACAGGTTGGGGCCGTAGCTCAATTGGTTAGAGTACCGGACTGTCGATCCGGTGGTTGGGGGTTCGAGTCCCCTCGGCCTCGCTACAAAACCCCGTTCATCCTCGGATGAACGGGGTTTTTTCGTAGGCACATCGAAAAAACGTTGCCCGGCTGATGATCTGCGCTATGGATAAAGGGTTTTTTGATCAATTGGCAGATCATCTGCTTGTTCTGATGATCTGCAGTCGTAAAGATATGTTTCAGGAATACGGCCCTGTGAACCCACGATCCATGACGCCTTACTCGAGAACCTTCAAATCATGTCCAATTCGCTGGCTCTACTGCTGCAATCCGGCAATCCCTTGATTGCCCTGGAAACCATCGACGAATCCAGGGCATTGGAATACGTTTACGAGGTTGCCGAGAAATTAGACCTGCCCGTTCTGCAATGGTCCATGACCGATGGGCTCCGCCGTTATCGAAAAGGCGTGGTCTATGACAGCCTGCCGGAAACAACAAAAATAAGCGACGCGCTGGCCCATATCCAGAAAGAAGATCGTCGACAACTGTATGTTTTCCTGGATAGTGGGGCGCATTGTAATGATGCAATCGTCTACCGCCGAGTACGCGATCTCCTGCCTGCCTGTCGGGAATTGCGATCCAGTATCCTGCTGATCGAATCACGCCCCTTACCGGAACCGATACGTCGTTTCACCGTCCGTTATGATCTCGGTTGGCCATCCGCTACCGAACTCGAAGATTGCATCCGCAATACCGTGAAACGGATCCGCGACGAGAACCAGCAAAAAATAAATATCACGTTAAAGAAGAGTGATCTGGAGCACCTGGTTCTCTGCCTGCGGGGGCTGAGTTGCAACGAAGCAGAACGTGTCGTGGCATCCGCCATCTATGATGATTTCGCGCTTACTGCCGAGGATCTTCCCAGGCTGATTGAATCAAAGCGAACCCTGCTGGGATCGGCCGGATGCCTGGAGTCTATCTCGGTCGATTTTGACCCCGAGGATGTCGGAGGGCTTCGTCACCTGAAACAGTGGCTGAGCAAACGGCGAGGCGGTTTTACCGCGCAAGCTCGCAAATACGGATTGGAATCTCCTCGTGGTGTCCTCATGCTCGGTGTCCCCGGTTGTGGAAAAAGCCTCTGCGCGAAAGTCGTCGCGGCCGAATGGAAAATGCCATTGCTGCGACTGGACCCCGGCGTCCTCTACCAGAAATTCATCGGGGAAAGTGAAAGCCAACTGCGCCAGGCGTTGGCACAAGCCGAAGCCATGGCACCGATCATATTATGGATTGACGAAATCGAGAAAGCATTTGCTTCGGCATCCAGTTCGACAGCAGACGGTGGACTTTCGAAGCGTATGTTTGGCACCTTGCTAACCTGGATGCAGGATCATCGTCATCCTATTTTCATCATCGCCACGGCCAACGACATCTCCTCGTTACCACCGGAACTCATGAGAAAAGGGCGCTTTGATGAGGTCTTCTTCATTGATGTCCCTTCACCTGCAGCACGCAAGCGGATCCTGGAGATTCACCTGGCACGTCGAAAACGGGACCCTAACGATTTCGATCTTGATAGGCTGGTAGACATCACCGATCAATTCACCGGAGCCGAACTGGAACAAGCCGTCGTCTCTGGCCTCTTTAACGCCTTCACTGAAAAAGTCGATCTCTGCAGCGACCACTTGGCTGACGCTATCCGAGAAACCCGTCCCCTGGCGATCCTGATGGCCGAAGACATTCAACATCTTCGCAACTGGGCCTCAGACCGTTGCGTTGACGCTGACTGACAGCCATTTTCAGGGCTGGATTCCACAGCAATTGCAGTCATTTCTCGGGCAAATTTGCGCCATTCCACGTTCCTTGCTCCAGTTCCAGCTGATTTGTGTTATCAATTTTCTCCTAAATCAGTACAATACCGCCGCATTGCCTGACTAAAGACGGTGGAACCTAAATTTAGCAGCCATTTCTTGGAAGACTAAACAACTGGCTTCATGGATCTATTCTTACCTATTCTCGTCTTTGGCATCGTGGTCCTTGCAGCCGATCGCATTGGCAAGCTGGGCTCGATTATCCACCTTCCACTGATTACCGGTTTTCTTCTGGCAGGTATCCTGGTCGGGCCGTATGGGCTGGTCATCGTTACCAAGGAAACCCTGGACAACCTGAATTTCATTAATCACCTGGCCCTGGCTGTGATTGCCATGGCGGCGGGAAACGAACTGGTACTCAAGGAATTTCGCAGCCGCTTTCGCAGTATCGCCTGGGTCACGATTGCCCAGGCTATCACCACGCTTGCCCTGGGTACGATCGCCACGTTCCTGTTATCTAGCAACATTCCCTTCACCCGGGAACTCTCCCCGCAGGTACGCCTGGCCATTTCCCTGCTGGCCGGGATCATCCTGGTTGCTCGCTCACCTTCATCTGCCATCGCGATCATCAATGAAATGCGTGCCAAGGGTCCTTTCACCCAGACGGTACTGGGCGTCACGGTCATCATGGACGTGGCCGTGATCGTACTTTTTGCGATCGGATCAGAATTCGCGCATGCCATCAACTCCAACCTTCCATTCAGCATTACCTTTGCTGGCCTGCTGCTGCTCGAGATTACTCTCTCCATCCTTGGTGGTTGCGTTCTCTGGAAGTTCGTTGCCTTCATCACTTCACGCTCGCTACCCCGACCTGTTAAATCCATTATCCTGCTGTCGGCTGGTATGAGCGTTTTTGTTTGCAGCAACCTCCTGCGTGACTATAGTCACGATCATTGGAACTTCGAACTTTTCCTGGAACCGTTGTTACTTTGCATGATCGCCGGACTGCTCGTCAGCAACACCAGTCCGCACCGGGTAGAATTCACCCGGATCCTTCACCAGATTGGGCCACCTGTCTACCTGGCCTTTTTCACACTCACCGGGATTTCAATCGAACTGGACGTCCTGGCCGAGATGTGGCCCCTGGCGTTGGTCCTGTTCGCCGTGCGGTTGGCCGGTATTTTCCTGGGTACTTATGCCGGGAGCTTCATCGTTGGCGATCCGCCACGGCATCGAGCTATTGGCTGGATGAGTTATGTAACGCAAGCAGGTATCGGAATCGCTCTGGCACTCGAGATCAAATCTGAATTCGCTGGCTGGGGATCACAACTGGCAACCTTGCTCATTGCCGTCATCGTCTTCAATCAGTTGATTGGTCCTCCCCTGATGAAATGGTCGCTCATGATAACGGGGGAAGGACGCACGCGAGCTGACACGCCAGCCTTCGATGGTGTGATGGATGCTGTTATTTTCGGCACGGCTGCAGGGCAATCCTGGATGCTGGCTCATCGCCTGGAATCACATGGATGGAACGTGAAACTGGCGGTCCTTGACGACCACACCCCCCCTAAAGATGTGGATTCCGACATCGAGGTCATTCGCCTGAAAGATCTTTCCCAGAAATCCTTTGAAGTGCTTGAACTTGTCCATGCGGACGCTCTCATTGCGCTGCTTACCGACGACCAAAACCTGCAAATATGCCAGCTGAACTATGACCAGTACGGTATTGAACGCATGCTTGTGAAGCTGCACGATGTTACCACGGACATGAAGCCCTTCCAGGAGTTGGATGCCCTGGTCGTGAATCCCAGGAATGCCATGGTTAGATTACTAGAACATTTCGTGCTATCCCCGACAGGAACATCCATGTTGCTGGGCATGGAACCAGACCAGGAGGTGCTCGAAATTGAATTACGCGATCCCTCGTTGCATGGTCTCTTTATCCGCGATCTAACAATCCCCCTGGATCTGCTGGTACTCTCCGTGACCCGCGATGGAAAAGTCATCATCACGCATGGTTTCAACCGCCTGCGAATCGGTGACCATCTGACCGTCGTAGGCCCCCCACAAAGCCTCTCTGAAGCAGAGCTCTACTTCAGCGAATCGCACGGCTCCAAAGGCGGTTTTACGACCGGAGAAGGAAAGTGACAGGGGGCTTGCGTTCGTGAACGATATTCCCTCTGCCCCTCGGTAATCTCGATAAACTGGTCCCTCGGTATCTCTCGAAACACCTGGGTTTGATCACTGGTCGGCCAGTAAACTTCCAGTTTTAGTATGCGTGTTGCTTTCCCCAGGCCGACGTGTTGACGCAATGGGTTACCACCGAAGCTCCCACCACTGTTGACCCATCGGTAAATGGATCGTTCCTGTCCCTCCTCCTCGATCACCACATGCAGCCTGGCACCAATCCCCGATCGATTGGATTGTTTTCCTACCAGCTTGACGGCCAGCCAGTGGTTTTGAAAACCTGGATTCTCGAAGAATGCATTGGCAAAGGCATCGCCCTTATAAGCACCTCCCAGTTCTGCAAACACGTCCTGATCTCCATCGTTGTCAAAATCCGCAAAAGCAATGCCGTGCCCCTTCTGCAGGTGGCCAAAGCCACCGGCAGTCGTTACGTCGGAAAATCTTTTTCCCTCGCGATTGTGAAACATCAGGTTCGGCATCAACGAGTCGTATTCCGGAGAACCTGTCCCAAGGTAGAAGTCAAGAAAACCGTCGTTATCCAGGTCACCAAAGTTGGCGCCCATCGTCAGGCTCGTGCGCTGCAACTGGTGACTGGCAGCCACTTCCTCGAAACCACCCTGGCCATCACCTCGATAGAGGCAGGAAGCCTCGGTCCTTCGGCTGGCACGAAAATATTCGCTGGCCAGGTCGTCGACCGTACCATGGTAACTTGCCACGAACAGGTCCAGGACTCCGTCATTATTGTAATCCCAGAACCAGGTCGGAAAGCTAAAGGCGGGGCGTGTCACACTCAGTTCCTTGGCCACATCAACGAACGTTCCATCACCCTGGTTACGGTAAAGGCGATTTTTCGCGCCACGGTCTGCCCCGAAAGCACGATCGACGTCATCGCCCGTGGTACCTCTCATCCGGGAAGGCGTACCAAAATTGGAAACGTATAAATCCGGATCACGGTCATTATCAAAATCACCCCAGATCACTCCCTTCGTATACCCACCATTTTCCACGCCCGCGTGACGGGCCACGTTGGTAAACGTCCCATCCCCGTTATTGCGAAACAACTGGCAAGGGTGATCCTCGTTACCGATGTACAGATCGAGATCTCCATCCTGATCAAAGTCCGCCCAGGATGCCGTTTGCGTGGGATAATGTCGTTCGCCCAAACCTGCTGCAAAGGTCACATCACGAAACCGTCCCTGCCCATCATTCTGTAGTAACGAATTAATGGGCTTTTCCGAGGCGGCCTGCCAGCCTCCACGCAGCACGAGAATATCAACATCGTGGTCGTTGTCGTAATCGGCCTGGATAAGATTCAATCCACCAAACAAACCCAGCAGGCCCGCTTCGCGGGTTCGATCGCTGAACGTTCCATCCCCGTTATTGCGGAAATAAAGAATCTGGCCGGCGGTATCCCAACTCGAAACCACCAGGTCAATCCAACCATCGTTATCAAAGTCATCTGCCACCACACCACCACTGAGCGTGATGGCGTTAAGCTCCAACTGGCGAGAGATATTCGGAAACTGGGGAAATGGTTCACTGGAATCAAAAGCATCAAACGAGATTCGCCATGATTCAGGTACGGCATCCGGATACTGTCCAAGTGTCATGTAAGCAATGTTCAGTAACCAACGAGCCCCTGCATGATCCGCATTTTTCCCCAGGACACGTTCCAGGTATTCGATCGCGTGGCGAGAACCACCCGGTTGCCGATGAACCCCTCCCTTGCGAATCGGCAGGATACAACTCTCGCCGGTACGACAATTCAGGCAGTTTTCAACTTCTCCAATCCGCAGGTGCGTCAACGCAATCAGGAATAACATACGGGATTCAATATCCACCAGTCGTTGCACGTCATCAACAAGCTGATCGCCATTTTCCTCTATCAGCTTCAAGGCCAGTTCCTGGCTCACCAGCGCGGCCTGGTTACGACCTTGCTTGAGCTGCTCTTCGCCCACCATCTGGTGCGCATAGATACGTTCCATCAAGGGTGTTGATTCCGACATTTCCTTCAGCATCCGCTGGGCCATCCGCAGATTCTGGTCACCGAAGAATATCGAATTCGACTGGTTCTCCTTGACCTGGCTCAGCAGTTCCACCATCTGCTGGTGACTATCCGATGGAGCCCTCTTGCCAGCCTCCGGAAGATCAGGTGACTGACAACCTGGCAGCATCAGCAGCGCCAGTATCAGCAGGTTCAGTGCCGACAGGTAATCGACAGACGATTTCACCACGAATATTTTCTCCCCTGGCACCACAGCCAGTTCACGCCTTCAACCCAATACTGTCGCCATTGTAACAGATCCTTGACAGGTCTTGATTGACCCCGCTCCCGTCCTGGTAAATAATCAAGGCTAACCTTCCACGTCAAGGAGAAACCTATGTCTCTGCAACCTGCCATCACACGCCGCCAGTTCAGTAAGAAAACTGCGGGAATCACTACCGCATTGGCCATTCCCACCTTTATCAACAAGTCTGCCTTTGGAGCTAACGACCGTTTAAACATCGCTGCCATCGGTGCTGGTGGTAAAGGCGCGGTCGACATCGCCGGATGTGCACGAGAAAACATCGTTGCCCTCTGTGACGTGGACCAGGTTCGCGCCGCCCAAACCTTCAAACAATTCCCCAAGGCAAATCGCTACGAGGATTTCCGGGTCATGCTGGAAAAAGAAGGTGACCGTATCGACGCTGTCACGGTCTCCACGCCGGATCATACCCATGCCGTCGCTTCTGCCATGGCCATCAAGATGGGCAAGCATGTTTACTGCCAGAAACCACTGACGCACACCGTGGAGGAAGCACGCACCCTGACCGAACTGGCGCGAAAACACCAGGTGGCAACCCAGATGGGCAACCAGGGACATTCACATCCTGGTTCACGACGTTTGGTCGAGTTGATCCAGGGTGGAGTACTGGGCCAGGTCAAGGAGGTCCACGTCTGGACGGATCGCCCCATTTGGCCCCAGGGAATTGATCGCCCCACGGGAGCAACCTCCACCCCCGACACCCTCAACTGGCAACTCTGGCTGGGACCGGCAGCCAATCGACCTTACCAACCTGACTATGCTCCCTTTAAATGGCGTGGCTTCTGGGACTTTGGGACCGGTGCCCTGGGAGATATGGGATGCCACAACCAGGACCTGGCCTACTGGGCACTGGATCTGCGAGATCCTACAAAGATCGAGGCTGACTGTTCCGGAGTGAACCAGGAATCTGCTCCCAAGTGGTCGATCATCACGCTTCATTTCCCGCAACGTGGCGAACGCGCTCCAGTCAAACTCGTCTGGTACGACGGTGGCAAGAAACCTTCCAAGGACCTGGTCAAGGGCCGAGAGCTACCGGCCAATGGAAGCATCCTGGTGGGAACCAAGGACACCCTCTACATTCCCCATTATTGGGGTGACGGGGAATTTCTTTCTGGCGCCAAGACCGCAGATTTCAAGCAGATCGAGGAGTTCCTGGTGAAGCCAGCTGATTTCAACAGCCATCACTACCAGGAGTGGATCACTGCCTGCAAGGGAGGTAAGCCGGCACTTTCCAACTTTGACTACGCGGGCCCCATGACGGAATCTCTTCTACTAGGCAACGTGGCACTCCGAACAGGAAAAACCATCCACTGGGATGCCAAGAGCATGAAGATCACGAACCTACCAGGCGCAAACCGATACATCCAGCACCGTTACCGTGCCGGTTGGAAACTTTGAACCAACTCCACCGGGTATCGTCACACGTTTGACGGGGCTGTCCTGCGCACCGTCATGAAAGTGACGTCAATAGCTACGCGGTTCACGCGGGCGTGCTTCGTTCACTCGAATCGTACGACCCTCGTGTTCGGTTTCGTCCAGGGCCTCGATGGCAGCGGCAGCTTCTTCATCACTGCTCATTTCCACGAATCCAAACCCTTTACTGCGTCCACTCTCGCGGTCCTCGATCACCTGGGCACTTTCAACCGTGCCAAATGCAGAGAACAACGTCTCGAGTTCAGGACCTCGAACACTGTAACTTAGATTTCCACAATACAGCTTCTTACCCACCGCCTGTCTCCCGCCAGAAGATTTACCGCTGACCTCCGGTTTACTTTCCAGGCCAAAAAAGAAAGGGGCTAACGCGACAACCCAATCGCTCAGCTGTAAAGAACGAACGCGGTCGGTCGAGAAAACCGAGAGTCCGCCCGGGCAGACTCTCGTTCTACCGCCAACTCGTTCTCCAAACCAAGTAACGAAAATTATACCCCTGCCAAATAGCCCGTTACAAGCAAAAGAGAGAAATCACGTGGTTTTCTTCTTGCGGCCATCAAGCCCCAGCAACCACGTCAGCCCGTCATGGCAGCTGCTGATATTGTCGGAAACGAACCTCGAGTTGCCGACTAAACTGTAACTGGCCCGTAGCTTGCGCCAAACGCATCGCCTCCTGGATAGCCTGAATCGCCAGCTCTCGCTGGCCCGATTCGGCGTAGGCATCAGCCAGCGTAAACAACACCTGCGGACTTGGCTGTCCCTGGGCCTGGAGTGCCTGGTGAACATACTTTGCCAACTCGACTGCTTCCGCTGCGTTGCGAGAATCAGGATCCGGATGGGTAACCAACATCACGGCCAGTGCATTGGCTGCCAACAACTGCTGCTGAGGATTGATTTGCACGGCTGCACGAAAATGGGTAATCGCGGTGTCAAAATCTCCCTGATCACGGTAGTAATCACCAAGCAACTTGTGCGCCACATCAAAACCAGGATTCAATTGCAAGCTACGCACCAACGGGCCCACGGCCATCCCCGGGAGCCCCAATGTCACGAGATCATAACCATACCCCATGAAAACTTCCGGGCTCTCAGGTGCCAATACAATCGCTCTCTCGTGATGATCAATTGCCTCTTGCCGATAGTTCAACAGGGTGTAGGTGTGACCCAGTCGTGAATAGATAAGAGGATCCGTAGGCCGACGGGATAACAAGAGCTGCAGCTTTGCCAGGTCCTGGCGCGCACCCTGCTGTTCTTCGATCCCCTTGATCGTGATCGGAACCTTGGCCTGGTAGGCTTCCAGCGAGTACCCGGAAGGATTTGTAAAACTCCAGGCACTGATCACCACCGCGAAAATTAGCCCACCCCAGGCCCACTGACGTTTGCCTGCCAACGCACGCAGGCCATGACTTAACCACATCATGCCATGAGCCGCCATCAACAAGAGCAGCGGCAACATGCCAATCCGAAACCTGCCAAAGTTGTAAGTCACAAGTACGGAAACCAGGTGAACCGCAATCAACCCGAGCACCAATTGATAGTTACCCGGAATTCGCAGACAAACCACACAACCCAACAACCCCAGCCCAATACACCAACCAAAGGTCGGCAGGATCCACAGCGGTGGAACATAGTTGCGCCACAACTTGTAATCTGCTGAATCAGGAACTTCCAAGTCGTGAAAAAAAATACGCCCCTTCAGGAAAGTAAGCAGCAGGGACCGGCCTGGATCCCGCCGGACTTCATCCCAGGCTGCCTCTCGCCAAAATCGTGAGGCCTCTGCATGGCTGAGCGATTTTCCCGTACGACGGTTCGCTTCCACGCGAAAGTCCTCATGCTCTCGCCAGGGACTGGGCTTTACGAAAGGAACGGTATGAAAATAACCGTTTGCCTCCGGTCCATGTGCCAGGTACAGGACCTCACCTCCCCCCGAGGTCACCGGCACCCATTCCCCGGCTACCGCATAATTGCGCAACGTGACAGGAAGAACGACCAGGGCCAAGCCACCGATCAACGCTCCCAGGTGCAAACCGCGTCGCCAGGAATCGATTCTTAACGGCTTCTGCGGGGACCTACCAACACCACACCACCAGATCCACCCACTCATGGGAACCAGGTAAAGCACATGGTTTTCTCGAACCAGGCAGGCCAGTCCAATCAGCACACCGACCGCACAGAGCCAACCCGGGCGTAGTTTCTCCTGGTAGCGCAGGCTGCAATAAAGTACACCTGCCGTCAGTAACGGCAGTAAAAAAGACTTCATCAACATGCATTCGTAGAAAACCAGCGGTCCATAGGCCCCCACAAGAAGCCCTGCCAGCAAGGCCGTCTTTTGATCAAACAACCGCCGACCCGATTCGTAAATCAGGATCGGAGTTACCAGGCCGATAAGCAGCTGAACCACCAGCACCAACGTCTCGCTTAACCCGAGCTGAAACGCCATCGCCAGGAAGTAAGCATAGAGTGGACCCTGTTCAAAGATCTCTTCCCCAAACCAGTTTCCCCGGACTATTTGCAGCCCCCAATTACGGTAATAGATGTGGTCGGCAAAGTGGTAACCATGCAGTGGAGAGGCCAGGAAGAAACCCAGGTATAACAGGCGTACCAGGCCAGCGACGGCGAGAATCATCGTCCAATGACGACGAACGTGATCGCTCTCGGGCAGTTTTGCGTGCATCGAAATTCCCGGCCAGGATCTCAATTCAAAGATCCCGAAGGCCGCCCTTACTGAGAATCCTCGCTCTTACTGAGAATCCACTGTCCGACCTGTTCGGAAATAAGTTGATGCCCCAGGGGACTTGGATGGACAGGTTCCACCAGTAGGTACCGTAGATAACCCTGCCACTGGGGAATATTCAACAGCTGCTGGTAGTAACGCTCACTGTAGTAGACAAAATTATACTTGGCAAGTTCGACGTCCCAAAACCGATCGATCACCGCGCGCTGCTCCTGGAAACGAGTTCCGGACAGAATCTCTTTCAACCCCTGCTCAAGTAGTCGACGGCCATCCAGGTAAGCAACCTGTTTCTGCTGCACCAGGCCCGCAATCTGCTCTGCATAAACCGGCGCGACGAAGATCAGATCCTGGACCATGACTTCTGCTCCCACGGCCTGGGCGGCCGTGATCATTGACAACAGGTTTCTTTGATACTCCTCCTGGTTCACACGCCGGAACATGGCCTGTGAAGTCACCTCGGGAGCAACACGCTGGCTGCGAAACAATCGATCGTATAGCCGGGCTATCGCCAGTCGGCTCCGTAACCCCGAAACTATCCCGGACACCTGTTCAGTCGACTCGCCACGCTGCTGATCACTCCACAAGGCCTGCTCCAGGTCGTTCGCACCAAAAGCAATGACCACGAAATCCGGACGCAGTCGTGAAAGCAGCTGGCGGGCCAGTCGAGCCCCCTG
>PVBE012907856.1_pt1 | contig 14278 bp, 6 predicted proteins | sample 1631181 | NCBI WGS metagenome assembly PVBE01 (sample SAMN08397723, study PRJNA350692) | Marine metagenome, whole genome shotgun sequencing project. | isolation source: water | place: Pacific Ocean | collected 2012-04
AGTAGCCCAACGCTGACAAACTGCATCTTCACGAACAACACTACCGATGGTAAGGGCGGAGGAATGTACAACTACTTGTTCAGTTTTCCGGCGCTGACAAACTGCACATTCACTTACAACACTACCGTTAACGATGGAGGCGGGATGTACAACTACGTTGACAGCAACCCACACCTGATAGGTTGCATATTTGAAAACAACATTGCCAACGGCAATGGCGGCGGGATGCTTAGCATCATCAACAGCAACCCAACGCTGACTGACACAACTGTTTGCGGTAACACGCCTGATCAAATCGTCGGTGACTGGACTGATGGTGGTGGTAACACGGTTGCGGATGAATGTCCTAGTGATTGCCCAGCAGATATCAACGGCGATGGCAATGTCGGCGTAAGCGACTTACTTACTGTCATTGGTCAGTGGGGGCTAACCAACTCCCCTGCGGATGTAAACTCCGACGGCATCGTGAATGTAGTCGACCTTCTCATCGTGATCGATAACTGGGGAGCGTGTGAGTAACTCGCATAAACATCGCTGCAATCTTGTCGTCACTGGCTAAGGCACGGTCTTTTGAATGCAGTTTCCTCTCATGTATCTCAACACAGTCTGGTTCAACTGACTCAACTGGCTTACCGAGCAAAAACCAATACTGGACACCCGCCGAATCGGCCTCAAGAAGCCGCCTTTGGTCCCCACTTTGGTGGGTGTCCAGTATTGGTCCTACAACTGTTTCTATAGATGGTCTTGCGTACCGCTTCAGGCGCAATGCACCACCCATCTCAACAACAACACCCCCGTGAATACGGAGGTGCTGTGGGGTGGTGGGTTGTGGTGGGGACTGCAGAATCAATGTCATGTGCAGCGTCACGTTACGGTGCGCAAAACGCTGCAAGTACGTGCAATCAAGCGCAATGCGAAACGCCCTGGGCGTATTGCCAAGGGCGTTTGAAGCGAGGCGGACGGGACTCGAACCCGCAACCACCGGCTCGACAGGCCGGTACTCTAACCAATTGAGCTACCGCCCCAAGAGGTCAAGATGGGCAGTGTAGCACGACCCCGCAGGGGGTCAAGTCGCATGGAAACTGCCACCACGAGCCCCTCGAAGCGCGTGTGTTAGCGGCGAAGAGGGACAGACTTTCTGCTTGCACGATAGGCTGCCGCTTTCGCTGGCACGAAGCTGGCCTCAAGGAGCAATGGATGAAACTGTTCAAGCGAATTCTAATCATCGTTGGGATCATTGTGGTACTGCTGCTTGTCGGTACCTATATCGCCATCGACATGATTGCGCGTGGAGCGATCGACTCGGCTGGAACGTCCATCTTCGGTGTGCCAGTCAACGTCAACTCGGTTCGGTTGGCCGTGTTTACGTCCGATACTTCCATGCAGGGGTTGACCATCGCTAACCCGACTGGTTTTAAGAAGACCAACTTCATTGAAGTTGAGGACGCTGCGATTCAAGCCAGTTTGACCACCATGCTGAGTTCCAATATCGATATTCCACTGGTGCACATCACTGGCTTTAAGGTAGATCTTGAACAGATCAATCAACGCATGAATGCTTCGGAGATCGTGGCCAATATTGAAAAGGCTACGGCTCCAGACTCCAACGCTCCGGCCAGTGATCCAATTGACTTCAATATTGAGAAACTGGTGATTGAGAACATCGAACTGACCGCTTCGGGGAGCATCGTCAATATTGCCGGTGGGCACTTGGATGCGAAGATTCCGCGGTTGGAACTGAAGGACCTTGGCACCAAGACCAACGGAGACCAACTCGCCGACCACTTGATCAGCATGATGCTCAACGTGGTGCTTCAACACATCGCAGACCACCCGATTCAAGGGCTTAGTGGGGCCGCGGTTGGATCTGTCGCCATGGCGCTCGAGAAGATCCCGATCTTGGGCGATACCGGAGTCGGTTACAAGATCGGAAACGCGATCAAGGGTGCCAACTCATCTATCAATAAGGGTTTTCAGGACGTGGGCAAGGGGCTCAAGGGCATTGGAAATGGCCTCGGGGGCGTGCTCGGAGAGTCCCCCAAGGAGCCAGAAAAGGGCCAAGACGCCGGATCAGAGGACAAGAAATGACCTTTCAGGGTCTTTTCAGGGTCTTTCACAACTGTGTGGGGCACAGTCTCGGGGCCTACGTGAACGACCAAAAAACAATGGATAACCCCCGAAGAAGGTCTTGAACGGTTTGCTCGGGCAAGTACTGTTGTGGCGGTAGGTGGCAAGGAGAGAGGCCACCTCACAGGTTCTGGACCACTGGAAGTTGAGGAGAAGAATCCCCATGCGAACGATGCCTTTGCTTGCGATGTTCGTTGTCGCGCCGGCACTTGGTTCCGTCTATACGGATCCCGAAGGGGATATCGCTACGGGCAATCCAAACTTGGACATCACGTCGGTCGAGATCTCCGACAACGGCACGGATCTTGTGGTCCGTATGACAGTTGCGGACCTGAATGCCGACTGGGGCAACTACCTGTTCTTCATGGATGCTTGGGCCGGGGGCAGTGGCGACAACGACAACCCATGGGGGCGCGATATCTCGGGCCTAGGTGGCATGGATATCTTCGTCGGCAGTTGGCTCAATGGCGGTGGCGGAGCAGATTCCTATGAGTTCGGGGCAAGCGGATGGGGCAATCTTCCATACGCGGTCTCCGTCTGGGCCGACTGGGGAAACAACACGATCCAGTGGAACTTCTACGATCTTGTTGCTGGCTTGACGCTCAACGGCATTACCGGATTCGATTATGAAGCCGCGACCACTGGTAACAACTGGGGCGACCCCGCGATCGATCTGATCGGTGCTGAAGGAGTGCAGCCAGGATGGGGGAACGGCTCGCATTCGATCGACCTCCTTCACTATGACTTCACCACAGTTCCAGCGCCCGGCGCGTTGGCACTGCTTGGTATAGCTGGATTGGCATCCCGTCGCCGACGGCGCTGAATCGAATTTCAATCTGAATCATCGCAACGCTTCGGCACTCCGCCGGAGCGTTGTTCGTTTCTGTCCAACGGTCATGGATCGTGGTATCGTTCCGCCCATGTCATTCAGTGCCCAGTTCATTGCAGATCCCTTTGGCAAGATCGGCATCTTCTTGGCGCCCGCACATGGGGACGAGCCAGCCCGCCGCCGCTGCCAAGCGTTGAGGGGCAATATCTATGCCGCCATCCTGCTGCTGGCCTTTCTCTTTGGGGGTCCGTACATTCTGTCCTTCCTAGGGGTCTCAATCTCAGCGGTGGATCTTGGCGAGGGCCTGATTGTCGGTGCGATTGGGTGGGGGCTTGTTCGGTCGCAAGAAAACCGCAAGACCGAGTACGTGGGGACAACTGCGAACATGACGCACGCTGTGGCCAACTGATATGGCCGCGGGCACTTGGCGTATTGCCATCGACCGGGGTGGCACCTTCACCGACGTCGTTGCAAAGTGTGATGGCGAGACTCGGCACGCCAAGGTGCTCAGCAATGATGCCATCCACGGCGAGAATGCCGCGGCCGTCGGTATTCGCCTCGTGCTTGGCCTCGCGGCAGATACGCCGATCGATCAAAGCATCGTTCGAGAAATACGGCTTGGTACTACGGTTGCGACCAATGCTCTCTTGACGCGGTCGGGGAGGCCTACAGCCTTGGTCGTGACAAAGGGTCTGGGCGATCTGCCCATCATCGGTGATCAGACGCGGCCGGATCTCTTTGCGCTGGACATCAAACGTCCTACGCCCTTGGCCAACAATGTGATCGAAGTTAGTGAACGCATTGCGTCGGATGGGCAGGTGGTGCAGCCCCTTGATGAAACAGCTGTCGCCAAGGCTCTGCAAGGGGCGTTCGATGCTGGCGTCTCAAGTGTGGCCATCGCGCTGATGCACGGGTGGAAGCATGAAGCGCACGAACGTCGCATTGCCCAACTTGCTCAGGAAATAGGGTTTGAATTGGTATGCCGTGGTGCCGACAGCCCGCTGCGAGGTTTGCTTCGACGCATCGACACACTGTCGCTCGATGCGTCGCTGACATCGATGCTTCGCGACGCGGTTGATGCCATCACACAGTCTGTTGGTGGCGCGCCGATGTACTGCATGCAGAGCAATGGCGGACTGGTCGTTGCTACGAGGTTTCGTGGGAGCAGTGCCATTTTGTCTGGACCTGCTGGCGGCTTGATTGGCGCGCAGGTGGTGGCCCGCACGCATGGTCTCGACAAGATTGTGGCATTTGATATGGGCGGAACCAGTACTGATGTGTCATGGTCGAGCGGTACGCTTGAACGAGTGAGCGAGACGGTGGTGGCTGGCGTACGGATCGCTGCGCCCATGCTCGCTATTCACACAGTGGCATCTGGAGGTGGTTCGATCTGTTCGGCCAAGGGTGGTCGATTGCGGGTTGGACCAGATAGCGCCGGTGCCGATCCGGGGCCGGCGTGTTATGGCCGCGGTGGGCCTGCGACCATTACGGATTGCCATGTTGTGCTGGGCCGTTTGCCTATCGTTGCCATGCCAAATCGTTTCGGTCCATCTGGGGATGAGCCGCTCGATGCGAATGCGTCGACCACCGTGCTGCGAGAAATCTCCATGACTGCAGGCGTGGAAGGTATCACCCATGCCGCTGCAGGTTTGTTGAATGTTGCGGTCGAACGCATTGCAGCGGCAACACGCGAAGTGTCCGTACAACAGGGGCACGATCCTCGCGAGGCGGCACTGGTTGCGTTCGGTGGTGCTGGTGGACAACTCGCGTGTCGAGTCGCGCAGCGACTGGGAATGCCACAGGTCTTGTTCCCTCGGGAGGCGGGCGTGTTGTCGGCCGTTGGCATCGCCGCGGCGCCGATTTCGGCGGTACGGCGCCGAAGTGTGGAACAGCCCTTGGACGATGCTGGCATGGACCAACTTGGTGAAATGATTGCGATCGCGGACACATCGGCGTGCGAGGAACTGATGGCGGCGGGCGTGCATGACTCGGAGCAAATCATTGGGGTGGCGATTCGGGCCGTTGGCTGGGATCAATCGATCATGGTGCCGCTGTCTACGGCAGCGGATATGGCCGGGGCATTTCGCAACGCATCTCGATCACGATTTGGGTTTGAGGCACTGGACGATTTGATTATCGAGTCTGTGGAGGTGCAGCGATCACTTCACCACGACTCCGAGTCCACAGCGACCCGCTCGCAGCACAAGCACACGCCTAGTGACACACGAATGTGGGTCCAAGGCGAATGGCAAAATGTGCCGGTTCTGCGTGACGACGGGTTTGAATCGGTCGAAGGGCCGGCCGTCATCATTCACGATGGCGCGACTTCAATCATTGAGCCGGGCTGGCACGCGACGCGGTGTGCGGATGGATCGCTCCTTGCCACGCACGGACCGTCTGATACTCGGCAAACCTTTGACGCCAGTGACCCGGCGCACATTGAAGTCTTCAATCGGCGATTCCTGTCAATCTGCCGTGAGATGGGAACGGTGCTGCGGCACACCGCTACGAGTATCAATATCCGGGAGCGGCAGGACTACTCATGCGCCATTTTTGATACGGCGGGAGGTCTGGTCGCTAACGGACCACACATTCCTGTGCATCTGGGATCGATGGGCGCCAGTGTGTCGCGGGTACTGGAGGTACACGGCGACACGATGCGTGACGGGGATGCCTATCTGATCAACGACCCCGCTACTGGAGGAACCCATCTTCCAGATCTGACCGTCGTGTCGCCGGTATTTGAACGCGGCCAATTGTCATTCATCGTCGCGAGCCGTGCGCATCATGTGGATGTTGGCGGAACAACACCAGGATCCATGCCGCCAGACTCGACGCAGATCGATGAGGAAGGCGTGGTATTTGATGCGGTGCCAGTGTTGATACGCGGAGTGCTGCAAGAAGCCGCCATTGTGTCTGCCTTGACCGAGTCGACCTACCCTGCACGACTTCCATCGGTGGTGCTGGATGATCTGCGATCACAGTTGGCGGCCAACGCCCGTGGCCGGACGCTGCTGGAAGCGTTGACAGCGGAAGTTGGCAGTGATGGTCTGGCACAATCGATGCAGGCCATTCGGGCCAATGCGGCCAGGTGTGTGCGAGAAGCGATCGCTCGATTTCCCCGTGGACGTGCGGAGGTGTCCACCGACGATGCTGGCTGTGTGTGTGTTGAGATTGAACCAACCGCAGATGGAATCCGGATCGACTTTGCAGGCACGTCGCCGCAGCGTCCGGGCAATACCAATGCGCCTGAGGCTGTAGTGCGAGCCGCGGTGCTGTACGTGTTGCGATGTGTGGTCGCCGATGATATTCCTCTGAACGACGGGTGTCTTGATCCAGTTGAAATTCGCATCCCTAAGGGAAGTATGTTGTCGCCCTTGGCAGGAGCCGCCGTGGTGGGGGGTAATGTCGAAACCAGTCAGATTGTTGCTGATGCGCTCTTGATGGCGTTTGGGTTGCAAGCGGGCTCCCAAGGGACGATGAACAACTTGACGTTTGGAACGGCCAACTGGCAGTACTACGAAACCATTTGTGGTGGGGGTGGGGCGGGTGAGCACTTTGATGGGGCCAGCGGTGTGCATACCCACATGACCAATAGTCGCATGACTGATCCAGAGGTGTTGGAGGACCGGTTTCCGATTCGGCTTGAAGAATTTGCGATTCGTCGTGGGTCCGGTGGCCTCGGTTCGCACGCCGGCGGCGATGGTGTGGTTCGGTCGCTTCGATTTCTCCAAGAGGCGGAGGTATCGCTGCTGTCTGGCCGGCGGAAGGCGGGACCTCCGGGTATTTATGGTGGTGGTTCCGGGATGTCCGGCCAGCAGTTCATTCAAGTTGGAAGTGGGAATGGGCAACCGTTGGGCGGAACTTTTCGCGTGCCAGTCGATGCGAACACCATCATCACGATCGAGACGCCAGGCGGGGGCGGCTTCGGCCAAGAATGACACCCGCCGCCCACTCCAAAGAGTGACCGGCGGGTGGTGATGAACACGGTGTTGGTCCGGCGTCAGCAGCCGAAGTCAGCAATGCACTCAAGCAGGTCGTCGACATCGTAGAGGCTGCCAAAGCCGTTGATGACTTCGAGGATGTCGTCGACATCGGTGTCACCGTCGCCGTCGAAGTCGCCTGAGCAGTTGGTTTCACATTCGTCGGGTACGCCGTTGCCGTTGTTGTCGGCACTGCTGCCGTTTGCGATGTCACAGGTATCGGGTGAGCCGTTGCTATTGCAATCAAGTTCACCGTTGTAGAAGAGGAAGGCTTCGGCAGTATTCTGCCAGCTGACGCCCACAGCATCTCGCCCCTGAAGCAGGGCTTCGATCATGATCACACTGTCATGCTCCATCGTTGTCAGCCGGGCAATGAGCACACCGTTGTGGTCAGTACAACTGGCATCGGTGAAGGTCATACTGTCGCCTTGGGAATCAGTCGGGATGATGAACCACGTGCCGTTGTCGACGCTCAGGTCGCCGCCAGCTTCGAAGTTATCCCAGTTAATGCCAATGTCGCCAAGTGCATTCTCAGGGAATGGGTCGCCAGAGTTGTCCATGCAACCAATGGTGACACGGGAGTCATATCGCAGGTTTGGAGCCAAGTCGTAGAAGGCCGGATTGATCGAAGCGCTGGTCGGACCGCCGTACTCATCCTGATAGAAGGAGGTGCTCGATGAGATGGTCTTCTGTTGGTTGGAGTTGCCCGCCACGGCGTCGATGCGCCATCCTTCTGGGACTTCCACATAAACATCGACTGTGTAGGAAGCGCTCTGGCCTTCGACAAGGTCAACGCCAACGACATTCCAGTGCAAGGATATATCGCCGCTGCCGCAGGGGCTGCCGGCACACGTTGATTCATCGCCGAGGTAGGTGCCGCCGGCGGCGGAACAATCTGCAGCGGTATAGATCACACAGTTGGCACCAAAGCAGCATGCGCCCTCTGGGTCAGTTGCACATGGATCGTCGGAGCAGTCTGTGTCATCACCAAGATAGGTGCCGCTGCAATTGGCCTCTGTCGAGATAGAACAGGAGGTGCCCACGCAGCAACCGCCGGTGGGATCTGGGTTGGAGCAGTCGACGGTGCCACAGGTTTGGCCAGGGTGCCAAGTGCCTCCAGCATTGCCACAACTCGTTTCATTGACGATGTAGCAGGTCCCGTTAAGGCAGCAGACGCCGCCGTTGCCGCCGCCGTCATACGGATTGAGTGTATTGAGCGAATTGGTGCCGGTTCCGGCGGGATCGAGGTAGGAAGCCATCAGGTTCCATGACTGGTAGAGCGACTTGCCGAAGTAATCATCGTCGTCATTGGTGCAGAAGGAATTTCCGCAGCACAGGGCGCCGATGAGTTGGTGGCTGCTGTTGAAGAGGCCCGAGCCTGAGGAACCGTAGTAGGTTCGACCTTCGTCCCAGTTGATTCCCCAGTATTGACCGCTGCTGTATGACTGTTCCACGGATGAGATCCGTTTCTCGGCCGTGTTGGGGTGGTGAATACACACGCCACCAGAAGCACCACTGTTGGTGCGGTTCCAGCCGGCAAAGGTGATTTCCCAAGACGGATTTGGGTCGTTGTTCAGCCTGATCAGGCAGAAGTCCGTGTTGCTGTTGCTTGTCAGGTAGGTTGAGCCGGAGGTGTAACTGTTGTAGTTGCCGTTTCCGTTGTTACCGCTGGAATTTCCTGTGCGGCAGAAACTATTCTGGTGGTTCCAGTACACGACGACCGACTGGTCGTTGCCTGACGAGATACCACAGTGGTTGGCCGTGAGAAAATACGGGGTCTCATCTTCGTTGGTGTTGTTGATCATCGTGCCCGAGCAGGTCCACTGGCCGCTGATGGTGTAGGCGCCGGCGGCTGGAATTTCATCCCACCAGTCGTCGCCAAGGGGACACATGACATCGACATTGCAACTCTCGGAAGAGCCGCGGTTATTGCCATGATCTTCGTCGCGGTTTTCAGGCGCGCCAAGACCGCGGTACCCCTCGTTGATTGATGTGATGACCAAGCCATCCATCAGTGCTTGACGTTCATCGGGGTCGACCGATACTTCGATGACCACTTCTTCGTCGTGAATGACACGTGTCCAGTATTCACCGCTTGCGGGATTGTCCATCGATGTCAGTGTGTTCATGATGTCGCGGCCGTCGGCGGAATAGATGGTCAGTTCCGCCGAGTCGGGCAGTACGAACGTGCCAAAGCCGAAGTTGATGTGGTACGCGCCTGGCGAGAAGACTCGGAGTCTCCACATCATCCGGCCATCTTGCAGGTGTTCCCAACTGCCGCGATCAGCCGGTGAGATGTCCACCGAGTTGGGAACTGCAAATCGAGCTGTGAGGTTGAGTTCGTTCCGTTGCAGATCATCTGCGTCTAGCCAGTTGTAGTCCGGGCCGACCAGTTCGATGAGGTCGACAGCAGGCAGCGGCACGTGGCCGATGGCCAGTCCATTGGTGGAGGCTGTGGAGGCTGAAGTGCAAGCCAAGAGGGCGACCAGACTGGTGCCTACTATGACGGAACGATGCATGGAAAACTCCTCTTGAATACCACAAGGGGCGGACTCTCAAAACTAGGCCCAAACAGGCCGTTTGCCCACAGGTAGATTCGGTTTTTTTGTGCCCTAAGTTCCGTGCGAGGCTTTGAATTCAGCCGGATCGGTCCTTGGGGGGGCAATCAGGTCTTGGGGGCAATGTAAGTGCCGGACAATAATGAAGATAAATTGGCCGGCGGCCAATTATTTTTATATAGGCAGATTAGCACCCGAAGTCGGCAAGGCAGTTCAGAAGATCATCGATGTCGTACTCGGTTCCAAAGCCAGTGATGATCCAGAGCACATCATCGACATCGCTATCGCCATCGCCGTCGTAATCGCCCGGGCAATCGCTTTCACACTCATCCGGGATGCCGTTGCCGTTGTCGTCATCACTGTCACCGTTGGCAATGTCGCAGGCATCAGGGATGCCGTTGGTGTTGCAATCGGTTTCGCCGTTCCAGACGATGGTGGCCGAAGCGGTGTCTTGCCAAGTGCTGTCGCTGGTATCGCGTCCTTGGAAGAGTGCATCGAAGAGGATTTCGCTGCTGTGTTCCAAACTTGTCAAGCGCGCGATGAGGACTCCATTGCGATCATCACAGTTGCTGTCGGTGAAACTGGTGCTCTCTCCTTGCGCATCGACGGGAAGAATGAACCATGTGCCGTCATCAACGCTTAGATCGCCGCCATCCTCGAAATCGGTCCAGTCGATACCAATGTCGCCAAGCGTATTTTCGCCGAAGGGGTCACCAGAATTGTCGATGCACCCGATGGTCACACGGCTGTCCCATTGCAAGTCTGGGGCCAGCGGATAGAAGTCGGGGTTGATCGCCGTGCTCGTCGCACCACCGTATGGATCTTGATAGAAGGACGTCGTCGATGCGATGGTCTTGAGCTGCAAGGAATTGCCAGCAACTGCATCAAGTCGCCACAACTCGGGGAGTTGAGCGTAGATATCGACGGTCCATGTATCGCCGGCGGTACTGACCAGATCGGTTCCGACGACCGACCAGCGGATGGCAACGTTTTCGCCAGTGGTTCCGCACGGGTTAGGTGAGCAGTCGACGCCAACACTGGTGAAGTTACCTCCGAGCAGTTCGCAATTACTCTGCGTTTCGATTGAACACACGCCGCCGATGCAGCAGGCGCCGGTGTCTTCAGAACTGTTGCAGGGGTCGCCCAAGCAGGTGGTGTCATCACCAAGGTAGTTGCCCCCAACTGCTGTGCACTGGGGCCCAGTTAGAATTGCGCACTCCTCGTCCGAACAGCAGCCGCCGGTGGCTTCAAGTGTTCCGTCATAGGTGATGTTGAGAGTGCCGGATCCTGTAGCGCCCTGCCATCCACCGATTCGTACCCAGTAGGTTTCACCGGTGGTGACCGGGATGTCCATGATGGAGCTGACGTAGTCTTGGCATTCGTCAGGGGGGTCGTCTTCATCACCATTGCACCCGATCTGAGTCAGGCTGTTGCAGTCGAGGCCTTCGTAGAGCACGAGTGATGTGTCGTAGGAACTGGCATCGCATGTATCGATCGTGAGTGTTCCGGTCCCCGGAGGTAACCAGCGGAACCAGTGATCGGGGCTGTCGTCCCAGTCCAAATAGGTATCTGGACACTGGTCTTCATCTGGCTGGGCATACCCACTGTCGGTGGCGGAGGACGTATCGAATGCGTTGGCCCCTTCAGAAGCTACCTGTGCTGTTTCGCAGAGGTCGCCGTTGTGGGGGTCACACGGGTTGCCTGCACACGAGGTGCCCTCGCCTTGCCATGTGCCCCCAGCAATTGTGCAGTCGTGGGCTGTGACGTAGGTGCAGGTGCCCAGAGTACAGCAGGCGCCTTGCGGGTCGCCTCCTCCATCGGGGTTGAGTGTGTCCAGATAGGCTGGATTCGACCCCGCCGGATCGAGCCAAGGTGAGAAGTCCGGCCACGCGCCCCCGAAACTTCGACCGTAGTAGTCGTCGTCATCATTCCAACAGTACGAGCTACCACAACACAGTAGGCCAATGACGCGATGGTTGGAATCGAACAGTGGCGAGCCACTGGAGCCTGGTGCTGTTCGCCCATCTCCCCAGTTGACCCGCCAGTACTGGCCGGCGCCGGAGGTGGTATCTGGGAAGCTGATTCGTTTTTCGGCGCACTCGGGGTGATGAATACCTGCGCCGTTGCTTGGCATGTTCGTTCGCGACCAACCTGCAAACGTCACGCCCCATGAGGCAGATGGTGCGGTGTTGAGTTCGACAATGGTGGCGTCGTAGAAGGAATTGTCCGCGAGGAAGGTGGTGCCGGAGCTCACGTGTTGCAAGTGCCCATCGCCCGAACCCCCACTATCACCGCTTCCAGGTGTGCGGCAGTAGGAGTTCTGATGATTCCAGTAGATGACCACTGATTGGTCGTTACCGTTGTTGATGCCGCATTGGTCGGACGTCATGAAGAGCGGTCGTTGGTCTTCCGCGGTGTTGTTGACCATAACGCCCGTGCACGTCCAGGAGCCCTGCACCGTGTAGACACCGACGGATGGAATTTCATCCCACCAAGTGTCGCCCATTTCGCAGACGACATCGATGTTGCACGACTCGCTTGAGCCGCGATGCGGGGCGGCGCCCAGCCCACGGTAGCCCTCGTTGATCCAGCTTAGGCGCAGACCATTTTTGACATCGGCGTATTGTTGTGAGTCGACCGTGACCTCGATGACTACGTCATCGCTGAGGATCACGCGGGTCCACCACTGTCCCACAGGCAGGTCGCCGCGGACATAGGTATCGGTGACATCCAAGCCATCGAGGCTGTAGATCGTCAACGACGCCGAGTGGGGCAGCTCGATGTGTTCGAACCCGAAGTTCAGGTGGGCGGCGCCTGGGGAGTGCACCCTGAGCCGCCACATCATGCGGTCATTCGCTAGGTGTTCCCAGGTGCCTCGCGTAGCTGGGGTAATGGAGCACTCGTTGGGAATGGCCACTCGAAGTGGGAGCCCCATGGCGTCTCGGCGGTCATCTTGAGCGTTGATGGAAGGTAGATCGATTCCAGGCATCACCACTAGGTCGATGGCCGCTGCTGGGACATGGCCGTGAGACAGCCCCGCGGGGCCTGCCATCAAAATGGCCGGCGCCAACACAGCGATAAGGGCCGCCAATGAGCGAATCCAGCTTTTTGTGGTCTTCAACACACTCTCCAAACGGGGTGCCAGTGCACCCACCATACGCCCTTTGTGTCCGTACACCGGCCACATCCGGTTCGGCTCCGGGGTTAACTTGGCACGGATTCATCAAATACACAACTGTTTGCACAATTGGATGAGGAGATTCCCTGAAGTAAAATCTATTTATATGGGTTCTCTTCATCGAACACTGGCAAATAACCGGCGTTGTACTGCATAGAGGGGGCGGGTCATCGTTTGTGATGATTTAATTTTTGGAGCCCGAATGCCTCATTTTCGACCATTCTGCACGTTAATCGCACTTTTGGGGACTCTTGGCGGCGCAGCGATGGCTGCGAAGGCACCGTTGCAGGCTGAGGGAAGCCTGCAAGGAGCTCGAAAGCCGTCGGGGTTGGCACGCATTGAACTGACTAAGGGTCGGCAAGTGCAGGCTGATGTCCCGCTGAAGCTCATGTTGGCCCCTGGCGGTTGGGCACAATCGGGCATTTTGGGCGATCCGCAAGGCTCGATTCGAGCACAGCAGTGGAAGGGGCACATCCGGGCGGTGGTGCGATCTCCCAAATACGGCACGTTCATCGTGCAGGAGGCTCCGGACGGCACCTCAAAGATCACCGAACTGGATCCAGCATCGCTGGGTGGATGTGAAACCGATACGGTCACCCCACCGAGCCCTTCTGTTGGGATCGATGGTGACGATTCGGGTGGTGGTGGCGATGCGCCGGCAAGCGATGGCGACGAGGCGGTGGTGTCTGGGGCAGGCCCGGTAGATGTTTTTGTGGCGTATACCAATCTCGCCCGCGTCAATGCCGGTAGTACCGGTGCGATGGAAACAGCCATCTACGGATGGATCAATGAGTCCAATGATGTGTATCGCGACAGCGACACGACCACGCGGATTCGCCTTGTCGGGACTGGCGAGGTGCCTTACTTGGAATCTGGAAGTTACAGCACCCACTTGAGCCGACTTGCCGGGACCGCAGATGGTTTTATGGATGATGTGCACACGTGGCGAGACGATACGGGGGCCGACATCGTGGTACTGATTGTCGAGGACTCTGGCGGGTGCGGGCTGGGCTACACGATTAAGAATGATTCGGTCGGGTCCCCGACCTCGGCCTTCGCCGTGGTTCGCGACTACTGCGCCGACATTCAATATTCGTTCACACACGAACTTGGCCACATCATGGGCTGCTGCCACGACGCCAATCATCCTGGCTCATGTGCTGGAGGAAACAGTTTGTATCCCTACAGCTTTGGGCATCGATTTTTCGGTGATACTGGCAACTGGCGGTCCATCATGGCCTACACAGACGGTAGTTCAGACCCACTTCCACAGGTGGACTACACTCGTGTCGGACACCTCTCCAACCCCGATATTGAGTACGACGGGGAGTGGACGGGCACCGCGGTGGCCGACAATGCCCAGACCCACGACACCATGTCGGTGGTGACAGCGGGGTATCGGGCCGCGGTGGCACCTATGAGTTGCCTAGGTGATGTCCAGAATGACGCGGACGTCGGTGTGGCCGATCTGCTCGGCTTGCTGGGCGTTTGGGGACCTTTGGCCGCTGGAAACAGCGTTTCTGAGGCTTCTGATTTGAATGGCGACGCGACCATTGATGTGTCGGATCTGCTCATCTTGTTGACGGAGTTTGGGCCATGTGCC
>PVBE012947771.1_pt1 | contig 14278 bp, 8 predicted proteins | sample 1631181 | NCBI WGS metagenome assembly PVBE01 (sample SAMN08397723, study PRJNA350692) | Marine metagenome, whole genome shotgun sequencing project. | isolation source: water | place: Pacific Ocean | collected 2012-04
AGGTAATACATCTGCGGACCAAGTTCAACAACTACGCGCAGAACAGCCCAGGATGATCACGAAATTGTTAGGTAATACGTGTCCGCAACGCGCAGAATCGCGCCCTTCCACGCAAGAACTGATCTCATTACAGGAGGTTGCGGGCTAGCTGGCCGGTCGGGTGCTGGGCCCAGAGCGAACTATCTCGGAAACTCGGGCTAGAAGCGCATCAGGAGCCCGATTCGGACTTCCATCCCTTCCAGGATCAGCTCGCCCAGGTCCAGCGGGTGGCGGGAGATGTCGTCTTCGTCCTCGTCCACGCTCGACCCCGGGTTTGGGCCGTCGCCGTCGCCGTCGGGCTCGAGGGCGTCGAAGTCCATCTTGGTGAGCAGGGACCAGCCGACCTCGGCGTCCAGGGCGAACGTGTATCCGTCGGGGGTGCGGCCTTCCTTGCGGTCGGCTTCGGTGGGAACGCGGGCGTTGCTGAAGGGTACGAAGCGTAGGCCCAAGCCCGCGTGCAAGCGGGGGGCGACCTTCCACTGCACGTGCTCGGAGGCGACGTTGCCGGCGGGCTCGTCGATGGTGACTGCGGCGCGTCCGAAGACAGCGCCCGCTTCGAGTCGGAGCGTCGGGCGGAGCCAGTCGGCGCCTACGAGCTCGCGGGACAGCTTGGTCGACTCGTACAGCATCGTGGCCAGGGCCGACTGGTGCCGGTAGTCGAAGTTGTACTTGCCCAGCACGAAGCCCTCGGAGACGCCGCCGGCCTGCCACGACAGGCCCAGGGACAGCTCGGTCCAGATCCTGCGCATGATCGACAGGTCGAAGCCGCTGAGCACGTCCGTGCGGGAGAAGACGTCGAACGACCGGTCGCGCACCAGCTGGCTGCGGGAGGCGATGGACAGGGTCCAGGCGCCCTCCTCCGCAGCCGTGTCGGCGAGGGCGGTCGACGGGCATAGGCTCAAGCTCAGCCCCATCACCAGGGCGACGGCCAGACTCATCAGGCGGGTGTTCACTGGTCCCTCCCGGCGGCGATGTCGATGAGCCCTTCGAGGAAGATCCCGTCGAGCACCCGAGCGGACTCACGATCCAGGGAGTCGGCGGGGACGACCGTCAAGGCGCCCTGGGGCAGGCCGTGGTCGACGACGATGAGGCCTGCGCCCTCGAGCAGGTGCACGGCGCTGGGGGTGGCGTCCAACGCCAGCGTGGCGCTGGTCAGGCCGCCCACCTCGTCGAGGCTGACGCGACCTAGCAGATCGCCGATGGCGCTCACGACGTAGAAGGAGCCTCCCCGCCGGTCCCACACAGGCACGGCCCGGCTGCGCAGTCGGATGGAGGTGGACCGGGGCTTGTCGCCGGTCAGGTCCACCAGCTCGAGCTGAGGTGAGTCGTGGAGTTGGACCAGCAGGCGGCCTGGGCGCTGCTGCACCGGGGTGACCGACCGCACGTCGGTGGCGAACGCCTCGCCCAGCTCGGCCTCCGGGCGGCCCTGCGAGGCGGCGTCGATGTCCATGTAGACCAGGCGGGGCTCGCCGCTGCCGGTCTCCGTATCCTCGAAGAGCACCGCCAGCTCGGCGCCCGGGTTGGCCGCCCGCATCACCTGGCTGGCGCGGGCGCCGTCCGGGAAGGTGACGGTCTTGCCGATGCTCGAAGACTGCAGCTCGAACACCGTCGCCCGCCCAGCCCGGTTGCCCACCGACACCACCAGGATCTTGCGACCGGACGGGTCCGGGAACAGCTCGAAGTGCGACGGCGGATCGTCCGGCAACAGCAGATCGTAGGTCAGGCGGATCCGGGGCTCTCCCTCGGCCTCCGCCGCGGCCACGTCGTCCTCGGGCAGGATGCGGTAGGTGCTGATCCCGCGGTCCGAGTTCGCGCTGTTCTGCGACGTGAACAGCAGGAACTCGCTGCCCGCCTGGGGCGCGACCCCGTCGGTGAAGCGCACCTCGGCGGGGTGCACGTTGGGGTCGAGGAAGATGGTCCGGGCGCGCAGCCGGGGCCGCTCCAGGTCCAGGAGCGCCACGCGGGTGCTCGTGACCACCGCCGCCAGCCGCAGGGCGTCGTCTCCACCGAACAGCGGCATCGCCCGGCTGAACGCCACCTTCTGCGGCGCCTCCTCCAGGTTCAGATCCCGCTCCTGCACCGCCCCCTCGTCGCCCGCGACCAGCGCGGCGATGTTGAGGACGGCGACCTTGGAGACCACCGAGATGAGGTCGCGCTGGTCGTCGGCCGAGCCCACCCAGGCCAGGCCGTGCACGCCGTCGGAGGCGAACGCGAGCCTGTCGTAGCCTTGGTCCAGCTCCACCCGCTGGTGGGTCAGCCGCCCGGTCGTGCCGTCCTCGACGAGCACGTGGAGCTCGTGGGAGTCGGGGGTGAGCATCGCCACGCCTCGGGGCGGGGACGCCTCGTCGACGCCGGGCACCAGCACCGGCGCGGTCGGGCTGTCGTCCAGGGCGATCCGACGCACCCGGACCTCGCCCGCGGCCGTGTCCGCCGCCGGGTTCACCGACAGCACCTCGTTGCGGCCCGCATCGGTCCACACCAGGCGCGTGGTCAACGCCGCCGGTCCGGACAGCAGCTGGTGCTCCGCCAGCCAGTTCGGCCGGCTGCCGCACCCCGACACACCCATGAGCGACGTCACCATGCCAGCGAACGCCAGCCCGGCCAGCCCCTTCACAACCCCGCCATTGACCCGCATCAGTCGATCCTCCGATTGCGCCGGAACCTCGAGACGTCCTTGGTCTCGTGCCCCTCCGACAGGGTGATGAAGCTGATGAGCCCCTCGGGCGCATCCTGCGTCACGTACGCCTGGTTGGTCTGCTCGATGATCCCCAGATCCTCGGGCCTGGCCCGCAACCGGATGGCGGTGGGGATGAAGGACGAGGTGGGGATCGACAGCAGCTCGTGGCGGTTGTCCGCCGGGTTGGTCACGGTCATCAGGAACCGGACCTCGCCGTCGCCGTCGACGCCGTCGCCGCCGATGGCCGGGGCGAACATGAACCGCCCCCGGGCGCCGTCGGGCGCGAACGACTTGGCGAAGAAGCCGTCGGCGAAGGTCATCATCGAAAACAGCGGCAGCGATCCGCCGCCCGCATGGAACGCCACGGCGCTGGTGCCGTCGTCGGCCCACGCCACGCCCAGGATGGTGGCGGCCAAGCGCTCGACCTGTAGCCGATCCTCCTCACCCACCCCGTCGCCGAGGTCGAGCCGGACCAGGGCAGGCACCTGCCCCACGCTCGAAAACAGCGCCGCCTCGTCGCCGTCCGGCGACACGCTCACCTGGCAGACCGGGGTCTCGATCTCGATCACCTCGGGCAGCCCGTCCCCCTGCCAGTCGCCGGGCACGTCCAGGAGCACGGCCTGGCCTGCGTCGCCGACCACCGCGACCACCCGCCGGGAGTCCAGCGCCGGGTCCGAGTCCGGCACGAACGCCACGTCCGTCGGTGGGGCGTCCAGCGCCAGCGCCACCGGCTCGGCCTCGTCGGCCGCGGTCAGGTCCACGAGCCGCAGCACGGCCTCGCCGGGCTGCAGGACCACGGCGTAGGCGCCATCGGGGGCCAACAGCACACGGCGGGCGCTGGGATCGCTGCCGACCGGGTCGTCATGCACGGGCGTGGGAGGCAGGATCTGGTCGCCCCGCAGCCCGGCCAGCTCGGTCAGGCTCACCCCGTCGTCGGTCACCACGTACAGGCGCTCGCCTGCGCGATCGAAGGCCACATGCCGCGGTCGTGCGCCCACCGACAGGTGGTAGACGGCCGGGTCGACCCGGGCCAGGTCCGCGGCCTCGGACAGATCGATGACGCTCACTTCGCTCGGGTTCTTGGCCTGGGGGCCGCCCTGGTCGTGGTCCGCCCACGCGACGATGTGCGGAGTCACCTCGGACGCGATCAGGTGGGTCAGCCCCTGGCGCACCTCGATCTCGGTGACGATGGGCTCAAAGCCAGCCTCGGCGCCGACCACCGCCGCCCGCCCGTCCCCGAGGAGCACCACCGCGAGATCGCGCCCCGGGAGCGTGGTGACCGCCAGGGCCTCCGACCCAAGCGGGACCTCATCGACCGCAAGCGTCTCCACGTCGATGCGCGCGAGCGCCGGCGTGCTCGGCAGGGCCAGGAAGACATACCGATCGCCGGGCGCGGGCGGCGGATCCGCCGACGGCCGGTCCTCTGGCAGGCCGCGACACACGTCCTGCGGCAGCGGCTCGTCGCCCTGGAAGATGCAGCGACCGACGATGCAGAGGTAGCCCGGACCGCAGTCCTCGTTGATGCGGCAGCCCTCGGGCGGAGGCTCGCGCTCTCCGGCCATGCCATCGCCGTCGTCGTCCGGCTCGGCGCCCGGGCCATCGCCGCCTTTCCCCGCGCCGTCGAAGCCACCGGCCCCCCCGCCCTCGCCGAAGTCGCCGTCGCCCTCGCCCTCGGGCCCCGGATCGAAGTCGCTGTCGCCGCTATCGCCATCGTGGGGTGCCATGTCGCCCATCCCGCCCCCCCCCGACCGGCCTTCCGCGCCGAAGGAGGCGTCCTCGCCACAGCCAGCGAGCAGCAGCGCCGCCGCGCCGGCCCAGGCCATTCCGTGAAGCTTCGCCATCAGTCGATCCTCCGGCTGCGCCCGAACCGGCTGACGTGCCGCGGCTGCGGCGAGCCCTCCAGGTCCAGGAAGGTGATGAGCCCCTCGGGGTCGTCCTGGGTGATGAACGCCGACCCGGCGTCGGCCGCGATCCCCACGCTCACCGGCGCCTCCCGCAGCTGGATGCGCTCGGCGATGAACGAGTCCGTCGGCACGGCCAGCGCCTGTCGGATGGCCCGCCCCGGCGAGTTGAGCAGCACGATGAGCTGCTCGACGCCGATGTCGGCGGGCGCAAACACGAACGGCCAGGCGGGGGCGCCCTCGGTGGTAAAGGGCTTGGCGAAGAAGCGCTGCTCGAACGACAGCAGCGTGAACGCGGGCTGCGACTCGTTGCCGGGCGCCGGGTGGAACGCCGCCGCCGACCCGGACGAAGGCGCGAACGCCACGTGGGTCACCGGCTCGGCCAGGCGGCGGGCCTTGACCCGCTCACCGCCGGTCAGGCCGTCGGACAGGTCGACCTCGACCACCGCAGTCGAGGCGAGGTCCGTGGTGAACAGCAGCGCAAACTCCCCGTTGGGCGCTACGACCGCTTGGCCCATGGGCTGGCCGTCGAGGTCGATCACCTCGGGGTTGCCTGCCTCGCCGAAGTCGCCGGGCACGTCCAGGAGCAGCGCCTCGGCCCGCTCGCGCACGACGACCAGGGCCTTGCGGCCGTCCCGGGAGGGGTCGTCGGAGCGCACGATGGCGATGTCCGTGGGCACGCCGGTCAGGACGAGCTTGGCCGGGTCCTCGCCCCGCCGCTCCGGGTCGAGGGTGGCCAGACGGATGGCGGGATCCCCCGGCTGCATCACCAACGCATGGCGGCCGTCCGGCGTCGGCAACACCCGCCGCCCGCCGATGGGCGCCAGGTCGTCCTCGTGCACGCGGGAGGGCTTGGCGATGCCGTCCGACGCCAGCGCGCCGATGTCCGGGACGACGCTGACGCCGTCGTCGGTGACGATCATCAGCCGATCTCCCGCGCTGTCGAAGCGGACGTCCCGCGGGCTGTCGCCGACGGACAGGCCGCGGATGATCGGCCCGGCGACGCCCGAGATGACCTCGGTGAGATCGATGACGGCCACCTCGGAGCGGTTGCCGCCGCCCGGCGGTAGATCGTCGTGGTCCGACCACGCGACCACGTGGGGCGTGGCCCCGGATGCGGTGAGGTGGGTCATGCCCGGCCGCAGCTGGCCGTGGTGCTGGGCGACGGTGCCGTCGTCAGCGGTGGAGTCGACCACGATCACCTGGTCGCCGGCGGTCAGGACGACGGCGACGTCGGCGCCTGGCAGCACGGTGACCACCTGGGGATCGGCGTTGAGATCCACCTCGTCGACCACGAACTCGTCCAGGTGGATCCTCGCCAGGGCCTTGGCGCCGGGCAGGGGGACGAACATGTAGCGATCGCCGGGGATGGGCGTCGCCGGCGGCTGACGGCGCGCCTCGGGGACGGGCTCGCGGGGCTCGTCGGCGCCGTCGCTCTTGGCCGCATCGCCGCCGACGCAGCGCCCGGCCGCGCAGATGGCGCCGGCGCGGCAGTCCGAGTCCGAGTCGCAGAAGGCACCACCGCCGCCTGAGGCCGGCCTTCCTGCGGAGTCGCCGATGGTGTTCTGCTCCTCACCGTTGGAGAGCATGACGCCGTCGCTGTCGCGGCCGCGGCTGTCGCAACCCGTGGCCAGAACCCCGACGGCGACGACCCCCGCCAGAGCAGCCCCGTGCAAAGAGTGTCGCAGTCGCGCCATCGGCAAACCTCGGTTCATCCCCCCTCCAGACGGTGCAAGGCAGGGGCCATTACAGATAACCCTGGTCGGAGGTATATCCCGTGGAACGGCCCCGCCGATATGGCGGGGTGCCGGCGCCGCCCTGGCACCCGCGAAAGTCGGACAGCAATGTCAGGGCGTGGGGTAGATGCCACGTAAGGCGACCGTCCTGAGCGGTCTTGTGGTGGGTCTGCCCAGGCACGGGGGTTGCAGAACTCCCTGCGTGGCAAGTCGGGACAGCGAGCGAGGAGGACCGGTGGACAGGAGTCTCATGCGACGAACCGTTCCAAACGACCTGGTCACCCTGGCGGTGATCGCAGGGCGAGGAGCGTGTTGGACATTGGCGGCGGTTGCGCTGCTGGGCTGCCCGGCCACCGACGTGACGCCGGTCAAGACGGAGTTCGCGACTCCCGAGATCTCGGGGGTCTCTCCGGCGGCGGGGCCGGCCACCGGTGGAACGCGCATCCGGATCGAAGGCAGCGACTTCCACACCTTGGCCCGGGTCCGGTTCGGCGACTCGGCGGCCCTGGACGTCGCCGTGTCCGACGGCGGAGACGTGATCGCGTGCACCGCCCCGCCACGTCCGGGCGGCGGCGTCGTCACCGTGTCGGTGGTCAACCCCGGCCAGCGTTCGGCGGAACGCGACAGCGGCTTCAGCTACACGCCCGGCCCCACGGTGATCGGGCTCACGCCCAGCGAGGGTCCCCAGGGCGGCGGGATCGAGGTCCGCGCGGAGGTCCAGGATCTCGTCACTGGGGATCAGCTCGCGGCCACCCTGGACGGCAAGCGCCTTGAGATCGGCGACGTCAGCGGCGCGGGCTTCACCTTCCAGCTGCCCCCGGGACGGGGTGCCGCGGACCTGCGCGTGGTGGCCGGAGATGGACAGATCGGCATCCTCGCCAAGGCGTTCCGATATGTGCCGCCCCCGCGGGTGCGCAGCGTCCGGCCCCAGGTCGGGGCGGTCACGGGCGGGACGAGGGTGACGCTCACCGGCGCGGGGTTCCGGACCGGGGCGACCGTGCGCTTCGGCGACCTCGCGGGCGTCGACGTGGTGCGCCTGTCCGACAGTCGGATGACGGCGACGACCCCCGCGGGCGCCGCGGGCCCCGTGGACGTGGCGGTCGTCGACCCCGAGTTCGTCGACGACTCCATCGCCCTCGCCGATGGCTTCGAGTACGTGCCGATCCCCGAGGTCAGCGAGGTGGATCCCAGCTCCGGCCCCGAGCGCGGCAGCGCGCGGGTCAAGGTCAGCGGCGAGGGGTTCCTCCCCGGCAGGACCCAGATCCGGTTCGGCGACGAGATCGGCCTAGACGCCACCTACGAACAGGACGGCGTGGTCGAGGTGACCACGCCCCCCGGCGAAGGCGCCGTGGCTGTCGTGGCGGTCCATGACGGCGTGGAGTCCGCAGCGCTGCAAGACGCCTACACCTACGTGCCGCCCCCCGTCGTCGACAGCGTCGATCCGGTCTCGGGACGCACCGCGGGAGGCGACGCCGTGGCGATCGTCGGGGCCGACTTCCAGGACGGCGCCGTGGTCGTCTTTGGTGACGCCGAGGCGCCCGAGGTGGCGTTCGAGTCGCCCGAGCGGCTGGTCGCGACCTCGCCGCCAGGGCTCCCCGGGCCCGCACGCGTGCGCGTACGCAACCCGGACGGCCAGGAGGCCGATCTGCCAGGCGCCTTCGAGTTCGTCGCGCCCCCGACCGTGGTCGCCGTGACCCCCGACGAGGGCTGCGAGACCGGCGGCTACGAGGTCGTGGTCGACGGCGGGCAGTTCCACGCGGACGTCGTCGTCATGTTCGGCGACGCCGAGGCCCAGGTGGTCGAGATCGAAGCCCCCGGGCGGCTGCGCGTGACGGTGCCTGCCGGGGTGGACGCCGTGGACGTGCGTGCGATCAACCCAGACGGTCAGGAGCACGCGCTGGAGGCGGCCTTCGCCTACGATCTGAAGCCCCGACCCACGTCCGTGACGCCCTCGGTCGGACCCATGGCGGGTGGCACGCGGATCACGATCTCGGGCACCTGCTTCAGCCCGCCGGACGCAGCGACGCTCGGCGACCTGGACCTCATCGACGTCACCTTCGAGGACACCGAGACCCTGCAGGCCACCACGCCGGAGGCCGCCGACGAGATCGTCGCGGAGCTGGTGCTGACCGCCGGCGGCCAGGAGAGCTCGCTGGCCGACGCCTACCTCTTCAACGACGGGGCGCTCGAGGAGACGGGCGCCATCGTGAGGCAGATTGGCGGGTCGACGGTGGCGGCGACAGCGGCGGACCTGGACGGCTACGGCCGCACTGAGCTCGTGCTCGCCGCGGCGCCGGGGCCTGAGCTGCCGACCGAGCACAACCGCGTGCTCCGGTCCAACGGCGAGGAGCTGGCCACCGCCTGGCAGAGCGAGCTGGGCGGCGCCACGTCCTCGGTGGCGGTCGGCGACCTGGACGGCGACGGCCTGCCCGACCTCTGGCTCGGCGTGGAGACCGACGCGGATCCCCAGAGCGGGCTGAACAGGCTGTGGCGCAACGCCGGCCAGATGCAGTTCGCCGCGCTGGCGCCGCCGACCGTGCGCCGGGAGACCACCCTCGCCGTCGCCATGGCCGACGTGGACGGCGACGGCGACCTGGATCTGTTGTCGGGCGGCTTCCAGGGGCCCCGCATGATGATCAACGAGGGGGAGTTCGCCTTCACCGACGCCGGCGAGCGCCTGGGGCTGGAGGACTCGCCCATCGTCCTGGCCATGCTGGCCGAAGACCTGGACGGCGACGACGACGTCGACCTGCTGCTGGCGACCCACGGCTCGGGCCTGATCCTGCTCCGCAACGACGGCCGGGGCATCTTCCGCGACGCCACCGCGGACGCCCTGCCGGCGGGCAACCCGGACCAGATCTCGGCGCTCGCGCTGGGTGACCTGGACGGCGACGACGACCTGGACCTGGTGCTCGGCGGACCCGGACCGGACCGGCTCTGGCTGCAGCAAGGGGGCGTGTTCGCGGACGCGACCGCGGGTCGGCTGCCGATCATCGACGCCCAGACCACCGCGCTGGCGCTGGGCGATCTCGACACCGACGGCGATCTCGACGTGATCGTGGGGCTCGGCGGCGCCGAGGCGGAGTTCGACGCAGTCCTCGACAACGACGGCCAGGCCACGTTCGCGGACGTGTCCGACGACGTCCTGCCCGACCGGATCCCCACGCGCACGCAGACGCTGGTCGTCCTGGACGTGGACGGCGACGGCGCGCCGGACCTGTTCACCGGCACCGCCGGTCCCGACCTGCTCGACATGGACTGAGCGCAGCGCTAGTACTTCCGGCCGCCGAGGTCGCCATCGCCGGAGTGACAGTGAGCCTGACCTGGACCCATGAGCTTGAGCTCAGCCGCATCGCCGCGGCCTGTCGATCGGCCGGCGCCGAGGGCCGCTTCTTCCCCATCGTCTGCGCCGACCCAGCCGTCCGGCGGCTGTTCGAGACGGCGCTCAGGACCGCAGGCAACTTCGAGCTGGAGCTTGAAGAGACCCCGGCCGCCGACGACCCCGGCGGGCCGTGGCCCGAATCGCTGCGGGATCACCAGGGCGACCACTACAACCGCATCCTGTGGTGCCTGGACTTCGTGCCCCACACCGGCTGGTTCGCCGCCGCCGAGCAGCGCCGCCAGCAGGCCCAGAAGCCCGGGACCTGGGTCGTCGTGTGGCTGACCGACCCCGAGCAGCGCCGGCGGTTCGAGGAGCAGGCGCCGTCCGCCTGGGCCGAGGTGACTTCGGCGCCCACCCTGTACACCACCGAGCTGACCGAGCCGCCCGCTGGTTTCGCCGCCGATCCCGATCTGGCCTACACGCTGGCCGCCGAGGGCGGCGCGCTGTCGCGCAGCGGGGACCCCCACGGGGCCATCGCCCGTTACGCCGAGGCGCTGCGCCACCGCCCCGATCTGGCCGAGGCGCGGGTCGAGCTGGCGCGGATCCTGGCACGCATGAACGAGCGAACGGGCTCGCAGGCCGAGCTCGAGCGGGCCCTCGCCGACGCCGAGGCCACCTCCGACGTGATCGCCGCCCTGAACGCCCTGTCGGGCCTCGGGCTGCGCGACCGGCTGACCGAGGCCGCCCAGTCTGCGGAGTCCGCCGAGGTGCGAGCCCGCGCCCTGGCCATCGTGGCGGAGCACGCCGACGACCCCGGCCAGGCCTTGCAGGCCGCCGTGGGGATGGCCCGCGAGGCCGGCGCCCCGCGGCTGCTGTCATCTGCGCTGATCGCCTGGTCCGCGCACCTGCGGCGCGGGGGCGATGTCGACGCCGCCCAGGCCGCGACCGACGAGGCCCAAACCACCAAGGCCAGGCCTCTGGCCACCCTTCAGGAGAAGGGGCGCATCGCCACCGCCTGCGCCGTGCTGTCGGCCAAGGCCGGCGACGCAGAGGCCGCGGCCGCCGGCTTCGACGACGCCCGCCAGGTGCTCGCCGACGCGTTCAACCTGGCCCGCACGGCCGGCGACGACGCCGCACGGGTCGAAGGTGCGATGGATCTGGCCGACCTGAACTTCCGCGCCGGCGCGCTGGAGGCGGCGATCACCTCGCTCGATCTCGGCGTGAGCCTGGCGGAGCAGGCCGGCCTGCGCCCGGTGGCCTTCGACATCCTCGAGGCCCGGCGCATGGCCAACGCCGCGTGCGGCAACAACGCAGGCGCCCTCGGGGATCTCAAGGGCATGGAGCGGCTGGCCATGGCCATGGCCTGGCCGGACCTCGAGGCCCGCGTGCTCGAGGCCCGAGGCGACCACCACGCCGGACTGGGCATCCCGGGCACCGCGGCTGGCTGGTGGGACGAGGCGGTCACCCGGTGGACCGACCTCGCCCGCCCCGACGACGCCACCCGGTGCCGCGAAAAGGAGGCGTCGCTGTAATCACGCGGCCGCGTTGAACACGGCTGGGTCGCGGTCCGTCGAAGCCGCCGGATCCGTATGCTACCTTCCCGCCCTCGCCGCCCCTGGGCGGCACCCTGTCGCTCCCCCCGACTCGGAGGAACCATGGCTCGCAAGTCGCTGATGATCGCTGCCCTGTTCGCTGCCGCCAGCCTCGCCGTCGCGCCCGCCGCGCACGCCAAGAAGGCCAAGGCGCCCAAGGTGGAGGTCAAGACCAGCATGGGCACCATCATCGTGAAGCTGAACCCCAAGAAGGCGCCGCTGTCGGTGGCCAACTTCCTTCAGTACGCGCAGGACGGCTTCTTCAACGGGACGATCTTCCACCGGGTCATCGACGGCTTCATGATCCAGGGTGGCGGGCTGACCCCCGACATGGAGAAGAAGAAGACCCGCGCCCCGATCAAGCTCGAGGCGGGCAACGGCCTGTCCAACAAGCGCGGAACGGTGGCCATGGCCCGCACGGGCGACCCGAACTCCGCCACGGCCCAGTTCTTCTTCAACGTGGTCGACAACCCGCGCCTGGACACCGTCGGCGGCGGCTATGCCGTGTTCGGCAAGGTCAGCAAGGGCATGGACGTGGTCGACAAGATCAAGGCCGTGAAGACCGGGACCACCGGCGACCGGCCCAACGTGCCGGTGCAGGCCGTCACCATCGAGTCGGTCAAGGTCTTGGGTAAGAAGGCCAAGAAGTAGACGACCGGCCCCGCAAGGCGAGGGGTGGCGTGACCACCGCCTCCGCCAGGATCATCGCTTCTATCAGCTCGGTGCGCCGATCGACGGCGCCTGCACGCCGAGCCCGCCCTGGAGCGCCCGCGGCCTGATCGCCTGGGCGGTGCCGGGGCTCGCCCGTGCCCACCCCCAGGATGGACTGCTTGACCAGCGTGGCCAGGGCCTCGGGCTGACGGGACTCGTCCTCGAGGCCGACCACCACCGCCGCCGAGACCACCGTCCGAGGGTCCGCCCGGCGCGGCAGCCCGGCCCGGAACGCCTCGGCCTGTTCCTGCACCGCGTGCTCCTCACGCGGGGTGTACGCCAGGCCCGGGACCGAGGTCAGGTAGTACTCGGACAACGACCGCAGCGCCGTCTGGGTCAGCGTGAGCGCCGCGCCGGAGAAGCCGTCGAGGAAGGGCTGGAGCTCGTAGCCTCCGTATCCGCCGTCGCCGCGAGGCAGGAAGACGGCGTCGGGCTCGCCGTGCGCCCCGTTCCACTCGTCCCAGATCGCTCGGGCCTTGTCCCGCATGCCCATCTCGGCGAGCAGCGCGGTCACGAACCGGATGCGAAGGTGGGGCGGGGGGTGCTCGGTGGCCTGGCCGTACTCGTCCTGGGCTGCAAACGTCACGTGGTCCGGGGAGTCCGGGTTGGCCAGATCACGAGCCGCCGCCTGGACGAAGGCGGGGCCCAGCAGCAGCGTGCCGATGGCGTCCGCGAACACCTCGGACGCCCACTGGTCCACCAACAGCTGCTCGCCCAACACCGTGCGCACCTCGTCCTCGAGGCCGGGCACGTTGGCCACGACCACGTGACCGATCTCGTGGGCCAGGATGGGCCATGCCGCCACGTCGTAGGCGTAGCTGCGCGGCAGGAGCAGCGGTGCGCAGCCGGTGCCCCGAAACATCAGGCTGTAGGCGAGACCATGCTCTGCGAATGAGCAGAACGGCCGGGAGTCCACCACCTCGATGCCCCGCGTGTACAGGAACTCCCAGATGCGCTCGAGCAGCGATCGGGCCAGCGCGTCGGCGTCGCCGAGGGTCTGTCGGGACGAGGGGTCCTCGCGCTGCTGCCACCAGCTCTCCAACTGGATGATGCGGTCCTGGGCGAGGCTCAGGGCGGCGTGAACGGCCTGGATCGACTCGGGATCGATGGCGACCGCCGTCGGGGCGCGGGCGACGTCCCGCTGGGTCTTGTCGACCAGCGCCTTGACCTCGTCGAGCCCCGGGAGCATCGGTCCCTCGAGCGCCAGCCGGATCGGCTCGAACGCCTCATCACCCTCACCCTGGGCCAGGATCCGGCGGGCCCGGGCCAGGAGCAGCGACGCCCGGCGACCGAACGACTCCAGGATCTCCACGGTCTGCGCGGCGGCCTCGTCCTCCTCGGACTCGTAGGAAGGCGACGCGACCGCAACCGGCGTCTCCTCGAACAGCGGCTCGTCGTCGTCGTCATCCTTGGCGTCGCGCTGGAAGCCGCCGACGAGGTTCCGCAGCCAACGGCCTCCGATGACCAGGACGATCACCAGCTCAATGAGGTCATTCAGCTCCAGGGCTTCATCCCCGGAGTCTCACGCCGCGTGTCGGGTGGCAGGATGTGGGCCGGCCCACCGCTGCGCAGCGCGAGCGGCGGCATGAGCACCTCTGCCAGGAGCCACCTGCGTCGTAGCAGGTTGGGCTCTCTCAGGATGCGGTCGAGCGGGCCGCGGGCTTTCGCGGCCTTCTCGGTCTGGTAGCTACTCGCCGCCGGCGCCTCCGGGCGTGTCGCCAGGCTTGGCGATGCTCGTGCGCATCTCCGTGTCCGCCACCACGTTCTTCAGGTTGAAGTAGTCCATCACGCCCAGGTTGCCCTCGCGCAGCGCCTGGGCCATGGCCAAGGGCACCTCGGCCTCAGCCTCGACCACGCGGGCCTGCATCTCCTGGACCCGGGCCCGCATCTCCTGCTCCTGGGCGACCGCCATGGCGCGCCGGCCTTCAGCTCGCGCCTGGGCGACCTGCTTGTCGGCCTCGGCCTGCTCGGTCTGCAGCTTTGCGCCGATGTTCGCGCCGACGTCGACGTCGGCGATGTCGATGGACAGGATCTCGAACGCCGTGCCGGTGTCGAGGCCCTTGGCGAGCACGTTCTTCGAGATGAGATCGGGGTTTTCGAGCACCGCCTTGTGGTCCGTGGCGGAGCCGATGGTGGTGACGATGCCCTCGCCGACGCGGGCGATGATCGTCTCCTCGCCAGCACCACCGACCAGCCTGGCGATGTTGGCCCGCACGGTCACCCGGGACAGGGCCATGAGCTGGATGCCGTCCTTGGCCACCGCGGCGACCTTGGGCGTGGTGATCACCCGCGGGTTGACC
>PVBE010718821.1_pt1 | contig 14277 bp, 10 predicted proteins | sample 1631181 | NCBI WGS metagenome assembly PVBE01 (sample SAMN08397723, study PRJNA350692) | Marine metagenome, whole genome shotgun sequencing project. | isolation source: water | place: Pacific Ocean | collected 2012-04
GCTGCCGCCGATGCCCAGCATCACCAAGTCGGTGGTAGTGGGCTTGTGCTTTTCCACCAGCGTGCGGACCTGCGAAACGTACTGGGTGCTTCCCGGCAGCGCGGCATAGCCCAGTTCGCTCCGGCGGCACTGCCCGACCACCGTCTGGTGGGCCTGACCGATGGCGGCGGCCACCGCGTCCAGGTCCCTTTGCGTTACGCCGTGCCGGTGGCCTACCTTCTTGTCCGTTGCGTTTTTCCAGTATAATTGAAGCATATACTGACTTCACTGTCTCACTTCGTCGCCACGGGGAAATTCGGAGGCCAAAGGGTATCGCGCCGCCGGTGCAATTTCCAGACAAACCGGGTTCGGGCCGTAGCGGGGGGCTTGTTGACCGCACCGGCGGCGGAGGCCTATAATCCGCATGCCACGGCAGCAGGCGTAATGAAAGGATCGACCCCATGCTTCTAAGCAATACCGAACAGATGCCGGGATATCGTATTGTGCAGCACCTGGGGCTTGTCTCGGGCAACACCATTCGGGCCAAGCACTTCGGGCGGGACATCATGGCCAGCCTGAAAAACATCGTCGGCGGCGAAATCAAGGGCTACACAGAACTGCTGACCGAGGCCCGCAACCAGGCCATCGAGCGCATGTGCCACAGCGCCGAGCAACTGGGGGCCAACGCCGTGATCAACGTCCGGCTGAGCACCTCGGCGGTGATGTCCGGTGCGGCCGAACTGTTCGCCTACGGGACCGCCGTGGTAACCGAGCCTCTGGAGGGCGGGCAATGATCGCGGGCGCCGCTGGCACTGGGCATTTTCTGGTTAACGTTGCGGTTCCGCTGGTCCTGGTCGCGCTGGGGTTTGTTGCCGGACGGATCATTGAGCGGAGACACTTTCGCTCTTTGTCGCTCCGCGAGGCCCGGGGTGGTCCGGTCCTGACCAACCTCAAGAACCTCCCGGAGGGACGAACACTGGTTTCCAGCCGGTTTTGCATCGGCAGCGTCGTGATCGCCAGCGATTACTTCAAGTTTTTCGGGGCCAAGTTGAAGACACTTGTCGGCGGGCGACTGCGCACGCTGGAAACAATGATGGAGCGGGGGCGGCGAGAGGCGCTGCTTCGTCTGCGCGACCAGGCCGCCCGGACCGGGGCGGACGTGGTCCTGGCTGTCCGCCTGGAGACCTCGATGATCATGCGCAGCGAAAGGGGCGGCACGTACCCGGCCGCGGAAGTCATCGCCTACGGCACAGCCGTGAAAACCGCAGCCGCCGCTGAAGCAGATGGATGATCCACAGACCAGTGGTTTTGGCGCGGACACGCCCACGGGCAGCCGCCCGCCGCCGCCGGTGGTATGGGTGATTGCTCTGGGCGGCAGCGTGGGCGGAACGCTGGCGGCCATCGTGGAGAATTCCGCCCACGCCATGAACCCCTTGATGGGTGTGCTGCTGCTGGTGGCCGTTGCGCCGGCCGTCGAGGAAATCTGCAAGCCGCTGGCGATCGTGTTCCTGCTGGACAAACGGCCCCGCTGGCTCCGCAGCCCGTGGGAAATTATCGCCCTGGCGGCGGTGTCCGCGGTCGTCTTTGCTACGCTGGAAAACCTGCTGTACATCTTTGTGAATTATCGTCAGGGCTCCGCGGCGTTCGTGCTCTATCGGCTGACGGTCTGCACGGCGGTGCACGTGGCGGCTTCGGTGGTGTTCGGCTTTGGTCTGGTAAAAATGTGGCGGCATATCCGTGCCTCTGGCGGGCGGTTCGATATCGACGTGTGCTTCCGGTACTATGTTGCCGCAGCCGTCATACACGGCTGCTACAATGGCACCGCGTTTCTGCTGACCTGGCTGGGTGTCCTGCGGTTTTGAATCCCCTCGCTGCAAACGCGGTACAACACAAGGGGCCCGACAAATGACAGGAATGATGCCGGTTCTCGACAAACCGCCCAAACGCCGCCGCCGGCTGTGGATTGTCCTGGGCGTAATTGCGCTGCTTGTGCTCGTGCGGTTCACCGTTCTGGCCTCGCGGAACCAGGACATCATCGTCGGCCGCGACACCACGTGGATAGACGCCCCCTTAAGCGCCGACGGTACGGTTAATTACGTTGCCTGGCTCGACCGGCGCTGCAACCGCGGCGTGACGGCGGAAAACAACGCCGCACCGCTGCTTATTCGGGCCTTCGGGGCGGAAGTCCTGTATGAATCAACTCGCGCACGAATCATGAAGCGCCTCGACATGCCTCCTGTGGCAGCGGATGCGAAGTTCTTTGTGTCGTTTGATCATTACGTCAAGTCACCTGCGACGGCAGAAGATCGAAGCCCGCCCGGCAAGCCTGCGTCTGGATCGGCCTCCGCCCCTGCCGCTGATGAGATAGCCTGGCATGAGCGACTGGATCGCGCGCTAGAAAAGCCCTGGGGCGCCAAGGATGATCCGGTCATTGCTGCCTGGCTGAAGTCTAATGACGAGCCGTTGGAACTTGTCATCGCGGCCTCGCGCAAGTCGCGATATTACCTCCCTCTGGTGTCCACAAAGGACCCACCTGCTATGGCATATCTGCTGGTGCCCACGATTGGCCCTGGCCCTTTGCAGGGCGCTGCCATGGCGATGGTCACCAGATCAATGCTCAAACTCCACGCCAACGACGTCGAGTCTGCCTGGGCCGACCTGCTGGCTGCACACCGTCTGGCCCGGCTTCTGGGGCAGGGGCCGACGCTGATAGATCGACTGATTAGTATGACCGTGGAGCGTGTTGCCTACGAAGGGACGTTTGGAATGGTCCGCAGCGGCAAACTCTCGGCCGCACAGGCCCGCAGGTGCCTGGCCGACTTGCAAGCGATTAAGCCGATGCCCGACGTTGTGGAGGCAATCGATTCCCGCGAGCGACTATTCATGCTGGACATTGTGATGCTGTTGAAACGTGAAAGCAACGTATCCAATGTGCTCGGGCTAGTGACATCGTCACCACTGGATTGGAACGAAATGCTCCGGGCATTCAACCGGTGGTGGGATCGAGCGATTGAGCTGTATAGAAAACCCTATGTGGAGCGCGAAAACGGTCTAAAGCAGTTCGAACGCGAACTTGCGGACCTTAAGGTCCCGGGTTTCGGCGTTTGGGGTGTTGTTAAAGTCATTTGGATGAGAATAGGCGGGGCGCCATACCAACGCATACTGACCCGCATCGTCAGCGACGGGCTGCTTAGCGTCCTGATGCCTGGGGTTGGCGGGGCGGTGACTCGCCAGGAGTCGGCCGCAACGTACTTGGATCTGGCCAAACTTTCACTGGCCCTGGCGGCCTGCAAGGGCGACAAGGGCCGGTTCCCTGTCGCTCTGGATGCACTGAAGGGCCGCTATGTCAACGAAATCCCGGTGGACGTCTTTTCCGGCGGGCCGCTGATCTATAAGCGAACTGAAAAGGGGTATCTGCTTTACAGTGTAGGGGAAAACATGAAAGACGACGGCGGCGTTGAGGACAAAGACGCCGATAAGGATGATATAGCCGTGCAGGTGCCGTAGCATCCCCTGCGGCTGCGGAAAATCGATAAGGCGTGACGCGCGCGGGCGGTTTGTAAAAATCGCACGGGCGTGCCTCTGCGCGCATGGAGAACCGGCGTTCCTTTGACCTCTTGCGCGCCGGAGTGTGTTACCGCCGGCGCCGCCGGACAGCCGGATAAAAAAATGTTCGAGCAGGTCCTGGATAATGCTGCGATTCGCGGAGCGGCCGAGGCGCTTTGCCGGCCCGGCGGGGCGGTTCGCCTGGGCGGCGTGTGGGGTTCGTCGGCGGCCCTGGTAGCCGGGGCGCTGGGACGCCTGACCGGTCGGACCATTCTGTTCGTGACCACCCACCTGGACAACGCCGACGCTCTTGCCGACGACGTCGAGTTATTCAGCGGCCGGGCGGTGCAGACCTTCCCCGCATGGGAATTGCAGGTCCACGCCGACCACGTCTCCGACGAGGTCGTCGGCGAGCGGCTGAGGGTCTGCACGCTCCTGTCCCAGCCGCCAGACCAGCGGAACGAGCCGGTGGACTTCATCGTCGCGCCGGTGATGGCGATGCTCCAGCCGGTGCCCACCCCCGAGGCGATGGCCGCCGCCAAAATTACACTGCGGCGGGAGGGGGAACTGGCTCCCGAATCGCTGGGTGAGTGGTTGATCGATGCGGGCTTCGAGCGGGTCGAACAGGTGGATCAGCCCAACGAATTTGCCAGGCGCGGCGGAATCGTGGACGTCCTGCCTACCGACGTCGGCCAGGCGATCCGCATCGAGTTCTTCGGCGACCGGATCGAATCCATCCGCCGGTTCGACCTCGACACACAACGCAGCACCGAGCGGATCGAAAGGTTCGACCTGGCCGGCACGGCCATCGGGCGCAACACCGATCCCCATACGACAACGCACCTGGGCCGATACCTCCAGCCGGAGGCGATTGTCTGCATGGCCGAGCCGCAGGAAGTGATTGGCTTGGCGCGGGACGTGTACCGCAGGATCAGCGCTACGGCCGAGGACGACGCCGAGAGGCAAGCCTGCAGAAAGACCGCTCGAAAATCCCGTACCGCCGACGGGCCAAAGGTACACTCCCCGGCCACGGATATTTCCGTCGGGCTCTTTCATCCTGATGAGACATTCGACGCGCTGGGGCGATTCGGCCGCGCCGAAATGTTCGCCTTCCGCCCCCAAGGCCCCGGCGTGGTGGACCTGGGCATTCGTAGCCTCCAGAAACTCGCCGTTAGCACCCCCCAGGCCCTGGCGGAACTGAGCGAACTTGTCCGGGTTGCCTGCGTATGGGTGTATTGCGAGAACTCCGCCGAGCGGGACCGGTTCGACGAGTTGCTAGTCGCCTCGCACCCGGACCTAGCCTCCTCGGTCCACACCGGCATCGGCCACGTGACCAGCGGGTTTTACTGGCCTGATGAGGCCTTGGTGGTGGTCGGGCATCACGAAGTGTTCCATCGGTACGCGAAGGTGAGGGCGGTCCGCCGCGTCCGTGCCGGACGCCCCATTGACTCGCTGCTAGACCTTCAGGAAGGCGATTACGTGGTGCACGTGGCCCATGGGGTCGCAAAGTTCGAGGGCCTGCGCCGGTTGGAGACACACGGACACAGCGAGGAGTATCTCACGCTGCGGTTCGCCGGCAATGCGGTGCTGTACGTGCCGACCGATCAGATCAACTTGGTGCAGAAGTACATCGGCGCGCGGCGCGGCCATCCCACGCTCAACAAGTTGGGCGGCGGCCTCTGGGCCCGCCAGAAGCGGCGCGTCGAGGAAGCGGTCTGTGACCTTGCCGCCGAAATGCTCCGCACACAGGCCATGCGCCAAGCCGTAAAGGGCACAGCCTATCCGACCACCAGCGACTGGCAGGGGGGGTTCTGCCAGGAGTTCCTGTACGTCGAGACGGCCGACCAGATCGCCTCGATGCGGCAGATCGACTCGGACCTGTCCGTCAAACGTCCGATGGACCGCCTGGTCTGCGGCGACGTGGGATACGGAAAGACCGAATTGGCCATGCGGGCGGCCTTCAAGGTGGCCGAGGCCGGCAGACAGGTGGCGGTCCTCGTGCCGACCACCGTGCTGGCCGACCAGCACTACCGCACGTTCCGCGAGCGCATGGCGGACTATCCGTTCGAGGTGGACGTGATAAGCCGGTTCCGCACGGCCGGGGAGCAGGCCCGCCTGCTGAATCGCCTGGCGGCGGGGCAACTGGACATCCTCATCGGAACGCATCGCATGCTCAGTAACGACGTGCGGTTCGCCGACCTGGGCCTGGTGGTGATTGATGAGGAGCAGCGATTTGGCGTGGAGCACAAGGAACGCCTCAAGCAGATGCGATCCGCGGTGGACGTCCTCACGCTTACCGCCACGCCCATCCCGCGCACGCTTCACATGGCCCTGCTCGGTCTGCGAGACATCAGTTCGCTCACCACCGCCCCACTGGACCGGCGAGCAATCTACACCGAGGTCTGCCACTACGACGACGGCCTCATCCGCTCGGCCGTCCGGCGTGAGCTGGCACGCGGCGGGCAGGTGTTCTTCGTGCACAACCGCGTGCACAATATCAACTCGGTCGCTGACCACGTGCGGTCCCTGGCGCCCGACGCGCGTGTGGCCGTCGGGCACGGGCAGATGCCCGAGAACGAACTGGAGAAGGTGATGCTGCGGTTCATACGCCGGGAAATCGACGTGCTCGTGTGCACCACGATCATCGAATCGGGCCTGGACATCCCCACGGCCAACACCATGATCATCCGCGACGCCGACCGGTTCGGCCTGGCCGAGTTGCACCAACTTCGCGGGCGGGTGGGGCGATACAAGCACCGTGCGTATTGCTATCTGCTCCTGCCGCGGCGGCGTCCGGTCTCGCCGACGGCGGCCAAGCGCCTCAAGGCCATCGAAGAATTCTCGGACCTGGGCGCGGGGTTTCAGATCGCCATGCGGGACCTGGAAATTCGCGGAGCAGGCAACATCCTTGGGCGCGAGCAGAGCGGGCACATTGCAGCCGTCGGATACGAGTTGTACTGCCGCCTGCTCGCAGAGGCGGTACGCAGACTCGGCGGGCGCGAGCAGGTTCCCTCGACGCCTGCCCCTGAGCCCGACGCCGCGGTGCACGTGGAACTGGGCATCGAGGCGTGCATTCCGCGGGCCTACGTGCCTTCGCCTCGCCAGCGGATGGAGGTTTATCGTCGACTGGTGTCGTGCGCCGGCGTAGAGGACCTGCGGCAACTTCGACGCGACCTGGCCGATGCATACGGGCCGATACCTCCGGAGGTGGACGTTGTACTGGACGTGGCGGAGGTTCGCCTGTGGGCCCGGACGCTGGGTATAGACAGTATTATCCTGATGGGTCTGGACATCGTCTTTGCGGTGCGCGATTTTTCAGCCGCTCAAGGGGTGTTCAAGGGCGCTGCCGGTACGGTCCGCGTGCCGGACGCCCACACGGTGTACTGGCGCCCGGGCGAGGCCTATTGCGAAATGCCCACGCTGCTCCGGGTGCTTCTAAAGCGGTTGCGACAGGCGGCCCGGGCCGTATAATACACGCCGAACGCACGTGCATGTCCCGCAAGGGACCGCCGCACGAAACCTGTGGGAGCCTGCCATGATGCGAACCGCTGGAACGGCAATACTGGTTGTTGTGGTGGCGGGGCTGGGTGGATGCCAGTGGCTGGACAGCCGCGTGGGTTGGCCCTGGCGAAAGAAGTCCGTCCCGGTTACACGCTCCAAGTGGACGGCCTCGTCGGATCGTCCTGAAGGTAAAGCCCAAACGCAGCCGGCCGAGCCGGCTAACCCCCCGGGCGGCGAACCGCAGTCGACCCCGAAAACCGGCCCTGTCGGTAAGCCCCACAAGCTCCCTGCGACCAAACCGGCCACTGCGCCCGACGAGTCTCTGAAGGTTGTCGGCCGACCGCTGGAAGTCACCACGTCGGTGTTGTTCGTTAAGGACGAGTCCATCACCGTGGAGGAGATCCTTCAGGCCGTTGCCCCGCGACTGGAGGCTGTCCCGGACGGCATGGCCGAGCATTCCTTCCGCAATGCCGCCTCGAGGATCATCTCGCAGGAGGTTGCCCGACAAATTAACGACGTCCTCGTGCTGGACGAGGCAAAGGGCCGACTCGGCGAGGAGCACAAGAAACACGTCGAAAACGAGGTTCAGGCTGCGCGCCGCCGGATGATCGCCGAGGCCGGCGGCAGCGCCAAGAAACTTCAACTGGTGCTGGCCGACAAGGGCACGACACTCGATGAGGTACTGGACACCCACCGGCGCACCCTTACGGTGCAATTGTATCTGCAGGTGAAGTTTCTCCCGGCTATCGGCGTCAACCGAAAAATGTTGTTGGAATATTACCGCGCGCACATCGACGACTTTCGCAAGGACAAGAAGGTGGCGATGCAAATCATCGCCGCACCGTTTAAGGCATATCTGGCTGAGGGGGTTGGCGGAACCCCGTCGGAGACGGAACGGGCAGCCGCCAAGCACGCCGCGGCGCTGATGATCAACAAGGCCGGCGAGAGATTGAACGCCGGGGAGGACTTCGCCAAGGTGGCACGCGAACTATCCAGGGGCATCAAGGCCGAGGCGGGGGGCCTCTGGCCGAAGATGTCGGCGGGCAGTTTCCGCGAGGTAGAGGTCGAAAAGGCCGCCTTCGCCCTGAAACCCGGAGATGCCCAGGGGGTAATCGAGACCAAGATCGGCTATTACATCGTCAAGGCCACAGAGGTCGCCGACGGCGGCGTGGTGCCTTTCGAGGAGGCCCAGGAAGGCATCGAAGAGATCCTGCGGAACCGTCAGTTTGAGCGGCTGATCAGCAACTTCCAGCAGAGGCTCCAAGCCAAAGCCGGCGTCCGGCAGGACCGGGAGTTCATCAACTCCGCCGTGGACCGCGCCGTGCAATTGTATTGGAAACTGTGACCCGCTGGCCGGGAGCAATCGGGAGTCACTCGTCCCGCCGGATCACGTCCAGACCTTTTCGCCCGGAGGCCTTGCCGTCCCACCGGTAGTTCTTGATCGCCTTGACGATGTCGTCGGCGACCCGGACGGCGGCCAGCCCGTCGGAGGCGGAAACCACCGGGGGGACGCCGTTGACTACGGTCTGGCGGAAGGCCTCCGCCTGGCGGCGCAGCGGTTCGGCCGCGTCGTCCACCACCAGGTTCTCCATGTTCACAAGTTCCCGGTAGTCCACGCTCTCGGCCAGTTCCGCCAGGTCCCCCACCTTCATCTCACGTGCCATCTGGATCAGGTCGAGGTTCTTGCTTTTCTGGATCATCACGCCGACCTTCTTGCCGTAGTCCAGCGAAAGGTAGGCCTCCTCGGAAAATACGCGCATCTTCCTCTCGGTCTTTATGGCCAGGCGGCTGGCGGTGATGTTGGCTGCGCAACCGTTGTCGAAGATCAGCCGGGCGCTGCAAATGTCCTCGTGGGCGCCGATAACGTTGATACCGACGGCGTGGATGCTCTCGACGTTTCCACCGGCCAGCATCAGCGTCAGGTCCAGGTCGTGGATCATCATGTCCAGCACCACCCCCACATCCGCCGAGCGGAAAGTGAACGGGCTGATGCGGTGGGCCTCGATGAACTTGGGGCGGATGGCGTGTTTTTGCATGGCCACAACTAGCGGGTTGAAACGCTCGGTATGACCTACCTGAACGCTGGTTCCGGTTTTCTTGGCCAGCGAGATCAGTTTCTTGCCGGCTGCTATGTCGTCGGTGAATGGCTTTTCGATCAGCACCGGCTTGCCCGCCTGGATGAAAGGCCGGGCGGCCCCCACGTGGAGCAGTGTGGGCACGGAGATGATGGCTGCATCCACCTTATCGACCGCCGCACGCACATCGGTCAGCGCGGTGCAGTTTCTCCGCCGGCCTACCGCCATTGCCCGCGGCTCGTTGATATCCACCACGCAGGTAAGTTCGGCATTGTCCATTTCCGACAGGACGCGGGCGTGCAGCTTCCCCATGCGACCCACTCCCACGACCGCCATGCGAAAGTTCATTGCCATTTGCTCCTGAAAGGGAATGTCTTGATGTTCCGCTGCCGAGTCAGACTTTGTCGGCGTCGGCCAGAATGAACTTGATTTCCGCCTCGGTAGCCACCTCGCCGTCCACCAATGCCCGGCAGCGGCAGTGCCCGATTGTATCCCGCACCCGGATGGTTCTGGCCTCCAGGATCAACTGGTCGCCGGGGCGCACGGGGCGGCGCATCTTTACCCGGTCAATGCTCAGCAGCATCGCCACCTTGCCCGTCCGCTCCAGGTGCTCGCCCAGCAGGATCCCCGACAACTGTGCAAGGGCCTCCACGATCATCACCCCGGGCATGATCGGCTGATCGGGGTAGTGGCCCTGGAAAAACGGCTCGTTGATGGTCACGTTCTTGATGGCGACCGCCCGCTGGTTGCCTTCCACTTCCAGCACCCGGTCGATCATCAGGAACGGGTATCGGTGCGGCAGCAGGCGCATAATTCTGCGGATGTCCATGCTTCCGGCGCCCTGACCGGTGGCGCCGGCAGACCGGCCGGGCGGCTTTTGCGACAGAGCCCTGACCAGTTCATGGTTCAGCGAATGCCCGCTCTTGGAGGCGATCAGTCGTCCGCGTAGCGGGCGGCCGAGTAGCGCCAGGTCGCCGATCAGGTCCGAAACCTTATGCCGCACCGGCTCGTCGTCCCACAGCAGTTTGTTGTTGACCACACCTTGAGGACCGAAAACCAGTATATTCTTCTCCGAGAGATGCTGCCCGATGCCCTGGGCGCGGAGTTGCTCGGCCTCCGCCTGCAGGACAAAAGTGCGCGACGGGGCGATTTCGGCTGCGTAATCGTCGCGCCCCAGGCGGAAGCGCTTCATCTGCAGCCCGATGGACGGAGTGTCGCTGTAGTCCAGATCGTACAAAATGTCTAGGCAGGCGTCCCCGTCGACCAGTGCAACCAGCACGCCCTCCCCGTCGGCCACCGTGACCGGCTCGTCGATGACCAGCGCGTCTTGTTCGGTGTCCTGCTGTGCCAGACCGGCTTCCAGCAGCGACTGGGCGAACGGCTGGGCCGACCCGTCGGTGTTCGGCGGTTCGGGAGCGTCCATCTCGATGGTGAGGTTGTCCACGCCCAGACCCCAGACGCCCGACAGGACGTGTTCCACGGTCTCCACGGCGGCCTGCCCGCAGGCCAGCGAGGTCTGATGGTCGCGCCGGACCACGTAGGCGGCCGAAGCAGGCACCGAGGCGGGCGGGTCTAGGTCGGTCCGAACGAACACGATACCGCTTCCCGGAGGCGCGGGGACCAGCCGCATCCGGCACGGTCGGCCGCTGAACAACCCCAGGCCTTCGATGGCGATTGGTTGCTTAATCGTCTTTTGGCGGCTCAATTGCTTTCAGCCTCGCTTCCAGTGTCCGCACTCGCTTGATCAGATCGGGCAGGCGCTCCAGCGCCTTGACCTCGCGGAACCATTCCTTTGCCGCCTTGGCGGGTATTCCCGCAACGATTTGCCCGTCGCCCACGTCCGACCGGACGGCGGCGAAACCCGAGCATTGCACCCGATCGCCGATGGTAACACCGTCGCGGATACCGGCGCGGCCGCCGGCAACCACGTAGTTGCCCAACTTGGCGCTGCCGGCGATGCCCACCTGCCCGCACAGCAGGCACCCACGCCCCACCTGGACGTTGTGGGCAATCTGAACGAGGTTGTCGATCTTCGTGCCGGCGCCGATTCGCGTGGATCCGAACTTGGCCCGGTCCACGCAACTGCACGCCCCGACCTCCACGTCGTCCTCGATGACCACGTTGCCGATGTGAGGGATCTTGTGGTGCCCGTCCTGGTCGCTGTAGTAGCCGAAGCCCTCCGAGCCGATGATGCTGTTGGGCCCGATTCGCACGCGCCGCCCGATCAGGCATCCCCTGCGCACCACCACCCCCTCATCCAGGATGCTCTGTTCGCCTATCACCGCCTCGGGTCCTATGCAGACGTTGGCGTGCATCGCCACGCCGGCGCCGACCTTCGCCCTCGGGCCGATCACAACGCCCGGACCCACGTACGCATCGTCGGCAACTTCCGCCTCCGGCGACACCGTCGACGTGGCGTCGATGCCCATAGGCGGCTTGCGTTCGTCGCCGGCAAACGCCCCCAGCACCGTCGCCACCGCCGCTTCGACGTTTTCAACCACCAGCAGCGTCATCGGCGAATCTTCGATGGCCTTGCCGACGATAGCCGCTCCGGCCCGGCTGTCTCGCAGGCGCCTCGCGTACTTGTTGTCCACGGCGAAGGTCAGGTCGTCCTGACCGGCCTCGTCCAGCCCCGCCACTGACTCGATCCGAAGATTTTCGTCGCCACGAATCTCCGCGCCGAGCAGATCGGCGATGGCCCGAACTGTAAATGATTTCTCAGTCATAACCGCAGTTGGACATGATAATAACCTGCGGCACAGACCGCAAGGTGGGACGGCGACGGGCAGTGGTGGTCAGCCCCGCCGCCTCAACCGGCCTCCCGGTTGCGGCGAGCTTTGCTGCGGCCGGAATCCCGCTATCCCGGCCCGGCCCGGTGCGCCTCGTTCAACGCCGAAAGCACCTCATCCGTTATGTCGACGGACGGGTCGCTGTACAGTATCTTGCGCTGGCTGATCTCCCCCAGCAGTTCCCGCATCTTGTTGGTCGCCAGCGGGTCCCGCTGAATGTACAGGACCACGCCGAAGCCGCGGCGCTTCGCCACCACTGCGATGGTCTTGCGGACCTCGGCGTACATCTCTTTCGTCAGGCGGCAGTAATACCGCTCCGTGGCGGAGTTCTTGTACTCCAGCCACGCCGCGTGGTTGATTGTGAGCCTCTGAATCTCACGGAAACGGTCCTCATATTCCTTGGACCCTACCTTGAGGCCCCTGAGTTCCTTGCGGATCTCCTCGATGGCCTGGCTGCGTTTCTCCGACTCGGCGTTGGTCTCCTTGAGTTGATCGTTCAATTTGACCTTCAGATCCTGGCCCTTCTGGTAGTTATTGAGAATCTGCACCACGTTGCATACGGCCACCGGGTATCGGGCCGCCGCGGCCGGGCGGTCTTGGGCATTCAGATGTCCGCCCATTAGGGCCGCGCACAGCAATACCGCAACCACCGTGATTATGATCCATGTCGTTTTCATCGCTCATCTCCATTGGGGTTAGAAGATCCAGCCCAGTGAGAAACTGAATATCTGCGTGTCGTCGTTACCGTCCTTGGCTACGGGGAATGCAAAATCAAAACTTATGGGCACCGGTCCGAACAGCGGCACGATCCACCGCACCCCGACGCCCACCGAAGCCCGGTAAGAGGAGACCCCGAAGTTGTCTTCGACCGTACCGGTATCCAGGAATGCCACCCCGCGAACATGCCTGCCCACGAGGGGGACACTGTACTCGCACCCGGCAAATATCATGAAGTCGCCGCCGACGGGCTCTTCATCGTCGCTCCGGCTCCGCGGGCTGACACCCCGGTACTCGAAGCCGCGGATCGAGCCGATTCCGCCGCCGTAGAATCGCTCAAAGATCGGCGCGTCGCCCGCGATGTATCCCATCGCTACGCGGGTGGCCAGGATGTGCTTCCGGTCCAGAGCGTCGACCAGCACCGTACGGTAGTGGCTGTAGTCCGACCGCAGTACCGTAAAGTTGAAGTCGCCCGTCACCGGCTCGGCGCTGATACGGAACCGGTCGCCGGTGGACGGCAGCCAGCGGCTGTCCGTGCGGTCGCGGATCAACGTGCCCTTAATACCCAACAGAAGGTGCGAACCGTTCAACTCCTTGAATTCCTCGGCTGCGTCCTTGTCAACGCCGCTGATTCGGATACCCTCGGCCCGCACCGCCGTCTCCCCGTACCAGCGATTCTTGAAACGGTGGCCGAAACTGACCACCGTCCCCAGGCGCATCTCGTCATACTCGCCCCAATCGCGCTGAAATGCGAAGGCCTTGACGTCCGCCGAGTATGGCAGATCGAACAGCATCGGATCGAACCACTCCACCTGGTATCGCATCAACTCGGTGCCCGGCTCGGCCACCATCGAGAACCGCTGCCCGGCGCCCTTCCAACCCTGGGCGGTCATAAACTCCTTCCACGAGGCCGGCCAATTCGTGATGTCAAAGTTCCGCTGCCGGAACGCGATGTTGCCAAGCACCCCGAAGTTGGAACTGACGCCCACCCCGATGAGAAACTCGGTGGTCGGACCTTCCTTCACCTCCACCAGCACGTCACGCACGCCCGGGGCCTTGCCCACCGGCGTAATCTGAATGCTCTCAAACAGCCCCAACTCCATCAGCCGCTTGCGCGACTCCCCCACCGCCATCGTGTTGAACAACTGCTCGGGATAAACCCGCAGTTGTCGGCGGATCACGCGGCTCTGCGTTACCTCGTTGCCCCGGATCGTGATCCGCCCGACGCGGTACTGGTCCGCCTCCTGGATCCTGTAAACTAGGTCCACCAGGCCGGGTTTCACCTTGAACCGCTTGTCGGTCGCCATCGTCGCATTGATGTAACCCAACTTGCCGTACTTCTCCTGAAGCACGCGCGTATCGAAGTTCAGTTCATCCTGGGTGAAGTACTCGCCGCTTCGCAGCCTCAGGTCCTTCTGCAATTCCGTGTCGGAAAAGACCGCATTGCCCTCGAAAATCACCTTCGCCACGCGGTAACGCGCGTTCTGGCGGATCACAAACGTCAGCACCACGCGGGTCTTGTCCGAAGAGTACTCCAGCAGCGGGGCTACCTCAACGTCTAGGAATCCCTCGGAAACGTAAAGACTCCGCAGTGTGATTACGTCACGGTTAATCTTCTCCCGGTCGAGGTAACCAGGCACAAACGGCCAAAGACGTTGGATGATAATGAC
>PVBE011240516.1_pt1 | contig 14277 bp, 14 predicted proteins | sample 1631181 | NCBI WGS metagenome assembly PVBE01 (sample SAMN08397723, study PRJNA350692) | Marine metagenome, whole genome shotgun sequencing project. | isolation source: water | place: Pacific Ocean | collected 2012-04
GTCCATCACTGCTGGACGCGGCGTAATCGTTGTAGATGCCGGAATCACCGTCTCCGACTCAGCTTCGATCGCCTCTGCTCGTTTCGCCAGCTCCTCCTCATCCGGCGACTCCGTCGCGCCGTCGAGCAACTCGAGACAGCGCTCCGCATTATCCAACATGTACCAGGGATCGCGACGACCGGCGCTGATCGTCTCCATGTAACACTCGAGACTCACTACCGCATCTGCCAGCCGCTCAATCAGCTCGGGCGGTAGCGGCGACTCGCCAGGAGCAAGCCGCGTCGATATGGCCTTGCCGATGCCCTCGACCACCCCGACGGCTCTGGTTTTACCGAGCATCATCAGCCCGGCCGTAATGCCTCGGAGCTGCGGGCCAACCTGGTCGAAGATTCTCACATCACCCGGGTATTTCACGAGCGAGACGACCGCTTCCTTGATTCGAGCCAGGTTGACGATGCACTCGCCGACGACCGATTCGGTCGCTTGTCGGAGCTGAGTAATGGAATCGCCACCAACCACGTCGTCCTCGGACGGGACGACAGCGCGAACGAGTTCCGTGTCCAGGGCATCCTCGACGTCCAGAAGTGCGGCCGCCATCTGCTCCAGCTCAGCCTCTTCGGGAGGCTGCTCGCTCACTACGATCGCTCTGAGCGACTCCACTTCCTGCTGAATGTAGTCCCGGGTATCGGCGAGCCCCAAGACGCCGAGCGTGTCGCTGATTTTCTTCAGCATCTCGAGCTGCGGTTCGAGATCCGCGAGATTATCCATACCTGTCCGGACGAAAATATCCAGGACGTCCTTGACGCTTCCGAGATCCTCCTTGATCGCTTCGGCGACAGCTCGCATGAGTTTCACGCTCGGACCTGCCAGTCCTTCCCTGGCTCGAACGAGATGTTCCTCTTCCGGAACGATCTCACTCAGCCCGTACGTCGAGCGAATACTCTTCAATCGCTCGCTGTCGCCATCGGCTCGTGCGGCGTAGTAGAGCAAGCTGTTCAACAGCTCCACGGGCGGCGAATCGACGAACGCCACCTCGCCGTCGTCCTGAAGACGCTTGAGCTGCCGATCAGCCTGACCTACGAAGCGCTTCAAGGCGATCGTAGCATCGAGCCCCCCATTTTGAAGCGCTTCGAGGACGCCGGTTAGTACGTACCAGAGCTGCCGCACCGACTCGAGGCTCGCCGCCTTCTCGAGCTCTCGACTGACACGGACGAGTTCCATCAGGTTTTCTGCGGTGTCCTCATCGCGAATCCATCCGAGAAGCGGCGCCTGAAATTCGATTCTCAGACCGGCCACGAACTGCTTGAATGCCGTGATGTTCTCCTCCGGGATCGTGACGCCGATATCGGCTGCGGGCACAATCGGCGGCGGAGTTTGATTCAGCAGGACGAGCGTACCTTCCGAGAGCTGCGGCTTACCGCGATGTTGACGAAGATCGTTGAGCAACGGCAGCAACACTAACGCGAGGTCTTTTCCGCCTCCCAGGAGACGATCGAGATAGGCGGGAAGCTGCACCATGCCGCGAACGAGCGTCTCGATGCCTTTATCGACAGCATCCTGGTCGGTCGCGGTAGCGAGATACCGGCAGGTCTCTTCCATCTCCTCGGCGAGCAGGGCCGCGCCGTGTACTTCCGCTATCTTCAGAGCCCCCCGGGACAGATGCATAAGGTCTGCGCAGCGCGAGAGCGCAGGTCGGTCCGCGCCGTCGTCGACGAATCTCTCCAGCTGCGCACGGGCCTCTTCGAGCGTGGTTACCAGCTCGCCACTGACCAGATCGAAAGCCTGAACAGCCATTTCGTGTTTATCAGCGACTGACGTATTAACCGGATTGGCGGCGCTTCTCAATGTTCGACTCTACTGGAGCGTCCTCTGCGGACAGCTCTTGCTCTCCTTGTTCCAAACTCTCAGCGACTTCCCTTTGACTGAGTATGCCCGTACCGGTCGATACGTCAGGAAGGACGAATCCGCTGACTGTCTGACGAAGCTGACTGGCAAGCTGCGACAGCTTGCTGATAGCACTCGAAGTCGAAGCCGTGGACTCCATCGCTTTCGAGCTGATGTCACGAAGAACCTGCATGTTCTTCGAGATGTTGGCCGCCGCTTCCGTCTGATCTTTCGACGACGTTGAAATATTCTGCACGAGACTCGCGATCTGGTGAGAGACCTGTTCGATCTCTACAAGTGCGGCGCCGGCATTTTCCGCGAGCAGCGAACCACCCACGACATCGGTTGTACTGCGCTCCATGGCGACGACGGCTTCATTCGTATCCGATTGGATGGTGCTCACCAGCACTTCGATCTGCTTGGTGGCATTACTCGAGCGTTCAGCTAGTTTCTGGACTTCGTCCGCGACCACAGCGAAGCCGCGGCCTGCTTCGCCGGCTCTCGAAGCTTCGATCGAGGCATTCAATGCGAGGATGTTGGTTTGCTCCGCAATCTCCTCGATGAGCGCGACGATATTTCCAATCTCCTGTGAGCTCTCACCCAGACGCTTGATACGCTTGGACGTATCCTGGATCGTCTCCCGAATCGTATTCATACCCTCGATGTTTCGTCGCACCGCCTCTCCGCCTTTGTGAGCGACGTCCACGGAGTGGTGAGCCACGTCTGAACAACGTTCCGCATTACCCGAGACTTCCTCAATCGCGGCGACCACCTGGCCGATCGACTCCGACGCCGCTCCAGCCTGCCTCGTCTGCGTCTCACTTGCTCGTAGCAAGTGCTGGGACGCCGCCTCGGTCTGCTTGGCGGCCGCGTCGACAAGAATCGACGAATCATTGACTGTCGTCACGAGATCGCGAAGCGCTTCGATCGCGTAGTTGATCGAGTCCGCTATCGCCCCTGTGATGTCCTCAGTCACTGTCGCCTGTACCGTGAGATCGCCGTCCGCCAGACTCGATAACTCATCGAGAAGCCGCAGTATCGCCTGCTGGTTCTGTTCGTTCTGTTCGGCCTGAAGGCTGGCTGCACGCCTGAAGTCGCCCGCACGCTGGTACGCAACGATCATCAACAGCATGAGAATGAGTGCACCGGTGACTAGCGCCAGTAGCAAACGGCCTTCAGCGGTCGCGGCGTCGCCATCCATCCAAACGAGCGCAATCGTCCCGCCGAGAACCCCGATCAGAAGCACGGAGAAAAACGTCAGCACACTCGCCCAGCGGCTCTTCTTCAGCATTACCTCAACTAGGCCTCCGTTTCCGCGCCCACTCGGAGAAACTGCTCGTCACCGAGTAGCTTGGCCAAACTGAAGCGCGGCCAAGCCTCGTCGTCCCGGCGATAACCTCCGTCCAGGTAGTTCTCAGAGCGAATGATCGTGGCGGGTGCTTCGTCAGTATAGTTCGTCGAATTGAAGCGCCGAAATCCGACGACCTCATCTACCAGCATACCAGTCGGTACATCCCTGCTCGCGAGGACCAAAACGCGCGCGTGGCGATCCGCCATCGACATGCCGCCGCCGAGAAACGCCTTGAGATCGATAATGGTAATCAGCTGCCCGCGAACATTCGCAATTCCTCGAAGCCAGGGTCGGGCGCCAGGGACACGGGTCATGGACTCCGGGACCGAGAGTACCTCTCGGACATCGCTGCGCGCCGTGACGAAGTTCTCCTGCCCCAGCTTGAAGCCGACCCCGATCCACTCTTCACCCTGATCGTCCTGCCCCTCTCGATTCGCGACCGCAGCACGCGCGCGTTGTTCCAGCGCTACCAGCAGCTTGAAGGGCCTGTCGCTAAGATCGCTGAGCATCAAACAAGATTCCCCTCGGCTCGACGCAGTATTTTCTCCGTTTTCGCAACAAGATCGGTGGCGGTCACAGGCTTGACAATATAGTCGACCGCGCCCTGACGCATCCCCCAGATTCGATCCGTCTCCTGACTCTTCGTCGTCACCATCACGACGGGTATCGACTGCGTGGATGGATCCCGGGTCAGCGTACGAGTCGCCTGAAAACCATTCACGTCCGGCATTACCACATCCATCAGAATCAGGTCCGGGTGCATCTCTCTGGCCAGAGTAATGCACTCTGAGCCACTCGTAGCGGAGACCGTATCGAAGCCGTGCTTCTCGAGCACCGTCTTCATGACGTGAACCTCTGTGGGCGAGTCATCGACGATCATTACTAGCGCCATGAAACCACCTGCTGTACCCGTTCACCCGGAGGTGTGGCTTTGAATCGCGCCAAGAAGCTCATCCTTGGTGAAGGGCTTCGTTAAGTATTGCTCGGAACCGACGAGCCGGCCGCGAGCCCGGTCGAATAGTCCATCTTTGCTCGATAGCATGATAACCGGCGTCTCTCTAAAGACCTGGTTGTTCTTGATCAACGAACAGGTCTGATAACCATCGAGACGGGGCATCATGATGTCGACGAAGATGATATCGGGATGATGATCGGCAATCTTGGCCAGGGCGTCGAAGCCGTCGACGGCGGTGAAAACCTCGCATCCCTCTTTCGCGAGAAGCGTCTCAGCGGTTCGACGAATCGTCTTGCTGTCGTCTATGACCAGGATTTTCAACCCGTCTAGGTCATTTTTAGCCACGACAGCGCTTCCATTCGACACGCACGCCTCCTCGACGAGAGCAAAAGAATAAGGGGCCTCACGACAGGTTATTCTATCGCCAGGCCCAAACGCCATTCTACATACTGGCATGATGCCTTCCAACGAACCGTGGTGACCCGGCGGGTTGTTGGGTTCCCGGTCTCGCTCGCGTTCGGCGGCGTCTGACTGTCGCTGTGCGAGCGGGCGAACCAGGCTATGGTCGCCACGCAATCTTGTGCGAAACTGCAGACCTGCACGACAAAGAGGACTAAGAATGACCGATGCCCGCCGTCTATTAGGCGTGGTCATGGACCCGATCGAGAGTATTTATCCGGCAAAAGACTCGACGCTGGCGATGCTGCTCGCCGCCCAGAAGCGTGATTGGACGCTCATCTATCTGCGTCAGAATGACCTGACCGTCAGAGATGGGGCGCCGCTCGGACGCGGCGTCGAGGTCAGGGTTACGGATGATGCGAGTAGCTGGTACGAGGTACGCGAGCCATGGGCCGGCCGCCTGGATGAACTCGAAGTACTGCTCATGCGCAAAGATCCACCCTTCGATATGGAGTACATCTATACGACCTATATCCTCGAGTTGGCGGAGGAGCGCGGCGCTTTGATCGTCAACAAGCCCGCCAGTCTGCGCGATATCAACGAAAAGGCGTATACGGCATGGTTCCCCGACTGCGCTCCAACCAGCCTCATTACTCGAGAACACGAGGAACTCAAGCAGTTTCTCGAAACTCAGGAGAAGATCGTCATCAAGCCGCTGCACGGGATGGGCGGACGGTCGATCTTCATCGTCAATCAGGGGGACCTCAATACCAACGTCATCCTGGAGACCTTGACGGCCGATGGCTCGAGATATGCACTCGCGCAGCGTTACATCCCCGAAATCAGCGACGGCGATAAACGCATACTCCTTATAGACGGAACACCGGTCGAGCACGCGCTCGCGCGGATACCCGCACCGGGCGAGAGCCGCGGCAACCTTGTTATGGGCGCTCGCGGGGAAGGCCGTGGGCTGACCGGGCGGGACCGTGAGATCTGCGCGCGCGTCGGACCAGTCCTGGCCTCGAAGGGTGTTCTTTTTGCCGGACTGGACGTGATCGGCGATTACCTTACCGAGATAAATATCACGAGCCCGACAGGCATCCGCGAGCTGGACCGGGCATTCGGCCTGGATATCGCCGATATGCTTCTCGACGCAATTGAGAGGCGCCTTCAGAAAGCATGATGCCCCAGCTGCCGCCGTGAGACACTCGGTATCTCTTCTCGTCGCTCTCTCCAGTCTGCTGATCGCAAGCTGTGCGGAGCAGTCGTCTGAGCTCACCGAGGTGCGCCTCTACGCCATGGGGACCTGGGTAGATCTCAGTATTCGCGACGCTGACACCTCATCCACCCACGCCGCGCTCGACGAGATTCGAACGTTTCTAACCGCCTTCGAGCGAGACTACTACGCGTGGACGCCCGGCCAGCTCAGAGATCTGAACGACCGCATTCACGCCGGGGATCCCGTGGAAGTCAGCACAGAACTGGCGGCATTGCTCCGCGAGGCTAAGCGTCTCTCCGCAGTCAGTGAAGGTTTTTTCGAACCTGGAATCGGTGCACTTGTTGAACTCTGGGGCTTCCATTCTCCGCTCGAGGCGCAGGAACAGCCACCGCTCGAAGAGGAGATCGAGGGGCGCCTCGAGGCCGGAACAAGAATTGCCTCCTTGGAGATTGACGGACAGCGAGTCTTCAGCGACTCGGAAGGCTTGACACTCGATATGGGCGGAATAGCGAAGGGCGCTGCGGTCGACTCGATCGTGGGCTTTCTACGCGAACACGGAATCGAGCACGCGCTCATAAACGCTGGCGGCGATCTTCGGGTCATCGGACGTTCGGGAGGAAGAGAAGATGAGCGCCATTGGCGGGTTGGAATTCGACATCCCCGCGAGGCGGGCATACTCGGCGTGGTGGAACTGGAGACCGGCGAAGCAGCCTTTACGTCCGGCGACTACGAGCGCTTCTACGACTACGCCGGTGAACGTCTGCACCATATCCTGGATCCACGCACGGGCTATCCGGTAACTCACACCCAGGCCGTAACGGTAATCGCCGACGACGGCTCGACCGCGGACGCCGCAGCGACAGCGTTATTCGTCGCAGGGCCGGCGCGTTGGCGCGAGATCGCAGGTGCCCTGGGTATCGAAGCAGTGCTGCGCGTCGATGCGAGCGGTGAACTCGAAGTAACCCAGCGGATGCAGGACAGGCTGACACAGGCTGCAGGAGCCGATCCGGATATAATCACACCTCCCGATCAGGATAGACCAGATTGATAGAGGCTCCCGCGACAGCGAGTGTCGGCGATCGATTGAGTTCGACCCTGTTCGTGGCTGCTCTGTTTCACGGAGTAGTCATCCTCGGTGTGACGTTCACTGCTGACCCGCTGGGCGACAGTGACGCTCTGCCGACCCTCACGATCACACTGATAGCGGACGGCGCCCAGACCGAGAATTCGCCCGACGAGGCCGACTATCTCGCACAACGCTCACAGATGGGTGCCGGCGAGCTCGCAGCCGGAGACCGGCCCACCAGGACATTGGGCGCGGACGCCCCGCTGATGCAGGAGGGGGACCCCACTTCGGTAAGCCCCGCTGACGGCCGGCAGCGCGAACTGGCACCAGGTGCTGAACTGCTGCTGACTCGAGACGCATCCCTAGAGCAGCTCGAAGCACCGCCGCGGCCAAACGAGGTCCCGGCCAGCGAGAACCAGATTGCTACCGAGCTCATCGCCGGACCGTTAGTCCTCACTCTCGCGACGGAGATCGATAGTCAGGCGGCGTTGCCGGAGTACGAGCGGCGCGAACTGTTCGCGAGCCCAAACACGCAGGAATCGACGATCGCTGCCTACCTGAACTCGTGGCGCAACCGTGTCGAGCAGATCGGGACACGCAACTTCCCATCGCAGGCGCGCGCCACTGACGCCTCGGAAAACCCGACGCTGGAGGTCGCGATCGACGTGGATGGTGATCTCGTCGACATCATCGTTCGGCACTCCTCGGGAAATCCCAGCCTGGACCAGGCAGCGCTGACGATCCTGCGGATGGCGGCGCCGTTCGAGCCTTTGCCGCCGGCCGTCAGGGCCGAATATGACGTGCTGCGCTTTGCCTACGAGTGGGATTTCGACGACGGCTAATCTGATGCCGGAAGAGGCGACCCCGTTTTCTTACCTTTTCTCACGCGTCGCGATTCTTCAGCGCGACTCGGCTAGAATAGAATCCATGTCGAACCCGAGAGGGCCCCTATGCAGACGCTGCAAAACCATTTTCTGATCGCGATGCCGGCGATGGGCGATCCGAACTTCAACGGCACTGTGACTTATCTCTGCAAGCACTCTGAGGAAGGCGCGCTCGGTATCATTATTAATCGGCCTCTGGACATCCAGGTGGCCGAGGTCTTTCAGCAGCTCTCGTTCGACGTTGTCGACGACGAGCAGGCAGAACAACCGGTGCTGGGTGGCGGCCCGGTACAGCCGGGCATGGGTTTCATACTCCACCAATCCGAAGCTGGCTACGAATCGACGCTCGAGATCACCGGAGCGGATATCAAGGTGACGGTGTCGAAGGATATTCTGAGCGCGATGGCACAGGGACAAGGCCCACAACCCGCGCTCGTCGCGCTCGGTTATGCGGGTTGGGAGGCCGGACAGCTGGAGTCGGAACTGGCGGCGAACGCATGGCTGAGCACACCGGCGGACCCCGCTATCGTCTTCGACACGCCGTTCACGGACCGCTGGGCCGCGGCGGCCGCTTTACTGGGAGTAGACATCAGTCAACTGTCGACTTATTCGGGAAATGCCTGAACCTGTCCGGGGCTCGCGCCGGTGACCGGCGATCGGAGTCCAGATGTCATCCTCGCTTTTGATTTTGGCTTCCGGCGAATCGGGATCGCCAGCGGCAACCTTAAGACCTGCACGGCATCGCCCGTGACGACTTTAACTGTTCGCGGTGACCTGCCTTGGACGGAGCTGGACCGGACGATTGACGAGTGGCACCCTGCACAGCTAGTCGTCGGATTGCCAAGCTCCGAGCTCGCGCGGGAGGTGGCCAAGCAAGCGCAGGAGTTCATGGCCGCACTTCAGGATCGCTACGACCTGCCCGTAGCCGCTGTGGATGAGTCGTTGACCTCTCGAGCGGCCCACTCGGAGCTTCGAGAGGCCCGAAGATCCGGGCAATTAAGAAGACGCATGCGAAAGGAGAGGATCGACAGTCATGCCGCCTGCCTGATCGCGGAACAGTGGATGAGTGGATGATGGTCGAACAAATCAACGCCAAAGGACAGCTGCGACATCTGCTCACGCTCGCAGAGTTGGAGAGAAGCCATATCGAGACGATTATCGATCGGGCAACTGGCTACCTCACGCCGGCCGGCCACCCGCCGCCTCACGACACGATCCTCAGAGGCCAGACGGTGGCAAATTTGTTCTTCGAGGCAAGCACCAGAACACGCGCATCCTTCGAACTCGCCGCAAAGCGCCTGAGTGCCGATGTCCTCAACCTCGACGTCAACACCTCCTCACGCGCCAAGGGCGAAAGCATCGTCGATACGATCTACACGCTACAGGCCATGCAGGTCGATATGTTCGTCGTCCGCGACGCGAGCACTGGCGTACCCGCAAATATTGCGCGGCGTGTCGATTCGCACGTATCGGTGCTGAACGCCGGCGAGTCGGATGTGTCGCATCCGACGCAAGGATTGCTGGATCTGATGACTATTCTGCAACATCGGCCTGACGTCGATCAGTTATGCGTGGCCATCATCGGGGATGTGAAGCACTCTCGCGTCGCTCGGTCCGCCTACCAAGCTCTGACAAAATTCGACGTCGGTGACCTGCGGCTCATCGGGCCGGCGGAACTGCTTCCTCAGGAAGGATTCGACGGCGCGAGGCTTTTCACCGAAATTGACGAAGGAATCGAGGGTGCGGACGTTGTCATGGCCTTGAGGATTCAGCGGGAGCGATTTACGGAACTCGGCGCAATTCCGGATTCGCAGGAGTATTACCGACGTTATGGTTTGACTGAGAAGCGGCTTCGAGTGGCAAAGCCGGACGCGATCGTCATGCATCCGGGACCCATGAACCGAGGCGTGGAAATCGACGGAGAGGTCGCTGACGGGCCCCGTTCGGTCATTGAGCGGCAGGTGACCAACGGAATGGCCATACGCATGGCCGTCCTGGCCCTCGCGCATGAGCACGTCCGCGATTGCCACGGAAGTACTCGTTGAGCGGGGCGGAGAATCGAGGCACGATCTGTCTCGAAGACGCGGAGATACTCTCTCAGAACTCCCATCCCGGTAACCAGCACATTATTCGGCTGGCAGCTCCCCGCTGCGCGAACACCGCAAGTCCCGGAAGCTTCGCTCATCTGACCTGCGATCCCTCAGTGCCGATGCGGCGACCACTCTCAATCATGCGCGCCAATCCCGATGAAGGCTGGATCGAGTTCCTCTATAAGCCGGTTGGCCGCGGTCTGGCGCATCTCGCGGCGCGAGCGCCGGGTGACCGCATCAGCGTGCTCGGCCCGATCGGGCGCGGCTTTGTACCCGATCCCGCCAGGCGGACGATACTGGCGATCGGCGGAGGCGTCGGCATTCCGCCGATCTACTTCCTCGCGGAGCGGCTCAAAGAGCATTCGACATTCGAGCTTCTCGTACTCATGGGTTCGGAGGTGCCGTTCCCGTTCGAGATCTGCCGATCCGGCGGTGCGCTGGATGGCGTGCCGGCAGCCGTTTCCGTGCAGGTAGCCGACCTCCATGCATGGGGTATCGAATCACGGTTGGCCAGCGCCGCCGGCTTCGAGGGCTGTTACCAGGGATTCGTTCCGGATCTGGCTCGCGACTGGCTGGCAGCGCAACCTGCCGACAGTCTCGTCGAGATGCAAGTCGTGAGTTGTGGTCCGATGCCCATGCTTGCCGCGACGGCGACACTCGCGCGAGACTACGGCCTGCCCTGCCAGATTGCCGTCGAGGAGTACATGGCTTGCGGTGTCGGAGGATGTGCCGGGTGTACGCTACTCGTCCAGACGCCAGCCGGTCCGGCGATGAAACGCGTTTGTGTTGATGGGCCCGTCTTCGAAGCGCAGGACGTGTTCCCGGCCTAAGGCCTCGAGAAACCGCTTAGCCGAAGTTGATTTTAGCCTCGAGGTTGGCCCGCGAATCCGCGTTTGCCAATGCTTCTTCCATGCTGATCTGACCGTCGCGATATAGGCTCAGCAGCACGTCGTCGAAGCACTGCATACCGGGCTCGTTGGTGTTCTTGAAAGCCTCTTTTACTCCGCTGATATCCCCCTTCAGCATGAGCTCAGAGATGTGCGGCGTGTTCAGCATGATCTCTACCGCCGCTACGCGATCCCTATCCTTTCCTCTGACCAACCGTTGCGAAATGATTGCGCGCGTGTATTGCGCCAGATCCATAAACACCTGCTTATGCTGATCGTTCGGATACATGTTAATGATGCAGTCGAGCGTCTCGGGGGAGTTATTCGCATGTAGAGTCGCGATCGCGAGATGTCCGGTACCGGCCAGATCGATGGCGGCCTGCATCGTTTCTCGATCCCGGATCTCGCCGATCAGAATGACGTCTGGGGCTTCCTGCATCGCGCTCCTCAACGCCCGCCCGTAGGATTTCGTGTCCAGGCCGACCTCGCGCTGATTGACGATCGATTTCTTGTTGGAATGGAGAAACTCGATCGGGTCCTCGATCGTTACGATATGGGACGCCAAAGCATGACGAAATCTTTCATATTCTCCGGCATCCCGAGGTCGTCGAGTTCGGGGAGTTCGGGGAGTTCGAGCGTGATAAACCGAAGAACCATGGCAATGTTGCCGCGCTAGTGAAACACATTGACGCGAAAACGGCCGAGGCCCGCCTCCGAGACCGCGAAATCTATCTCGAGCTCGCGCGTGAATTCCTCGAGCTGAGCCTCATCCATCAACTCCAAAGCCGCCTGCCGAACCATCTTCAGCGTCAACTCCATCTGGTTGACGGGCAGAATTTTTCCATCGATTTTGATCATGACCGGTGAGAACATCGTGAAAAACAGGTCGGACGCATTCTTGTCCACCATTAACTTGAAGAGCGGCTTGACGTTCATCGTAGCGGTGTGAATACAGTCAGAGACGCCAACTAGTAGAGAGCGGCTTTCTCATTTTCCTCGATGAGACGTAGACTCTCCGCATGCTTCGCCGCGGTGCTCGATTCGCGATTGCTCTCGAGTTTTATTTTGAGCCTCAGCTCATTCTTCGAATCCGCATTGCGTAACGCTTCTTCGTATGAGATGACGCCATCCTCGAAAAGGCGGAACAAAGCCTGATCGAAGGTTTGCATACCTAGCCGATTCAACTTCGCCATGATCTCTTTGATCTGGGCTACTTCGCCGCGAAAGATTAGGTCGCTGATGAGTGGTGACGCCAGCATGATCTCCATTGCAGCGACTCGGCCTAGACCGTTCTCCCGCAGGATGAGACGCTGCGAGACCATCGCCTTGATATTGAGGGAAAGGTCCATCAGCAGCTGATGCCGACGCTCCTCTGGGAAGAAGTTGATGATGCGATCCAACGCCTGATTAGCGCTATTGGCATGGAGGGTAGCGACACAGAGATGCCCGGTTTCGGCGAATTGGATGCCATACTGCATCGTTTCTCGGTCGCGTATCTCGCCGATCATAATCACATCCGGCGCCTGACGCAGAGCGTTCTTCAGCGCATTGTGCCAACTCTCTGTGTCCGCACCGACCTCCCGGTGTGTCACGACACAGCCGTTGTGCGGGTGCATGTACTCCACCGGGTCCTCGATAGTGATGATGTGACCCTTGGAGTTCGCGTTTCTGTGCCCGAGCATCGCAGCCAATGTGGTCGACTTACCGGATCCGGTGCCGCCGACAACCAGGCAAAGCCCGCGCTTGACCATGGCGACTTCCTTGAGCTGAGTGGGTAGCGCTAGATCTTCGAAGGTAGGAATTTTCGTCTCGATGGTTCGCAGGACAGCGCCAACATTACCCTGTGCGACGAACGCGCTTACACGAAATCGACCGATACCCTGTGGCGCGATCGCGAAATTGCATTCCTTGGTCGCATCGAACTCCCGCGACTGCTTGTCGTTCATGATCGAACGTACGATCAGAGAACTTTGCTCCGGTGTCAGTGGTTGATCGGCATAGGGTTGAATTACGCCATCGATCTTTATCGCAGGCGGAAAATCTGCCGTGAGGAAGAGGTCGGAACCATTGTTCTCAACCATCTTCTTGAGAAGATTCTGCGTAAGCCGAATTGCTTGGTCGCGTTCCATCGCAACCGTCTCCTTTTCTAGCGCTCTGCTAGAAATTATCCTTGTTGGCTGCGCGGAAGCGAGCCTCTTCCTTGGTGATAAAGCCTTTCGTCATGAGCTCCTGGAGATTCTGGTCCAGGGTTTGCATTCCTTGCGCTTGACCAGTCTGAATTGCCGAGTACATTTGTGCGATCTTGCCCTCGCGAATCAGATTGCGAATCGCGGGAGTGCCGATCATGATCTCATGGGCCGCAATTCTGCCACCACCGGTTCGCTTGAGAAGCGTCTGCGAGATAACCGCACGGAGAGATTCCGAGAGCATGCTGCGCACCATCTCTTTCTCCGCGGCGGGAAAGACGTCAACGACTCGGTCGATAGTTTTCGCGGCGGAACTCGTGTGCAATGTGCCGAACACCAGATGGCCTGTTTCCGCTCCAGTGAGCGCTAGCCTGATGGTCTCCAGATCCCGCATCTCACCGACGAGAATGACATCCGGATCCTCACGAAGTGCGGATCGTAATGCTTCGCTGAAACCGGGCGTATCACGGTGAACTTCGCGCTGATTGATCAGTGATTTCTTGCTCTCGTGTATGAACTCGATGGGATCTTCGATAGTGAGAATGTGGTCGGGTTTGGAATCGTTGATGTAGTCGATCATGGCTGCGAGCGTGGTCGATTTTCCCGACCCTGTCGGTCCGGTCACGAGCACGAGGCCACGCGGATGAAGCGAGATATCCTTGAAGATACGCGGTGCGCCGAGGTCCTCCAGCGTAAGAATCTCCGATGGGATCGTTCTAAAGGCAGCTGCGCAGCCGCGGTGCTGATTAAATGCATTTACTCTGAAGCGAGCCAGTTTCGGGATTTCGAACGAGAAATCGGTTTCCAGGAACTCCTCAAAATCCTTACGCTGCTTATCGTTCATGATGTCGTACACCATGCTGTGCACTTGTTTGTGCTTCAGCGATGGCATATTGATGCGTTTGATGTCGCCGTCGACGCGAATAATAGGGGGAACGCCGGCCGACAGATGCAGATCGGAGGCGTTGTTCTTGACGGCAAACGCGAGAAGCTGAGCGATATCTACGGCAGCCATGAAGCTCCCTCTACACCATTGAGCCCGAGCCCCAGCAATGGGGTTACCATATGCCGTACATAGTATAGGCTAGGCCCCCCCCAAAGCGTGACTCAAATCACGGACCATATCGCAGAAACACTCAAACGGGTCCGGTTTGCACAAACTGAGGCCCACCGTAGCCCCCGTGACGTAAGGATTCTGGCTGTCAGCAAACGGCAGCCCGTCGCGGCAATCCGGGCCGCCTACGAGGCCGGCCTGCGAGAATTCGGCGAGAATGTGATCCAGGAGGCGCTGCCCAAGATCCGAGAACTCGAGTCCCTGGATATCGCCTGGCATTTCATCGGCCGGATCCAGTCCAA
>PVBE012122488.1_pt1 | contig 14274 bp, 8 predicted proteins | sample 1631181 | NCBI WGS metagenome assembly PVBE01 (sample SAMN08397723, study PRJNA350692) | Marine metagenome, whole genome shotgun sequencing project. | isolation source: water | place: Pacific Ocean | collected 2012-04
AGATATCCCCTGTGAAAAGCCAAGCGTTTGGGTTTTCCGATGAGACCGCAATCCATTTTTGTGTGATCCCTTCACGTAGCGCACACATCCATTTTTCTTATCGACGACATCAAGTGCCATCCACATGGTTAAAGCTGAGCAAGGCTCCAGATTGAAATAAAACGCATCCTGATGAGGCGGCGTCGCTTGGCTTAGAGCGGGAGGTTTATTGAAAAACTGGAGGTTCTTTGCAACCACCGCTTCGCCCAACAACTTTTCAGCCAAGCGCTTTGGTTTTTTGTGAAACAAATTAAAAAAAAACGAATCGTGCTCGTGCATACGTTGTATTTGTTTCAACGAACCTGACAGGTTTTTGTCCTCGTAAAAGACTTCAGCTGGAGCAAGGGACGGAATAAGTTCACGAACGAATCGGCCCAAGTTTTTTTCAATTTCGGCCAACTCCGCAGCGTTAAAGAACGAAGGGATTTTGAGAAATCCATCGTCGTAAAACGTCCGCACTAATGCTGACTGTTTTTCCATTCTTTTGAGCCTAAGTTAGAAAGGGAGCATTACCCCCCTATTCCGAAAACCAAAGCTAAAAACAAAAAAAGGCGCGAGAACGCGCCTTTCGAAATTGGTTTGTTTCCAAACTTAAGCCTTCGCGGCTTCGTAGTTTACTGAAACCGCGTCCCAGTTGACGACGTTCCAGAATGCCTTGAGGTAGTCCGGTCGACGGTTTTGGTACTTGAGATAGTAGGCGTGCTCCCACACGTCACAGCCTAGGATCGGCGTGCGGCCCTCCATCAGAGGCGTGTCCTGATTAGCAGTGCTGCAGACGCACAAACCGCCTTCGCTGTTAACGCACACCCAGGCCCAGCCACTGCCAAAGCGCGTCGCCCCAGCGGCCTCAAACTTGGCCTGAAAATCGGCGAAAGTGCCGAACTCCGCGTTGATCGCCTCGGCCAACGCGCCGCTTGGCTCGCCGCCGCCGTTCGGGCCGAGCACGGTCCAGAACAGCGAATGGTTGGCGTGGCCTCCTCCGTGATTGCGCACAGCGCCGCGGATGGCCTCCGGCACAGCGTCGAGGTTGCTCACCAGTTCCTCGACCGACTTCGCCTCCAGTTCGGCGTTGCCGGCGATGGCCTCGTTGAGCTTAGCCACATAGGTGTTGTGATGTTTGCCATGGTGGATTCCCATGGTTTGCGCGTCGATGTGCGGCTCGAGCGCGTCGAGCGCGTACGGGAGATCGGGGAGTGTGTGTGCCATGATGTTTTTTTAAAAGTTTCGCCGACCAATAGTCGCTTGGCCAAGCGGCAGACAAACTACCAATTTCGCCAATTTGCACAAGCCATATTCCCCTGCGCTTGGCCAAGCGGTGAGTAAAATGGCATGTTCACTGGGAAGCAATCACGTTTCCATTTGCTTGTGCATCTCCTGCGATTGGGTCACCGGAGGTTTTGCCGATGGTGTTACAGGCAACCAAGTGGCCCGTGCTGGTGCCGGTAAATTGTACGGCATGCTTGGCGATGGGAGTCGGACGGGTGTCGTGCAGTGTGTTGCCGATGAGGGTAACGTGGGCACAGTCAGCGGCCGCCACGCCGATCGCGCCGTTGAGGAACTGGCTGCCGGTGATATTAATTCGATGACAGCGGCTCAACTCCAGTAGAGAGGAAAGGCCGGGTTGGCCGGTGTCAGTTTCGTCGTGAATACCGCAACCGGTGAATGTGATATCCTCCGAGCTCGTGATGCGCACGCCGGTTCCGTACGCGGTCGTGTGACGTCGAAAGGTGTTGCCGCTGACATTAATCAAGCGCGAATCCTCGATGAGTAAGTTACTTTGTTTGCAGGAATAAATGGTGTTACCACTCAATGCGATGCCGTAGCAACCGCTGAGGTGCACGTTGATTTCCTGACTGCCAATAACGTTGCCGCTGATGGCAAACAAACCGGGCGGGCGCGAAGCATCCCGTTTTCCCATGATGCGAATGTTCGCGCCGCCGGGCGAGTCGGTAGCTTGGATGGTGTTCGATGCGATAGTCACTTCGTTCACGCTCGCGCCCTCGGCGATGGTGTCGATGTAAATCTCGGCGGTCGGTTGCGGCTCTGTTTTATGCGATTTGTGATTGTTGTACTCGATGTCGTTGCCTGTGATTTGTAGGTTACGCACCTCCGATCGCTCAAGCCGGATGCCGCCCAATCGGTTGTAACTGAGATGGCAGTTGGCGATGTTGATTTGGTGCAGATTCACGCCATCAAGATAAACACCCACGCCGGTGTTGAAGTAAACGTGACAATGACTGATGAGTACATTTCGGCTGCGCTTTGTCAAATGAATGCCGTGCCGGCAACTCGTCACCAACACGCCCTCGAAAACCGACTGCATCGTCTCGATCAACTCAAAGCCATCCGCCTCCGCGTGCGCGCCTTCCACCTCGATATTGCGGATGATGGGCAGGCGCTGATGCGTGGATACGTTACCTTGGCGCGAGTCCGGATCGCCCGTGCCACCGTGAGTGCCGATCAAGCGAAACGCCGGCCCCTTGCCAGCCATCACAACCCGCGCCGTGCCCCCGGTACCGTCGACCCCCAGCGGCCCGCGCTTGGCCAAGCGAACTTCGATTGACCGTGTGATGCGATACGTGCCCGGCGGAAAATGCAGCATCCCGTCGCCCTCGTTTACGGCATGTTGAATGGATTCAGTATCGTCCGCGACACCATCGCCAACGGCCCCAAATCGAGTTACGTTACTCATGCCAACTTGACGAAATTCTCGAGGATCTTCAGCCCGACTTTTTGGCTTTTTTCGGGGTGGAATTGCGTCGCGAAAACATTATCTCTCCAGATGGCCGAGGCGAATTCCACGCCGTAACTCGTGCGGCAGACGGCGATCGAGCCGTCCTCCGGCTGCGGATAAAAGCTGTGTACAAAATAAACGTGGTTGCCGTTCTCGACGCCCTTAAAGATCGGGCACTCCGGCTGAACGATCTCGATTTTATTCCAGCCGATCTGCGGAACCTTCAGTCCTTGGCCAGCCGGGAAACGCACCACGCTACCCGCAAACAGCCCCAGCCCGGCGGCGCGACTGTTGAACTCCTCGCTCCGCTCGAACATCGCTTGATAACCAACGCATATGCCGAGGAACGGCCGGCCGGTCTTGATGAACTCCCGCGAGGCCTCGATGAGTTCCTGCCGCTGCATGGCGTTGATGCAATCGTCGAACGCACCGACGCCGGGCAGCACCACGGCCGAGGCGTCCTTCATCCCGTCCGGCGACTGCACCAAGCGCACGTCTCCGCCGACGAAGCGAAGCGCCTTATCCACGCTTCGCAAATTTCCAGCGCCGTAATCCAGCAGGGCGATCATTTAACGCGCTTGAGCCAGCCTTTTGGGTGGTGCGTGATGAGGAAGCGTTCGCAACGCTCTTGGTCGATCTCGAACTCCGGGTGCTTGGCCAGGTATTTCTCAAGCGCCGGCAACGGCCCGGGACGGCCTTTGCGGAACATGAATAGCTCGTCGATGATGCCGTCCTGCACAAGGCAGTAGCTGTCAATCGAGGTCATCGGCGCATAAATCTCGAGTTCCTTCGCGACGTGAGCCTCGGAGTGGTCGCTGTCGAGAATCACCAAAACCGGCCCAGTCGCCGCCTGGGCCATCGTGCGAATCTGCCCGGCGATTTCTTCCGACACCGAACTGCCGACCAGGTACGTCACCCGCGGGTGCGACAGGTCGTGCAACTTCTCAATGTCGACCGAAACGACCTTGCCGTCGGTGCCCATAAGGTCAAACAGCTGCGCGTAAAAATAAGCCGAGCCACCACGGTTCGTACCGCACTCGATAATGAGCGACGGCTTCACATCGTGGATCGTTTCCTGGGCGATCCATAGGTCAAATGTGTTTTGCCAAATCGGTTTGCCGAGCCAGTTGCTCGTGCCGAAGTTGTTTGTCTTGGTGACCAGTTGGTGGAAAAATAGCTTCTCCACTGCACGCGCAAACAGCGCGTTGTAGAGAGAAATCACCAAGCTGCGAAGGCGCATGTACATATCAATTAAAACAGGCGGACAACCGCTCCCGCCGGGCGCGAACCGTATGGCCGGGGCCGCATAGTGGCAATACCTGTTTGCCATCGACATCCTTCGACCTAGCCGTGAAAAACCCCCTTACACAATCGCTGCGCTGCTGGCGCGAGTGGCGTCGCCAGCAAAAACTGCACGGCCGCTTCGCCTTCGCAGACGCCTGCATGAAGGCCAACCGCGTGGTTTTCCCAGCCCGAATCCACACCATGGTCGCGGCCAGAAGTCTAGCCAACGAAGCTGAAATCACGCAGACCGGGGACGCTTGGCAGGTGAGGTTGCGCGACAGTGGGCTAAGTTTTTTTTGGCCAAGTGAGCCTGATCAAAACCTGCACTTCGTCATCGAGCAGGAGTTCTCCGCCGCCAACCCTCACCACTACACCACCGCGCCAATCCGCCTCTCGCAGGAGAGCACCGTACTCGACGTCGGGGCGTGCGAGGGGCTATTCGCATTTCGCGCGCTCAAGGAGCGCGTGGCCAAGCGCGTGATTTGTTTTGAGCCAAGCGGGCGAATGGCCGGCCTGCTTCAACGCGGAGTCGAGGTCAACGGCTTGGCCGACGGCGTCGCCATCGAGCCCGGCGGTGTCGGCAGCCAGACCGGCCAAGCGCGAATGGTTGCCGGCGACAACCCGGATGCCGGTTATCTCGAGTACCTGCCAGGCGGCGGGTCGCATGCCGACGCCGTGCCGGTCACGAGTATCGACGACTACTGCCGCAGCCACCAGTTGGCGCTTGGCCCGGGTGACCTCATCAAGGCCGACGCCGAGGGTGCCGACCTCGACGTGTTGCTCGGTGCCGTGGAACAGATTCGCAACGGCGCACCACAACTCGCCATCACGACGTATCACGTCGATGACCACGCCGAGCGAATGATCGCATGGCTGAGGGAGGTCCGTCCGGACTACTCGCTCCGGCTCAAGGGGCTATCATTTTGGACCGCCAAGCCGCGCCCGGTGCTGCTGCAAGCCTCGACGCTTACATGACCGAATCACCTCCACTCATCGTCGGCTTGGGCGAGGCGCTTTACGACCTGCTCCCCGCCGGCCCGGCGCTAGGAGGCGCGCCGCTCAACGCTGCCGTCCAGTCGCACCAACTCGGCAACAACGCCGTAGTGGCCAGCCGTATCGGCGGCGACACGCTTGGCCGGGCGCTGCTCGACGACTTGACCAGACGCGGCATGGACACAGACTTCATTCAAACAGATAGTGACACCCCTACGGGCACGGTCGAAATCACCCTGTGCAACGGCGAGCCGGAGTACGAAATCATCGGCGACACGGCTTGGGACCGGCTCGCTTGGGACAAGTCGCTCGCCAGCTTGGCCAAGCGTTGCGACGCCGTTTGTTTTGGCACGCTTGGCCAGCGGCTTGAGCCGGCGCGATCGACGATCCAGCAATTCGCCACTACCGCCAGCCAAGCCGTGCGGCTGTTCGATCTCAACCTGAGGCAGGACTATTTCTCGACTGAGTTGCTCGAGGCCGGCTGCCGCGCCGCCTCGATCGTCAAGATGAACGAGGGCGAACTGGCCATTGTCGCCCCGCTGCTAGGCCTTGGCCAAGCGGAGGAAATCCAGCAGTTGATTGAGCATTTCGACCTCGATTTGTTCGTGCTGACACGAGGTAAACTCGGGACGGCACTGCACTCGGCGAACTCGGTCGTGGTTGGCCAGCCGGCGCGGTTCGCCCCAGACCCAAACGCCGATTCCGTCGGCGCGGGCGATGCCTGCAGCGCAGCGATCCTGCACGGGGCGGTTCGACGCTGGCCGCTTCAGCAGATGGCCGACTTGGCCAACCGGCTCGGGGCATTCGTCGCCTCGCGGAAGGGCGCCACGCCAGAGCTTCCTGCCGAACTGCTGCCGGACGCGTTTAGCTAATCTCCCTCTCCCTCAGAGAAAGGGCTGGGGTGAGGATGAAATCCGGCTACACTCCAGCTCTCGAGCCTATTGTCGGGCAGAAAAAAAACCGAGACAAGATTGGGCGCACCAGTCAGCCGGGCAGCAATGTTTCTGATGGCGTTTCACCCACTGACCCTGACCCTCTCCCCCATGGGTAAGAGGGAATGGCATGCGGCGGCTTCTCCGCTTTGCTCGACAAACAGTGCTGCCTCAGCTTGTTGAATGCACCATTCCCGCTTTACACCGAGGCGCATTGCAATCACTCTTCCCGCCTCGCGCGGGAACACCGCGTGCCTCCACGATGAGCAAGGACAAAAAAGACGAAAAGGATTCAATGGGAAAACTTGAGGAACTGTTTCTCAAGTCGCGGACCATCATGCTGTACGGCGAAATCAACCAAAAGGTGGCGCGCGAATTCTGCACCAAGCTGCAACTTCTCGCCTCCGAGTCGGACGATGACATTACGGTGTACGTCAACTCACCCGGCGGCCACGTGGAGTCGGGTGACAGCATTCACGACATGATCCGGTTCGTAAACCCGCGCGTGAAAGTCGTCGGCACCGGCTGGGTAGCCAGCGCCGGGGCACTCATCTACGCCGCCCCCCCGCTCGAGGATCGCTACAGCCTGCCCAACACCCGTTACATGCTGCACCAGCCAAGCGGCGGCGTCGGTGGCCAAGCATCGGACATCAGCATCGAGGCGGAGCAGATCGTCAAGATGCGCGAACGGCTCAACCAGATTTTCGCCGACCAAACCGGCCAGCCGCTCGAGACAATCGCCAAGGACACGGACCGCAACTTTTGGATGACGCCGGAGGAGGCAAAAAAGTACGGCCTCGTCGGGAAAATCATCCAGTCGAAAGACGAGTTGTAAGCCGTATCCGCTTGCTACGGGTTGACTGGCGTCACCAGCCTGAAGAACCGCTCACGACTAACCCGGGGAGAGATCGTACGTGATACCTTCCCGCTCGTTTCTGGAAAGAAATTGCTCAACGGCTCCCACGCCTGATTCAGCGACGGGCTAGTTTCCAGCGAATAACTCCGCCTCTGCACTCCCGTAAAGCTCACCCGCAGCATACCGTTGGGCAAGCGCGTCATGGTCAGGACTAAATCGTCCACCGGCTTGACCAAGCCGGAGTTGTCGCTGCCGGGGCTGCCTCCGGGAATTACGCTGACCCGAAAACCAAGGTCGCTCTCTCTGTCCGCGGCCAGTGAAAAACCTTGGCCGTCAGCCTGCTCCGGCCACGGTGCGGCGTCATCGTACACCACGCTGAGCACCGGCGCACCAATCCCGGCAGACAACGTGATCGCCTCTCCCTCATTGGCCAGTTTGCCCTCGAAAATTCCGTTCACAACCAAGCCGGGATAACGGCTCTGCAGCGCCGCCCGGTTTATGCCGAGCAGAAAAAGTTCCCCGCTTGCGAGCATGCTCCCCTCCGGGAAAATAAAGCTGATACCGCTGCTGAAAAACAGGCCACTCAAGTCCAGCGTCGATTCGCCAATGTTTTTCAGCTCGAGAAACTCGAACTCGCCGGCGCTAACGCCCGCTTGGCCAAGCGGGTTGTACATGATCTCGTTGAATGCTAGGCCCGCGCGGAGGTCGGCCAAGTCCGGTTCACCGGCGACGAACTCCACCGGCGGCGACCAGTGACTCCACGCCATCGTGCCGTTGCGCATCCGCACGCGGGCACGGTAAGTGCCGCCCTTGCGGATGATGCTTTGCGGGACAGCCACGGTCCCGACAAACTCATCAGCCTCCAGTTCCCAAACCGGATTAAGCTCGTACTTCCACGGTTGACCAAGCTCGAAAAACGGCGTCTTTGGATGGGACACCTCCGCCAGTCGCCACTGGATGCCGCTGAACTTTTTGTTGTTAGTCGACCGGCCCGGCTCGAAGGAACTGGTCTTGAAGCGCAGCTCGTTCAGCGCAAAACCGCCCGGCCCGTCGTAAGTGATCGTCGGCGTGTTGGGGATGTCGGTGAACTTGGCCTCGTACTCGAGGTAGTTATAGCCGTAACCGCGCGGGTCGCCGTCGCCAATGCTCCATCGTCCAGTGTCGGTATCGGTCATAAAACCGAGCATGTGCTGCATCATCCCCTCGTGATCCTTGCTCTTGAGCCGCCGTGACCACGTGCCGCCACGATTGCCCTGGCTCTTGGGTGAAACGTAAAACTGCCCGCGATGATTCCCCGCGGTCTTCGGGTGGTAATTCCACATGAATTGATCGACGTCGACAAACGTCAGCGGATCGCCCGGCGGATTGATGAAGCGCGCGTGCTCCTCGATGAACTGGCCGATTTGGCCGCCAGTCGGCGAGGCATCATCAAGCAACAAATCGAGCAGTTCGCGCGCGCGGTTCTTGAACTCGATTTTGAGTATCTCGTGCCGGCTAAGGCAGCGTTCAATGTTGATCGATCCCTGCCAATGTGTCTCCGGGATAATCAACATGTCCAGATCCCAAGGCACCGGATACCAATGATCGTCCGGATGATGGTAAAACACCTTGTTCCACCCTTCTCGAATATCCACGTTACTGATGATCCTGTTCACGCAGCGAAACGTGTAGTACGTCGGCAGATGAAGATGATCGCGCCACCACTGGAGCGACTGCGATCGACTGTAGCCACTGCGGAAGCTGTTCCAGTCCGATGAACTGATGGATTGCGTCGGGCCTTGGTTTCGCTTGTCGCCGTTACCGCTCTCAATCTTATATACATTACCATCAGGCAAGCCGCGCTCATCGAGAAACCGACTGTCAGTATGCTCAACGCACAGGTAGAGGCCCCATAGGTCACCCTCGTATTGGGCATTGCGCGAACCGGTCGGCGCCTCCTCAGTGTCGTCAATTACACGAAAATGGATGAAGTGAGTCTGGGGCGCCAAACCACCGGCCAAATTGTACAACTTGAAACCGATTGCCTCCTCCATCCCGGCCATGCCGCGATTGATCGGCATCCACGGTGCAGCACATCCATTAAGGTTGATCGTCTTCTTTGGTTGCTTGTACTTTCTTCCGTAATTATCCCGCGCCTGAAAACCATGCGCACGGTTAAAATACAGGCGCCATTTATTCTTCCCCGAAACGTAGGTGGAAAACTCTCCACGATTCCGGAACTCAATATGATCATAGACCTTGCCGTCGTAAACCAACGTCCCCTTGAAATGCACCGTGTCGAATGAGCCATTGTATTGCGAATTGGTGACGTCATTGCTATTTGCAATCAGATGGTAAGTCGGCAGCGACTCCATTACGCTTGATGGGAAGGTTGCCTTTTGTTCGCCCACACGATTCGAACCAGCCCAAGCCGGCATGCCATTATAACAGAAGTAGGCGAAGTTTGGCTGTTCATCGTCGGCATAGGGCATAGTCACCGAGTTGCCCAGCTTATCTTCAACCCGGATTCGATATCGCACGAGGGTGCGGTGCTTCTGTACACTTCGCGGAATTAACGCTGAAAAAATAGAGTCATCCAGTGCAGCATCTCCATTCGACCCCTCATCTGCCATCGGTAACTCCAACCACCCTTTTTCATAGCTCTCGTCAGTTTTCCGGATATAACTCCCGGGCTGAACCGCTTGATAATACAGTGTCACTGAGGCGACTCCATCGGGATCAGTGATCTTGGCAGAGACGCGCAACGGTTCATTCGCGCGCGGCTGCTTCGGCTCGTGCTTGACCTGTCGGGTTTGCGGTGGCGCGTTGACAGTGTACACAGAATTAACTGCAGCGGGAGTCGGTGTTCCCGAAACTTCACCGGGATCGGGTGTGCTCAACTCCGCATCGATCGAGAAATCGCTGCTACCCAAAGTGGTGTTCAGAGCATGAATCGCAATGATGTTTTTGCCCGGTTGTAGGAGTTTATCCGGATTCGAAATCACGACCTCCTCCCATGCAGCCTCGTGGCTATTCGCAAACGAGTTGTAACGGAGTACCCCTCCAGGAACGCTAACGCGCGCGACTTCCTTGTCGTTGATCCATATCACAGCACCATCATCTACGTATACGCGCAATGACAACCGCGCCGGAATCTCGTTTGCCTTCACATCGAATACCCGGCGAAGATATACTGACGAAAAGTTGTTCTGCATCGAGATTGTAGTGCTGTCGTCGCCATCGCCGTAGCCAATTGGCGCCCGACCGTTTTTCCATGTGTTGTCTTCGTTGAAATCAAGCTTTCGCCAGGCGGATCTCGGTGAAGACGCCTCACTACTGCCTGCGCGGTAGCGCCAGCGCGATTGGCCGGAAGCAATGAAAGTGACAGGTTCACTGGCAGATGCCCGAAGACCAGAAGAACGCCATGAACCGCCCAGGTCGTTGTTGAGTGAGGGATGAATCAACTCCATCGAACTGCCTGCGCCACTCGCCGCCGTTGGCCAGGGAAAACCAGAGCCGTAGTCCACCCGGTCAACACTCTGATTCACCGCGTCCCGCAGCGTAAGCACTTCCCCGTTCGAGAGCCGGTTGATGTAAGGCCCGAACACAACCGACGCGCTGAGTTTAAACTTGCGCCGAAGTTCCGCCGGGTTTTCAGCGATGACCAGATAGCCGCCTGACTCAAGAGACGTGTTCGCCGGAAAGGTGTATTTTATGCCGTTGGAAAAACGCCAACCAGACAAGTCGATATTTTTTCCGCCAGCGTTATGAAGTTCGACAAACTCAATCGCATCCGTTTTCGGATCGCCGTCATAATGAATCTCATTGATTACGACCTCGCCCAGAACCGTGCCTGAGCAGATGAGCGCAAGCACAGCAATGGTTCGAATCTCAAAATAATTCATCGGTGCGCTAAGGGTTGGCCGGAGTCACCAACCTGAAAAACCGCTCAGGACTAATCCGCGGAGAAATCGTGCGTGACACCTTTTCGCTCGTTTTTGGAGAAAAATTCCTCAAGGGCTCCCATTCTTGATCAAGTGCCAGACTCGCTTGCAGCGAATAACTCCTCCCCTGCACCCCTTCAAAACTCACCCGCAGCATGCCGTTCGGCAAACGAATGAGTTCCAGTTTCAAACCGCTCTCTTTATCGTGGGGATCAGTTCCAGCGGCGTACTCTTGCAAGTTGGTCAAGCGATCCGCATCGGCATCAAGCAACGCATCGCCAGCGTCCTGCAAGTCGAACCCTTGAGCCGCCTCCCAGCTATCCGGCATGCCGTCGAGGTCGCTGTCCTTCTCGTCTCCTGGCTTGGTCCAATTTCTCGACGTATTGCCGAAGGCAGACAAGTTGATGCGCTGGATCGGCACACCTCCCTGCCCTGGCATCACTGGCCATGGAGCGGTGCTGCTGTACTTCACCTTCTCTACAAGGATGTACGGCACGAGGCCAATGTTCGGCGGCAGCGTCTGCGGCGAGTCCGGCCGCAACAACTGCACACTCTCGCCCGCGTTGTTAAGCCTGCCATCAAATGGTCCAAACACCTTTATTGACTTGTCGAGTTCGTACTGTGTGCGCAATTGCGACAGCTCGACACCACCCACGAACAACGACTCGCCCGCCGGCAGCATGAAGCCGGGTGGGAATGTGAACTCGATCGCATTAGCCAGCTCCCAAGTGTTGCTCGGATTGGCCGGATCAAAAAACGGCACGGTCACATCGGAAATATTTTTTAAGACCACGTACTCGGCAAAGCCCTCGACTGGTGCGTACATGATTTCGCTAATAACAACCGGACCAACCAATGGACCGGTGTTTGGCGCACCTTTTCCAGCACGGAATGACGCCGTAAGCGAGGGATGCTGCCCTGCTCGAACAGGCGAACCAAGTGACAGGTCAACCATCGCAACAAACGGTCCGGTGCCATCCGGAAAACGACCGAGCGACACACCGTTGGCCGACGGTCCGAAGTCAATCTTGTCCGCAAAACGTGCCGGTGCGCCGTCCAGATCAACCTCGGTGAGCCAGACCTCGTCTCCGCGAGCGGAACTCAACGAAAAACCGCTGTCGTCATTCTCGGTCAGGAAAGACTGTTCGTAAAAAACGACATAGCCGCCTGGCGAAATAGTGGTGTCATCCGGGATGCGGTATTTGCGCAGGTTGTTAGCGCTGTCGCTGAGGAACCATCCACCGATATCGACCGCCACTTGACTTAAGTTGTGCAGCTCAATGGCATCCTCGAGCGGCAAGTCGGAGTGCGCCAGAACCTCGTTGATGACGACAGCTGGCGCCCGACCAATTCCATCTCCCGGTGTGCCCTGGTAGCGAATGCTTGAGTTCCAGTTGGCCGGATTGTTTAAGTCGAGGCGCGGGTCGATTAACTCTAGCGAACTACCGTTGCCATCGGCACGACCGGGCCATGCGCCGCCGTCGGCGTAGTTCACCAAGAAGACCGAGTCGCCGTTGGCGTCAATCAGTGCAATTGTCTCGCCTCCGTTTTTTAAACGGCCTTCAAACTCGCCGGTGGCCAGTCGGATGCCCTCCGTGCCGTATCGTGAGAGGAACGACTCGCGATTTTTTACCACGACGATCCGCTCCCCCGCCGCGAGAGTCACGTTGCCGAAGCGGTACGTGATGCCGCGATCAAACTGTGCATCACGTAAATTCACCTCACTACTGCCGGCGTTAAGCAACTCGACATACTCGAACGCGTCACCGCCGATCGGATTGTACATGATTTCGCTCAAGCTCAAATTGCCCTTGAGCGGCGACACGGCGGAGGGATCGATCAACATGGCGTAGTCAAAGCCGACTCGGATCGACTGCGGCTTATCCGTCGCTAGGAACAGACCGCCGGTGATCGCCGATGTTTCGGCGGCAATCGTCTCGCGGTGCAGTTCCTCCCATGCTTCATCAACCTTCCATTCGAACATCAGCGTGCCACCCTCGCGTACGATTCGCACCGCGATCTGCTCGAGCGAAACTGTCTGCGTCTTGAGCGTGGTGACAGTGCCACTGCGGCTAACCTTGCGAACCATTAACTTTGTTCCGTCATTGAAGCCAACGGTGTAGCGCGTCGCGCCCGCCCCCTCGCCGATCACCGCCATCAGGCCGGCGTCGTAGTCTCCGTACTGTCGCGAAACCAAACGCAGCTTTGCCTGCAATGCCCAGTCGGACTTGGACGGCAACGGGCGGTTGATAAACGGGTACTGCGGATTGGCCTTGGCCAACGGCTTGGCTGCGGTATCGAGCACCTGCACCTCGAGCCAGCCGGGCACATCGTCGAGCGAATACCAGGTATCCGGCGAAAAATTACGGCGAGGCGTGACATTTGCAGAAGACCAATAGTCTTCGAGTATCGGCTCGGCAAAACCGCTAAAGCCGGTTGTGCCGTATACAGCGGCCTCGCGTTCGGCTTGCGAAACCTTGCCCATTTCGTCGGTCACCTTGACGGTGAAGGCATACAGGCCGGGCCGCATGAACACCGCCTCGGCTCGTGCTTGGCCTAACGGCCTCAATTCGATCTCCCCGAGGTTGCTCGCCGCCCAGTCGAACACCAGCGCCTGGCCCTCGGGGTCGTAAGATTCGCGGGCGTCTAATTTCAGCACGCCATCCGTCAGGACATTCCACGAGGCCGGTTGAGACTTGAGGATCGCCACCGGGGCAGCGTTGCCGGACTTGTTGATCGTGATTTCATCCTGGCTGCGGACGTTACCCCACTGGTCGGTGCCGAGCACCTTGACCGTTTGACCGCCTTTGTGGAGTTGTATCCCGTTGATGGCCCAGGTGGTAAGGCCGGTCCAAACTGGCTGGGCCTCAGGGTGTCCTTCCACTCGCAGTTTAATCACGCCGTAAGGCGAGTTGCCCTTGAGGTCGACACGGTCGCTGGCAGAATTCATCGTGCCACCCTGGTTGGTGGTGATCTCAAATTTCTTGCGCGAGTAGTTGGTACCCAACTCGCTCTTGACCGTGTTTCGGCGCGCGGAGAAGAAGGATTTGTACTCACTCGCCCGCGACGAGAAGGAACTGCTCACCCGCTCCTCGGCGGCAAACCATGCGTTCATGCGCGGCGAGTTGTATGTGTAGTTCTCCGTAAACTCGGCAAGGTAGGAGTAGAAAAGCCGCTTGTTGTATGGCTTAACGATGTAGCTACTGAAACCGGGCATTCCCTGGTATAGTTTCGATGAGGCATTGCCGTATGCCAGGTCGCTATCCCAGTGCAGGAACTGGAATTTGCCGTCATCGTAGCGTTGGTAGAAATATCCGTTCTTTCCGCGCCTCAACGAAAAGGAGTCCCAGTCATCGATGTAGCCGCGCACCATTGACATGATCATCGTCTGGTGCGGATCGACAAGCCGCTCAATCTGCTCTTGTTTGTAGGAGGTTCGGACGGTCTTGAACAGGTTGATTAATGCGCTGTAGTCATCCTCCCACTCGTTGGTGCGCTTCATCCACTCGGATC
>PVBE010213738.1_pt1 | contig 14273 bp, 12 predicted proteins | sample 1631181 | NCBI WGS metagenome assembly PVBE01 (sample SAMN08397723, study PRJNA350692) | Marine metagenome, whole genome shotgun sequencing project. | isolation source: water | place: Pacific Ocean | collected 2012-04
CGCTTTGCCAATGATCCACCACCGATATTTCCCGGCCATCGAGGCTGACGGCACCGATTCGCTGCACGAACTGGTCACCATGCAGGGCTACGACGCTGAGGTCAGTCCCGCCTTCACCGGCGACGTCGATCTCCGGGTATTCAAATCTCCAGTCGAGGAACTCGACCGTCTCGCTCCCCAGGAAATGATCGCCGGCTACTGGCGCAGCGTGAGCGCCTCGTGGAACGGGGGCACCACCCTCGCTGATCTCCGCCCGGAAGAGGAATAGTGGTCGATAACACCGGGACGAAGTTGACTCGTCACCCCTGGACACCGGACTCTGACGACGGCCACGCTGACCTGTCGTCACATGACACCTGGGTGGCCGGTACGCCCTACTCCACCTTCCAGCGAATGCGCGATGAGGATCCGGTGGCATGGGTCGACGAAGTCGATGGCTCCGGCTTCTGGTCCGTAACTCGTTACGACGACGTGGTCGATCTCAACCATCGCTGGAACGACTTCACCTCGCATCTAGGAATCCGCCTCGAGGAGATGGACGCCGAGGAAACCGAGGCCCGACGAACCCTCATGGAGCTCGACCCGCCCGACCACACCAGGTTACGCCGACTCGTGAACCGGGGTTTCACACGCATGACAGTCGAGTCCTACGAAGAACCGATCCGGGAGCTCACAGCCGGGATCCTCGATGAAGCGATCGCTCTCGGAGAGTTCGACTTCGTAACCGAGGTGGCCCGCGTGCTTCCAATGCGCATGCTGGGTCGGCTTCTTGGGGTGCCCGACGACCATGCCGAACAGCTCGTGGAGTGGGGCGATCAGCTCCTGTCCAACTCCGATCCCGAATACACCGACCACGTTGTCGACCAGGTCGACACTAACGAGTTCCGACTCATTCCTTTCCGCAGTCCAGCGGGCATGGAGGTCTTCCGTTATGCCCAAAAGGCAGCTGCCGAACGGCGAGGCTGCCCCCACGACGACGTGATCTCCCGACTGCTGGCAACAACCACCGACGGTGAACCTCTCAGTGATCTGGAGTTCAACAACTTCTTCGCTCTACTGGTCGCCGCTGGCAACGACACCACCCGCTACTCGCTTACCGAAGGTCTGCGGGCACTCGTAGACCACCCTGAGCAAATGCAGGCGCTGCGAGATGAGCCGGCGCTGATGGAAACGGCGGTCGAAGAAATCCTGCGGTGGACCACAGTCACTACCCACTTTCGACGCACAGCTACCAGCGACCAGGAGCTCCACGGCCGCACCATCCGAAAGGGTGACAAGGTGGTCCTCTGGTGGGTGGGCGCCAACTACGACGAGCGCAAGTTCAAGGATCCCTACCGGTTCGACCTCAACCGCGACCCGAACGACCACGTGGCTTTCGGCCGCAATGGTCCGCACCTGTGTCTCGGAGCGTGGCTAGCCCGCATGGAAATCCGAATCACCCTGCAAGAACTGCTTGCACGAACCTCCGATATCGAAGTGATCCAGACCTCAGACCGGCTGCGTTCCAACCTGATCAGCGGCACTAAGCACCTCACCGTCCGGGTCGCCTGATCAGTTCATCAGTCGCCGACCCAACGCCGCGGAGGTCGGCCACTCAAGCCAAGTCGTTGACCAAGACACCCTCGAGAACCACAGGTTCACCATCCAACTCGACTGTGCAGTTGCGCATCGGCAAGTCGAAATGGCCGCGGCAGTGACGGCCGGCCACCTCGTTGGCTCCGGTAGACCACAGGAAGTTGCCCGCAAAAGCGCGTAACTCAGTGCCGTTCAGGTCGGCCTTGTCGTACATAGGCAGCACATCCCACCGGCAAGCATGGTTCATTCCCCAACCCACGTGGCTCACCGCGTAGGCCTCGGGCTCCTTCCAAGCCGCCAAGTAGGAGGAAAACAGTTCGGCGTCCAACCCGTCTCCCTCAACCGCAATCACATGGTCAGCCTTCAGGGTGCATGCGACCGGTGAACGCACGTACTCCTTGAAGGTGAGGTTGGCATCACCCGGCGCCATCACCACTGTGCCCGATGTCGACCCAGCAGCCGGGAAGCACAGGACCAGCCCTCCGGGCCAATGGGCGATGTCGCCCGGCGCGGTAACCGTGCCGTCCGAACCGGCTACCACCGCACCGGCCAGATCCACGGTGAGATCGGTACCGTCCACCGACGTGACCCGCATCGTCGCCGCGGCGGCCAACCGTGCCCGACCCCGGGCCACGCGAGGGCCCATTCCCTCGTCGTGGCCGACCCTGTCGAAGACCTCGGGGTGCTCGTTGGACAGCATCAAGATCCGCGCACCATCGGCCAGGATCGCTGCCCTCTCCTCGGCATGGAGGAGACCCTCCACGGTGCAATCCACGATGAAGTCCGCTGCAGCCAGACCGGCGACCACGGCCCGGTTGTGGGCGATGGCCACCGATGCGCCGGTGGAACGAATCGGCACCGGCCCCCGATTGGGGGGCGTTGGGAGCACCATGGTCGACACCTCGGCACCCAGACGTTGGAGGGCAACCACTGCCGTCTGGACCAGCGCTGGCCGTCCGTCATCCTCGGTCAGCACCACTGCCGTCTCTCCAGAAACCACGGCACAACGGGCGAAGTGCTCCGAGAAAGCTTTAATTCGGTGCCACGGCACAGTCATCTGGTCCCCCTCATTCGCCATCCAGTCACTCGTCGTATAGGCCCGCCCGGCCAAGTCGGTCCAGGGTCACATCAACGCTCCACGGGACCATCGTGGCACCGCACCGGGCATCGCGATACATCCGCTCTAACGCACTAGGGCGCAACAACGAGCGGCCACCGCATACGCGAACGGCCAGGGACGCAACCTCGGGAGCAGTTTCCATGGCGGTGGCCGTGGCGGCCCATGCCCGACGCAACTGCTCGTCAGAAGGATCCGCCCCGACCTCGCCCAGCATCCGGTAGGTGAGCGCCTGCGACCGCTCCCACGCCAAACGCATCTGGGCCCAAGCATGCTGCTTCTGGGGTAGGTCCCGCCGCTCGAACTCCCCGTCGTCCCCCCGAAGCGCCTCAGCGGTGTAGTCCAGCACCGCTCGCTGAATCCCCAGATAGGTGAACGACAACGTCGTATAGAAATAGGGCCAGCGAGTCGCCATCTGATCAAAGCCGCCCGGAGGAAGAAACTCGTTGTCGGCAGGAACGAAGGCCTCCTCGAAAAGCAGGTTCTTCGAGACAGTGCCCCGCATGCCCAGTGGATCCCAGTCACCCTCGATGACGACGCCTTCGGCATCGGCAGGCACCCCGAGAAAGCGGACACGGTTGTCACCCTCAACCATGCAGGTGACGTTGTGGAGGTCGGCCACCTCCGACAATGAGGCGAAGATCTTCCGTCCCGACACCCGATAGCCACCGTCCGCTGGAACGGCCCGCACAGCGAACCCAGCGGTCTCTCCTGGAGCATGACCCTCGCTGAACGGTTGGGCGTGAACTTGCCCGTCCTCGACGATGCCTCTCCACAAGGCGGTGCGCCGTCGGTCGTGCAGATCACGGTCTTTGTCGGACATGTCCAGGTCGTCGGCGATCTGGCCAACCAGCATGGTTGTCGCCGTATGCATGTTGAAGGTGAGCGCCGTGGACCCGCAGTGTCGACCCAGTTCCTCTGACACCAAGGCGTACGTAACGAAGTCGGCGCCGAGCCCACCATGCTCCTCAGGAATGCACAGGCCCAGAAAGCCGGCGTCACGAAGGTCCGCATAGTTCTCCAGGGGGAAACTGGCGTCGCGGTCGACGACTTCAGCCCGGGCGGCAAATACTGGCCCCATCTCGGCGATGCGGCTGACCAACTCTCTGCGTCGGGTGGTCCAAATCTCACTCATTGCTGTCAGATCATGCCCTGTGGATGCAGTCGACCGGTCAAACGGTCGTTCCGTCTTTCACCTGAAGGGTCTTGAGATCGGCATGAAACTCAAGGGCGTGGTCACCGCCCTCGCGGCCTAGGCCGCTGATGCCGAGGCCGCCGAACGGGGCGGTCAAGTCCCGCACCAAGAAGCAATTGATCCATGTGGTCCCAGCCCGCAGAGCATCACCCACGCGTTCGGCCCGCTGGGCAGACCCCGTGAACAGCGTGGCCGAAAGTCCGTAGACGGTGGAGTTGGCCAGGGCAACGGCCTCGCCCTCCTCAGTAAACACTTGGAAGGTCAGTACCGGTCCGAACACCTCGCTCTGCACGATCTCGCTGTCGTTGGATGCTGGGGCGACCAGCGTGGGCTCAAACCACAGAGCTTCACCGGCTCGGCCGGCCCAGCTCTCGGGTACGTGACGGGACCCGCCTCGCAGCACCTCATCGCCAGCCGCCCGGGCCCGCTCGACGAAGCCCTCGACTTTGGCCAGGTGCTCGGGGTGAATCATCGGTGTGATGGTGGTGGCGTCGTCGTGGCTGTCGCCCAGCACGTGGGCGTCCACGTGGGCGTGGAACCGAACCAGAAAATCGTCGGCTACCGAGGCCTCGACGAGCAGCCGGGTGCCGGCTAGGCAGACCTGACCAGAGTCGTCGTATTGGCCGGCCGCCGTGCGAGCCGCCTCCTCGAGGTCGCTGTCGGCAAACACCACCAGCGCCCCCTTGCCGCCGAGCTCAGCGGTGAATGGGACGATGTTGGCCGCTGCGGCGGCACCTATGTTTCGAGCAGTTTCTGGCGAGCCCGTAAATGACAGCCGACGGACCCGCTGATCCGAGGTGAGGGGGGGGCCGACCTCAGAGCCGATGCCCTGGACGACGTTGAAGACGCCAGGTGGCAGGCCGGCCTCGTCGGCCAAGTCGGCCAGCAAGCTGGCCGACAAAGGCGACCACTCGGCCGGCTTAAGGACTACTGGGTTCCCGGCGGCTAGGGCGGGGGCCAGCTTCCAAGTGGCAAGCATGAACGGTGCATTCCACGGCGTGATGACCACGGCTGGACCGGCCGGTAGGCGCTGTACTCGGTTGGCTGTGCCGTTGGACGACCAGATCCGGTCCACGTGCTGTTCGGCTAACTCGGCATATGCGCGAAAGTTTCGAGCACCACGGCCGATCACTCGATTACGGAGGCTCTCATGGCGCATGGCCATGTCGACGCACTCCACCGCAGCAATGTCCGGGACTCGTTCGTCAATGAGGTCAGCGAGGCGTCGAAGATAAGGGGCCCGCCCCGACGGCCCCAACGCCGCCCATCCCTCAAAGGCGTCTGCGGCGGCGGTAAGCGCTGCGTCGACCGTCGATGCATCACCGGCCGAGACGTCAGCCAGCACCGTTGACCAATCCAGCGGGGAACGGTCCTCGAAGGTGGAAGGCGACGAGATCCGCACGCCCCCTACGTAGTGGTCCACCGAGACGGACACTCCAGCGATTTGGACCCGCTGTCGTTCGCCCATGCCACCTTCCCCCTAATCCCCATCGAACACCACCGAGGCCCTATTCATTAGGACCCAAAGGATCGCGGTAAGTGTAGATTGCCGAGAACCGAAGCACTCCCCAGGAGATCTCCCATTGAGCGAACACCATCTGATGGTCATCGGCAGCGACCGGGTCGACGCTGCCGATACGACCGAAGTCCTCTCGCCCTACGACGGCCGAGTACTCGGCACCGTGCCTACGGGAACCACTGAACATATCGACGCAGCGGTGGCCGCAGCAGTGGCCGCCCTATCAGCCGGCCCGCCACCCATCCACGAACGGGCCACCATCCTTGACCATCTGGCCGACGCCCTGACCGCCCGTCACGAGGAGTTCGCCCAGAGTATTTCCACCGAGGCAGCCAAGCCCATCACCACGGCTCGCGTTGAAGCCTCCCGCGCTATCGACACGGCTCGCTTCTCGGCCGCCGTGGCCCGCACCATGACCAGTGAGGCGCTTACCCCGGACGCCAGTTCAGCCGGGGCAGGCAAGACAGCCTTCGTGAAGAAGGTGCCAATTGGAGTGGTCGGGGCCATCTCGCCTTTCAACTTTCCCCTCAACCTGGTCTGCCACAAGGTCGCCCCGGCCATTGCAGCCGGTTGTCCAATCGTGCTCAAGCCCGCCTCGGCCACCCCACTGACCGCCATCCGCCTAACCGAGGTATTGCTCGAAGAGTGCGGTCTCCCGCCGGGCTGGCTGAACGTGGTGACCTGTCCGGGTAGCACTGCCGCCCACCTGGTGGAACATGACGACGTTGCCATGATCACCTTCACCGGTTCCCCGCCGGTGGGCTGGAACATACGTGCCACCGCACCGCGCAAGAAGGTGTCCCTCGAATTGGGAAACAACTCGCCCATCGTTGTCGAACCAGACGTCGACCCATTGATCGCCGCATCGAAACTCAAGGTGGCGGCCTTCGGTTATGCCGGGCAGACGTGCATCTCCACCCAGCGCATCTACGTCCACGAGGACATCGCCACTGAGTTCACCGAGGCCATGGCCGATCAAGCCCGGAGCCTGGTGGTCGGCGACCCGGCCGACCCCGCTACCGAAGTGTCTTCGCTCATCGACGCCGGCGAGACCGAGCGCGTCAACGAATGGGTTGACGAGGCGACGGCTGGCGGCGCCACGCTCGTTTGCGGCGGCACCATGGTCGACGGTGTGCTGTCTCCGACGGTCCTATCTGATGTCAAAGACGACATGAAGGTCAGTTGCGTCGAAGTGTTCGGTCCCGTCGTCGGAATCGCCACCTACACCGACTATGAGGATGCCCTGGTTCGGGCCAACGACAGTTCCTACGGCCTTCAAGCTGCAGTGTTCACCAACGACATCGGCAAGGCTCTGCGGGCCGCGGAGGTTCTTGACTACGGGTCGGTGCTGATCAACGAGTCGCCCTCGTGGAGGGCTGATCACATGCCGTACGGCGGCATCCGTGACTCGGGCAACACCCGTGAGGGTCCCGCCTACACGGTCCGTGAAATGACCGAGGACCGGGTCATCGTCATCCAAGCCTGACCGTCTCGGACGACAAAAGGACAGGGCCGGAGGCCGAGTTGTCCCGGCCTTAGCCACCCTCCTCGACAACAGCCACCAGGTCGCAGATCGGTTGCAGCAGCAGCGGCCAGGCCGTCTCCGGCCAGTCGTGGCCCATACCCTTGATCCAAACCAGTCTTGAGCCTGGAACGGCGTCAGCGGTCTCCTGCCCACCCTGAGGTGGGATGAGCGGATCCTCGGTGCCGTGCAGCACCAACGTCGGCACCTTCAGGTCGGCCAAGAGGGGGCGACGATCGCCGTCGGCGAGGGCGGCCAGAATCTGACGAGCTCCACCATCGGGATGCCAAGCGCGGTTCAGGTCCTCCAGCGCCCGGGCTCTGGCACGATCCTCGTCCAGCGGATGGGCCGACCCAGCGAACTGGCGAGCTACGGCCAGGGCAGCCTCAACAACTGTTTCCTCCACCTCGGCGGGTCCCATGCCGGCGGCACCCGAAGGGTCCAGTTCAGGAGGCTGGAGTGCGAGCGCCACCTCTAGATCAAGGGGGACGACCCGGGGCATCGACATGATCGATGTCAAGCTGCGGATGCGGTCCGGCCAGTGGATCGCCATCCGTTGGGCGATCATCCCACCTAGCGAACCGCCCACCACGTGCGCAAAGTCCAGGCCGAGACGGTCCAACAGCCCTACAGCATCGGCAGCCATCTCCTTGAGCGAGTAGGGAGCATCCACCTCCTCCCCCTCGAGGAATGAGACAAAAGCCTCTACCGGGTCGACAACCGGACAATGGTCGAACCAGGTGCTGAGCCCGACGTCTCGGTTGTCAAACCGGACTACTCGATGACCCCGGTCGGCGAGAAGGTGGCAGAAACCGTCCGGCCAGGCTGTTAGTTGCGCGTTGAGGCCCGCCACCAACAGGATGGGCGGGTCGGCGGGGTCACCGAGCTCCTCCACCTCCAGCATCAGTCCGTTGGCCTCAACCTGTGGCATGGACTCCTCCTACGACTGAACGGGCAGAATCGCCCCCCGGACCCCTGATCCGCCCCCATGGAGCGGCGGATAGGTTGCCACGGTGAGCAGGGAACTCTGGCGACGGGGGGGCACCGAACTAGCAGCGATGATCGTCGACGGCACCATTTCGGCTCGCGAGACAATCGACGCCCACCTAGACCGTATTGATGAGGTGAACGGATGGCTGAATGCCATCGTGAGGATCGACGCCGAAGGGGCTCGGGTCGCGGCGAACAGCGTTGATCAAGCACGAGCGGCTGGCAAAGCACTAGGACCGCTCGCTGGCGTGCCGTTCACCGTCAAGGACGGTCTAGACCTCGCCGGTCACCCCACCACCTACGGCATTTCCGCCTTCGCCGACAACGTCGCATTGGTCGACGATCCAACAATCGGTCGTCTCCGGGCAGCCGGAGCGATTCCGATCGCCAAGACCAACCAGCCCGAAATGGCTATGCGGCTTGCTACCGACAACCCATTGTTCGGGCTGACCCGCAACCCTTGGCATCCCGATCGCACCCCCAGTGGGTCCTCAGGCGGTGAGGCGTCAGCGATCGCCTCGGGTATGTCTCCCATGGGCGTCGGCACAGACCTTGGTGGCTCGGTCCGCAACCCGGCCTACGCCTGTGGCATCGCTTCCACCAAGGCATCGCTCGGACGCCTGCCTGTCCACGGAACGTCAGCCCGAGCGGGTGAGGCGCTACTAGGACGCCAACTCATGGCTGTAGCCGGACCGATGGCCCGGACGGTGCTTGACCTCAAGACCATGCTGCGGGCAACCGTCGGCCGCCACTACCGCGACCCCCGAACAGTCGATGTGCCTTTCGACGGTGCCGACTTTCCACGCCGGGTTGCCGCACCCACCAACCTCCCCGGCGGACCGGTCCACCCCGACGCCCTCGAGGCGGTACGACGGGCCGCCGACGCACTGGCTGCCGACGGCTGGGAAGTGATCGACGTCCTCCCTCCGGAGATGGAACGCTGCTACCTCCTCTGGGGCCACCTTCTCGGAGAGGACTTCCCGACCACCCTTGCCGGCCTCGACGGCTTGATGTCCGAAGAGGGAGCCCACCTCATGCGGTCAGCCATTGACTTCTGGCCAGTCGGCGGCATCACCCCTCAGGTAGTGCACGCCGAACGGCTCAGACTGGCTCGCGAGTGGGCCCTCTTCCTCGATCTGCACCCGGTACTGGTCCTCCCTACCTGGTATCGGCCGCCGTTCTCCCACCACGACGACCTGTCCAGCGACCCGGCAGCGGTCCGGACCCTCTACAACGCCATCTTCACTCCCATCACCCCCGCCAACTTGTTGGGGCTGCCCGCCACCCAGATCCCGGTGGGTCGGAACGCAAATGGTGTGCCCCTCGGCGCACAACTCATGGCCGATCGCCACCGCGAGGACCGAACTCTGGCCGCCGCCGCCGTTGTTGAAGCCGCCTACCCCCCGATCACCCCTATCGACCCCATTAAGAGCTGAGTGAGCGACTCAACCCGTCTTAACCGCTCGAATCACCTTGGCCGGAACTCCGGCGAGCATTTGATGACTCCCCGTGGCCTCGAGGCCTAAAGCCCTCATCGTCGACGCAATGAACGCAACATCGACCGGCGTCATCTCGGCCTCGTGTCCGGCGAAATCAGCGTGTTTGGGATGTCCCGGGTCGTCATAGTCTTCATCGACCAGTACTAGGCGGCCCCCCGGTGAGAGCACCCGGGCAAACTCAACGAACGCCGCCTCGTGGTCAACCCAATGGTGCATGGCGTTGCCAGCCCACAAAACCTCAGTGGAATCGCCCGATAGAGGAAGGTCTTCAGCCACACCGGGCTCCACGATGATCCGTCTTCGTGCTCGCTGAAACAGGCGCCGCAGCCGACAGACCAGACGCATAGTGCCACCCGGTTCCACGGCCACCACGTGAGCGCCCCGCTTGGCGGCCAATACCGTGGCAGCACCCATGCCGGCTCCCACGTCCAAGCCACGCTCACCCGGCTCCGGGTTAGCCAGTTCCACAATGGCTCGATTCAGATCTGTCTGCCAGAAGGTACGGATTTTCCACAACCAACGAACCTCGGCAACCAAGCCCTTGTCGTGATCATGACGATGCCTCTCATGGACCATGAGGCCGAGCCTGCCACGGCTTTGTCGTCACGGCCGACTCGAAGCGGTGACTTGTAATAACTCATGAAAGACTCAGCCGATGGTCCAGAACCCCCAGCCCCTGGGCGGCAACGAGATGCCCCGGTTCGGCGGTATCGCCACCTACATGCGACTCCCCGGAACCACCGATCCAGCCGATCTCGACGTCGCGATCGTGGGCATCCCCATGGACATCGGCACCTCAAACCGCCCCGGTGCGCGGTTCGGACCCCGCGCCATCCGCGACGAATCAGTTCTGCTGCGGCCCTACAACATGGCCACTCGAGCCGCTCCCTTCGACAGCCTTCGCATCGACGACACCGGCGACGTGGCAGCCAGCCCCTTCGACCTGACTGCCGCCGTGGACGCCATCGAGGCCCACTACGACGGTCTGCTGACCCACGGACTAGTCACCGCTTCGATGGGAGGCGACCACACCATCGTCCTCCCCATCCTGCGGGCCATGGCCAAGAGGCATGGTCCGGTTGGGCTGATCCACGTGGATGCCCATACCGACATCAACGACACCATGTTCGGCTCAAAGATCGCCCACGGCACCCCGTTCCGCCGAGCCGTGGAGGAGGGCCTGCTGGACGGCAACCGGGTGGTGCAGATCGGGGTCCGAGGCACCGGCTACGCAGCTGACGACTTCGACTGGTCCCGGGAACAAGGCTTCCGCGTGGTGCAGGCAGAGGAATGCTGGCACCTCAGCCTCGAACCACTGATGGCCGAGGTGCGCGACCAGGTCGGAGGAGGCCCCGTCTACCTAAGCTTCGACATCGACGGTCTAGACCCTGCCTATGCCCCCGGCACCGGCACACCGGAGATCGGTGGGCTGACCATGCCCCAGGGGCTCGAGGTGATCCGGGGTTGCCGGGGCCTCGACCTCGTGGGCTGTGACCTAGTCGAGATAGCTCCCATATACGACACCAGCGGGATGACCAGCCTGGTCGGCGCCAACCTGCTCTACGAGATGCTCTGCGTACTGCCCGGTGTCCAGTTCCGCGACTGAGCCGGTGACGGGAGACCCCCAGGGTCCAGAAGGAACAGGGCCCAGTCTCACGCCGTACTTCCTGATCCTGTTCGGAGCCTCAGCCGGCCTGGCCTCCATCATCACGCTGCTGGCCGAAATTCGAAGGACACTCCAATTCTCAGATATCGGCATTGGAATGGCCATCGCCTCGGGCTTCGGAGCAGCGTTCGTAGCTAGCCTCGTGATGGCCCCCCACGCCGACCGGGGTCGAGCCCCAGCGATGCTCCGTGGCGGCCTTGCCCTAGGGGTAGTCGGGATGGTGCTACTGGCCGTCGGTCAGGATCTCTGGCACTACATACTGGGGCGGGCCGTTTTCGGCTTTGCCCTCGGGACGGCTGCTCCGGCGGCTCGACGCACCGTGATCGTGGCTGACCCGAACAACTTGGGTCGAAACATGGGACGCCTCGGAGCATGGGACATCGGCGGCTTCGTAGCCGGACCGATGATCGCCAGCGGGCTCAACGCCATCGGCGGATTCCGCTTCACCTTTTGGACCATGGCCATGGCTATGGGACTGCTGTTGCCGCTGGCCCTCCGGGCCCAGCCCGACACGTCGGCCCGCGACGAGGCAGGGCTCGGACTCAAAGGGCTGCTCCGGATCCGCCGCCTCATTGGGGCGTTCTTCGTGGTGGCAGCCTATTTCGTGTTCATCGGTGCCTTCGAGGCGGTATGGGTCCTCGAGATGGACGATCGCGGTGCCTCCCAGACCATTCTCGCAGTGGGCATCACCCTTTGCGCCCTGCCAATCGCGGTCTTCTCACCAATCGGCGGGACCCTCGCCCAGAGATACGGTGCCCGACAGTGGGCGATCGGTGGAGTGGGCGCAATCACCATGATGGTGACCTTCTACGGGATCGTGCCCGGCGTGGCATGGCTCGTGGCCCTCACCATGGCTACCTCTGTGCTGGAGGGCATCACTTTCCCTTCAGCCCCAATGCTGGTTGCCGCCGCTGTCCCCGAGGATCGGCAAGCTTCGGCCCAGGGGCTGATGATCGCCGTCGAGGTAGCCACAGCAGCCGCAGCGGCTGCAGCGCTGGCCGCCGTGTACGACGCCTACGGCGACCTCATGGCTTGGACCGTTACCGCAGGCGCCATGGCGATCCTGCTGTTGATCGGTGCCATACTCACCCGACCCGACGATCTACAACCCGTTAGACCTGGCGTCCCCGACGACCCGATCAGGAGGCCCTTCCAGTGACCCACGCCCTACTCCATCCGTTTTCCCCACCGGCGATGGCCGAAGAGGACTTCGTCGACATCGTGCGCGGCGAGGGCTCGCTGGTCTTCGACGCCCACGGTAAGAACTACGTCGACGGCATGGCCAACCTGTGGCTGTGCCAGGTCGGCCACGGTCGTGCGGAGATCATCGACGCCGTCACCACCCAGATGCACCAGATCGAGGCCTACAACACCTTCGCACCGTTCACCAACGGCCCGGCGGCCCAGGTAGCCGAGATGATCGTAGAGCGCTCACCCCACCCTGACGGACGGACCTTTCTGGGCTGCTCGGGCTCCGAGGCGGTAGACACCGCCCTCAAGTTGGCCCGACTGGTCCAGCAGCGACGGGGCACCGAGGGACGTCAGGTCGTCATCAAGCGCACCAACGGCTACCACGGAACCAACTTCGGTGGCACCTCGGCACAGGGCATCGCCCCCAACCGCGAGGGCTGGGGTGACCTCGTCCCCCACTTCCTAGAAGTTCCCCACGACGACCTGGAGGCAGTGGCATCGATCTTCGCCGACCAAGGTGACCGAATCGCCGCCGTGCTGACCGAGCCCCTCCAGGGAGCCGGTGGCGTCTTCCCTCCAGCCGACGGCTACCTCCAAGGCCTTCGTCGCCTATGCGACGACAACGGAGCGCTGCTCATCTTCGACGAGGTGATCTGCGGCTTCGGCCGCACCGGAGAGTGGTTCGGTGCCCAAACCTTCGGCGTCACTCCCGACATGATCACCTTCGCCAAGGGGGTGACCTCTGGCTACCTACCGTTGTCTGGCGTCATTGTGTCCCGATCAGTGTGCGACGAGCTTGAGGAGGACTCGGGATTCCTCCTGCGGACCGGCTACACCTACTCTGGACACCAAGCATCGTGTGCTGCCGGTGTGGCCAACCTGCAGGTCATGACCGACGAGGGCCTCGACCGAAGGGCAAATCACGTCGGTGAGAAACTCCGTGAGGGCTTGAGCGCCCTCCAGGCCGACGGCCTAATCGAGTCATGGCGAGGCATGGGTGCCGTCTATGCCGCTGAGTTGGGTCGTGACTCCATCCCGGTGCGCAACGACATCCTCGAGGAGGGCGTGATAGTGAGACCCATCGGAACCAGCCTGGCCATCTGCCCGCCACTGGTCATTACTGACGACGAAGTGGGACGCATCATCGACACCATGGCCAGCGCCCTGCGTTGATCCATTCCTCAGGCTGGGGGACCGGACGTCAGCCCGCGCCCCACGAAAAGGTCATCTTCTCCGTCTTTAGAACCGAGAAGACTTCGGTAGATGCCACACCATCGATGGACCGGAGACGGTCATTGACTAACGACAGCAGGGACTCGTTGTCCTCACACAGGACCTCGGCCAGCACGTCGTAGCGGCCAGCAGTGATCAGCACGTACTCGGCCTCCGGGCAAGCCGAAACCGCTGCGGCCACCATTCTCACATCGCCGGAAACGGTGATCCCGACCATGGCCTGAGTAGTCATGCCGAGGCTGAGTGGGTCGGTCACGGCAACCACTTGCATAACCCCCCGATCGATCAACTTGGTGACCCGCTGACGCACCGCGGCCTGGGACAGCCCGACTCTCGGGGCCAGGTCGGTATAAGACATCCGACCGTCCACCTGGAGTTCGGTGATGATGGCCCGGTCGACATCGTCGAGCGGGAAGACCTCACTCGAGGATCGACTCTTGGCGCCAGGTAGCTCAGTCATGACGCCTCCGTCACAGGCTCATCTCAGCCATGGCCTCGGTCAGGGCCTGGCGGAGCTTGGCACTGATCTCCTCGAACTCAGCTGGTCCGGCGATAAGCGGCGGCGAGAGCTGGATGACGGGTTCACCCCGATCGTCAGCACGACAGATCAGGCCGAGCTCCAGCAGACGGTTAGATAGGAAACCCCGGAGTAGGCGCTCCCGTTCGTCATCACTGAATGACTTCCGACTGTCACGGTCACGAACCAGCTCAATGCCGTAGAAGTAGCCGGCACCGCGGATGTCACCGATGATCGGCAAATCGGCCA
>PVBE010791699.1_pt1 | contig 14269 bp, 15 predicted proteins | sample 1631181 | NCBI WGS metagenome assembly PVBE01 (sample SAMN08397723, study PRJNA350692) | Marine metagenome, whole genome shotgun sequencing project. | isolation source: water | place: Pacific Ocean | collected 2012-04
CTGGGCCGATCGGATCTCGAGAATGAGTTCACCCGGATCGAGCAGCTGGCCGTTCCGCCGAAGGTTCCTGGAGCGCGGGTTCTCCAGATGTATCCGCGTCGGCAGAGCGGTGTCGACGAAGTGCTGCTCGAGGTCGATCCGGATACATTCGACATCCGACGGCTCCGGCTTACATTTAGCGACGGATCGACCATGGAACTTGTGCTCGATCAGATCGAGACCGATGTCGAACTGGATGAATCGATTTTCGATTTCGAAGTACCACCGGGAGTCGACGTGATTGAGGGAATCGGATTCTAGGCAGAAGGAATCGCAGCGAGAAAGTGGGGAATCGAGGACAGGTTTTCTCGATTTTGAGGCGAATAGCGGTTCTATTTAACGAAAAATCGGGCAAATATGGGCCGATTCTACTGCTTTCGCAGTAGATCTCTTCTGCCGCGCTGGCTCCTGGCCGCCCGTTCGTCCGACGCGCGTCTCCGGCACTAACATGGAATTCACCTGCAAATACGCGAAACCAAGCGGCGAAGTCGTCCGTGCGGTCCATGTTGGACAAAGCGAGGAAGAGATCCGCGACCGCCTCCAGGAACAGGGACTCCTGTTGCTCTCGATTCAGAAGAGGACCCGGTCGTTGCTCCCCGGCGGCGGAAGGAAGAAGACATCCTTTCGAGCCGAAGACTTCATCGTTTTCAACCAGCAATTTGTGGCCTTGATACGCGCCGGTCTTCCCATTCTTCGCGCTCTTGATCTGCTGAAGGACCGCATCACGAACCCGCAACTTCAAAAGCACATTCAGGCTGTACGCGAGAAGGTCGTTTCGGGCACGGCCTTGTCCGAGGCGATGCAGGAGGAGCGCGTTTTCCCGAGGGTCTATACAGCCTCGGTCTTCGCCGGGGAACGCAGCGGTAACCTCGTCGAGGTCCTCACCCGATACATTCACTATGAAAAGACGATGATGACCGTCGGAAAGAAATTTCGTAATTCGTTGATCTATCCGGCGTTCCTGGTTGTCCTGTCTATAGTGATGGTTGGGGTGATTCTCGCCTATGTGATCCCGCGCTTCGCGGAACTTTACACAGGGCTGAACACGGCTTTACCGCTACCCACTCAAGTGCTGATCGCGGTATCGACAACCATCCAGGACAGTCTGATCCTGATCGTACCCCTGGTCGTCGGTGGTCCGATACTCTTCAGGCTCTGGTCGAAATCGGCGGGGGGGAGAAACAAGATAGACGATTTGAAGCTCCGGTTGCCGGTCTTGGGCAACGTCTGGTTGATGTTTGCGATCGCGCAACTTTCACGAACGTTGTCGACTCTGCTTCAGGGGGGGATTCCGCTCGTGACGGCTCTTCAGGTGGCGCATGAAGCGTCAGGGAATCGCGTCATTGCCGATGCCCTGGCCGACAGCACCATCCGGGTTCAGGAGGGCACGTCGCTGGCCGACAGTCTGGAGGCCACCGGCAGGTTTCCGCAACTGGCGCTGGAGATGATTCGGGTGGGGGAAGAAACCGGCGCGATGCCCGACATGCTCAACCATGTCGCGGATTTCTACGACGAGGACGTGGACTTGCGACTGACCGCGCTCTTGAGCTGGGTGGAACCGATCATTTTGATTTTTGTGGCGAGTTTTGTTGCCCTGATCCTGGTTTCCTTGTATCTGCCGATCTTCAGCATCGGATCCAGGGCCGTGACTTGAACGCGTGACTTCGGCGCATGACTTGAACGAACGATGAACACTGAACCTTTGATCCCTACCGAGGGGGTTGATGACCAACCCCAAGTTGACGATCGGGCCCGGGCCGCGGAACTCGCCGAGCGCTATCATTGTGATCTTGTGGACCTGCGCGACATGCACCTGGATGTCGAGCTGCTTCGTTCGACGCCGGTCGACCTGATGTTCCGATACAACTTCGTGCCTCTCGGGGCCGAGGCCGATGCACTGGTGATCGCGATGGCCGACCCGAGCGACCTCGTCGAGGTGGACGAGGTGTCGGCGTTGCTGGACCGTCCTCTTGTCATCAAGGTCGCGGCACAGTCGGAGATCTCCGACCTGCTGAAGAAGTCCGAGTCCTCTCAGCGTGTCCTCGACGAAGCGACCGAAGGGTTCAAGCTCGATCTGATTCGCGAGGACGACAGCGGTGGCGAGATCATCACGATCGAGACGATCACCCAGGACGAATCCAGTCCGATCATCCGGCTGGTCGATACGATCGTTTTTACTGCCCTGGGCCGTCGGGCCAGCGACATCCACATCGAGACCGGCCCCACCGAGCTTGTCGTGAAGTACAGGGTGGATGGAATGCTGAGCATGGCAATGGACCCGATTGCCAAGGAACATCATTCGACCATCATTTCCAGGATCAAAGTGATGTCGGAACTGGATATCTCTGAGAAAAGGATCCCCCAGGACGGCCGATTCAAGACGCGGTACAAAGGCCGATCGATAGATTTTCGTGTTTCGATCATGCCGTCGATCCACGGAGAAGACGCCGTCATCCGAATCCTCGACAAAGAGTCCATCAGTGAGGAATTCCGAACGCTGAACCTGGACGTTGTGGGTTTCTCAGCCGCCGACTCGCAGAGGTTTCACCGGTTCATCAACGAACCGTACGGAATGGTGCTGGTGACCGGTCCGACAGGAAGCGGCAAGACGACGACCCTCTATGCGGCTTTGATGGAAATCAAGAACGATGAAGACAAGATCATCACGATCGAGGATCCCGTCGAGTATCAGATCAAGGGCATCACACAGATTCCGGTCAACGAAAAGAAAGGGCTGACGTTCGCACGCGGCCTCCGATCCATACTGAGGCACGATCCCGACAAGATCATGGTCGGGGAGATACGTGACAACGAAACGGCGCAAATCGCGATTCAGTCCGCGTTGACGGGGCATCTCGTTTTTACGACCGTTCATGCGAACAATGTCGTCGACGTTCTGGGCCGTTTCCTGCACATGGGGGTGGACCCGTACAACTTTGTGTCCGCGCTCAACTGCATCCTCGCTCAGCGCCTGGTCCGGTTGATTTGTCCGCATTGTAAGAAACCGGTGCGCTATGCCGCAGACATACTCCGGAATTCGGGGTTAACGCCGGAGCTATATGCCGAAACGACGTTTTATGAAGGGGAAGGGTGCCTTGAATGTAACGGGACGGGGTTTCTCGGGCGAACCGCGATACATGAGTTGCTCGACCTGTCCGATCACATTCGCGAGATGATAGTCGATAGAAAGCCGACCTCTGAAATCAAGCGGGCGGCCCATGAAGAAGGTGTTACTTTTCTCAGGGAGTCCGCGGTTTCGAAGGTTGTGGCTGGACAAACGACGCTGAAGGAAATCAACAAGGTGACGTTCATTGAGTAGTCGGTGGACCCAAAGCATCCCGAGGCTCTTTGGACCCGATGTCCCCACATGGGCATGTGAGTTGACGGCCCGTCACGTGATCGTCGTCGGTGCGACGCCGGATCGGCGCAACGTCGAAGCCAAAGCCGTTCTCGATCTGCCCGCCGGGGTGTTGAATGCGGATCTGAAAGCTTCCAACTTCGACCGGGCGAAGTTGGCTCCGGTAGTCCGGCAAGCGCTGGATCTGGCGGGATTTTCGGGCTCGGAAATCGTCCTTGTCATCCCGGATGACGCGACGCGGGTTTCCGTAATGAATGTCGATTCGTTTCCGGATGAGCAGGCAGCGCAGCGGTCGTTTATTCTCTGGAAATTGAAGAAGAGCGTTCCTTTCGAAGTCGACACGGCTCAACTGGCATACCGGAAATTGGGCCAGAACGGAACGATTGACTTGCTGGTTGTTCTGTCGCCCAGGTCTGTTACGTCACAGTACGAGGATTTGATGGAATCGATGGGGTTGCACGCCGGCATCCTGAGCCCGTCCACGACGGCGGCATTCAATCTCATGGAGTTGGGAGGCGGCGACACTCTCTTCGTAAAGCTCGGTCCGAGTTCTATAACGACTTCGGTTTTTGTGGAGGGCAGGCTGAAGTTTTACCGCAAGGTTGCCCGGCAGCCGATATATGAAGCCGTCTATCCAACCATAATGTACTACCAGGACAAGCTCGGAGGCAGCCACATCCGACAGTTGATCGTTTGTGGTTACGATTCCGATACACCCGTGGCCGATATGGACCTGTCGAAATTGGCCCTTCCTGTCCGGCAACTCCATTCGTCCGACCTCGAAGACATGTACAAGCCGGCATTGGGAGCCCTGCAGTGGTGACGAAGCGATTCCAATTGAACCTTTCGTCCCGGCCGTTCCCCCGGTACCGGTCGATGAATGTTCTCTTGAGTGTTGTCTTGATATTGATCCTTGGTTTTTCCGTCTGGGAGGGCCTTGGGTTCATTCGTTACACCGAACTGGCGGAAGACCTGAAGGTGCGGGAACAGGAGGCCCGGGTCGAGTGGGAATACCTGGGAGAGCGGGTGGCGACGCTGGAGGAGAGATTAAACCGTCCGGAGTCGGTGGCACTGTTGGATGAAATTCGATTCCTGGACCAGGTGATCGAGCGGAAAGGCTTTTCCTGGCTTGGCCTGCTCGCCGAGATCGAAAACGTGATTCCTCCTTCCGTTTATCTGATCAGCCTCGTGCCGCAGGTCGACGAGGGTAGCAACGTCCTGGTCGAGATGGAGGCGAGAGGAAAAAGCATCGATGATCTCAGCACTTTCGTTGCCGGCCTGGAGGGAACCGCGGTTTTTAAGGATGTGAAGGTCTCGATCGAGGAACGTGGTGTGGTGGCCGGACAACCTGAAATCAGAGTCCTGATGGATGTCCTGTACACTCCCGAAACCAACAAGCGGGTGGCTGCGCCATGAAGCATGTACTTCGAAGGCAAAAATACCAGATTCTATTCGGAGGACTCGTTGCTGTCGCCGGTGTTGTGTCGGTGATGTTTTTCCTGATCCTGTATTTGCCGGCCAGATCGGACTATCTGGAACTGCAGTCGTCGATCGAACGCCTGATCGCGGAGAGCGAACAACGTCATCGGACCCTGGAGCGTCTTCAGGACAGCGACGAGAAATTGGATGCCGCCAGGCAGGAGCAATTGGGCTTTGTTGCCACCCGCTTTATTTCCCGTGCGCAGGGATTTGCTGCGATCATGCCCGACCTGGAGGAGTTGGCCCAGATTGCCGGGATCGACCGCAACCGCGTCCAGTACGCTATCGACCAGGAACCCCGGTTTGGTGTCTATTCCGTCCAGGTCAACATACCGGTTCGTGGCGACTACTCGGCAGTCACCAGCTTTATTCGCGAGTTGGAGCGTTCCAATACATTTTTCATCCTGGATTCAATTGGCCTGTCTGCTTCAGGCTCGGGTGTGCCCGGAGAATTGAGTCTTTCACTGAACTTGACGACGTTTTTTGCTTATGACGGCTAACGACAGACAACGGCTGAAAATATTTGCGGTCCTGTTAGCCGTACTGGCGACGACGTTGTGGATTGGCGGACAGATGAGGCAGTCGCCCACGGCTTTGCCGATCGAAACCGCCAATGCTGGAGAAACTTCCGCGTTTCAACCGGACGTTCTGTCCCGGGTTCAACTCTCGTCGAGCAAGTGGGAGGGGTTGCCGGATTCGGACAGGGAGCCGGGCCGGAGGAACTTGTTTGAGTACGGATCGGAGCCTGCTCCCCCCCCACTCGATCTCCCGACCACCGAACCGGTCCCGGATCCGACCGCTATTCTTGCGGCTCCGGCCGTAACGTCCGCTCCGCCACCTCCGCCCCCTCCTCCGCCGATTCCGTTCAAGTACAGCGGTTATGCGATAGTGGACCTGGACTCCGGGCAGATCCGGGCATTCCTGTTCGACAACGACATGTCCTTCGGGGTCACAGAGGACGAAGTCTTGATGGGTCGCTACCGTGTCAATCAAATCACCTTGACCTTTGTCGAGGTTGAAGATCTGGAATTCGGACGCCGGCAGAGGCTTCCGTTGATAGTCGAATGAAACAGGAAGGTTTTGCACTGGCGGCTCTCATCGTCTTCATCGCGGCCCTTTCGGTCCTGATGGCCGCTTCGGCGCCGGTCTATCAGATGCAGGCTCAGCGAGAACTCGAAGAGGAACTGATCTTTCGGGGAGAGGAGTACGTTCGGGCGATCCAGAAGTACCAGAGGCGCTTCGGCATCTATCCTCCAAGCATAGAGGCGTTGCTCGAAACCAATGGGATCCGCTTTTTGAGACGTCAGTATGTCGATCCCATTTCGGAGGAAGGTTTTCGGTTGCTCACAATCAATCCGGACGGGAGCATAAACGGATCGACGCTATATCAACAGCAGATCAACAACGTACCGCTCTTCCAGGGGGGAGGCGGTGGTGCAGCGTCGATGTTCGGTCAGCCCGGATTCGGTCAAGCCGGCTCATCCCAGCAAGGACGCGGCGGTGGGCAGCAGCGAGGTTCCGGTCAGGCCGGCGGCGGCCGGGGAGGCGGGCCGCAGAGTGGAGCCGGCCAGGGAAACCAGCAGGGAGGGCGTGGTCAGCAGTCCGGACTCGGCCAGCAGTCCGGATTCGGCCAACAAGCGGGCTTTGGGGCAAACGCCGGGTTCGGCCAGCCCGGCTCGAACAACCAGCAGAATCGAGGGCCGCAATCAGGGGCCGGTCAACAGTCTGGATCAGGCCAGCAGTCCGGGTTCGGATCGCCGGTCGGATTCGGTCAACAGTCCGGTGCCGGATCGCCGGGTGGATTCGGCCAGCCGGGGTCCAATCAACAGAGTAGAGGTCAGCAGTCCGGGTTTGGACAAGCCGGATTCGGCCAGCAGTCTGGATCCGGGCAGCAGGGCAGGGGCGGCCAGCAATCTGGTGGTCAGCGTGGTGGTGCGCCGGGCGTAGGAGGAATTCAGCAACCAGGTGGCCAGCGGGGCGGCAACAATCGGGGCTCCCAGCAGGGCCAACCCGCAGCCTTCGGTGCCCAGAGTCAGCCCGTAGCCGGCGGGGGAATCATCGGCGTGGCGCCCGAAAACGAGGATGTATCTCTGAAGGCCTACAACAACCGCGAAAAATACAACGAGTGGGAGTTCATCGCCATCCTCGGTTCAGGAAATAATCCCGGTGCCGTCCCCGGTTCCCAGGGCCAGACTCCCAACGGCCAACTCCAGCAATTCCAGAACCAGGGATCTCCGTCCTCCGGCGGCCAACCCAACCCCTTCGGCCAGCAGCAACGTGGAAGCGGCCGTCCCCCCGGCGGACGCTAGTATCCATCACCCCTTTTCCCGAAACGTCATCACAATCTCCTACAGGTTTTTTCAACACGAAGACACGAAGGACACGAAGATGTGAGTGTTCGGACTTTCGCTCCTTCGTTTACTTCGTGTCTTCGTGTTGAAAAAAATACTTAGGAAGTCGAAATGTGGGCTTCATGCGAACCAGACGGGGTTCAGTCGAGTTTCACGGCATTGGCCTTTGGTATGACTCTGTGGCCGTGGCGTTCCGCATAGATGTGTGTGAATTCGGCACCGAGAAGAAGGATTGAAGTGGAGAAGTAAACCCAGATCAGAATGACGAGCAGGGATCCTGCGGCTCCGTAAACCGATTCGATGGCACTGGTTCCCAGGTAGAGGCTGAATAGATATTTCCCCCCTGCGAAAAAGATCGACGTGACGAGTGCGCCAACCCAAACGTCGCTCCACACGATTCTTGCGTCGGGAAGAAACTTGTATACGAGTGCGAACAGCAGCGTCACGACCGCGAAGGAAATGCCCAGGTCGACGTAGTGCCAGATGAAGGCGACGCCTGGTACCAGGCGGTTCACGTACACGCTGTAGACGCGAATGAACGTGCTCAGCAGCAGGGAAGCGAGGAGAAGGATGCTGACAACCATGACCATCGTAAACGGCCAGAAACGATCCCTCAGCACCCCGGCTATGCCACGGCCGGGCTTTGCCTCGACTCTCCACACCTTGTTCATTGCTGCCAGGAGTTGACCGAATACGGCCGAAGCGCCGATGAGCATCGTCGCGATGGCGATGGTCGTTGCGAGACGGCCTCCGCTCACTCCTTCGGTCGTGCTGGCCACTGCCCTTGCGATCAACCGGCTGGCATCTTCTCCGACATATCCCGAAATCTGCCTCTGGATGTCTCCGGCGGTGTCACCGCTGTAGATGAGTCCCACCAGAGCTACGACAATCAATAGTCCAGGGGCCATTGAAAAGGCAGCGTAGAAGGCGATCGATGCGCTCATCTGGAACGCATTGTCGTCGATCCAGCGGTAAAACGACTCTTTGATCAGATCCCAGACCGCACGCATTTCTAGTATCTTACCTTTCAGGTTTACAGGAGTCTCGCATTCTGTTACCAAACGGACCATGGGCTACGAAACAATCCGATTCCACCCCGGGCCGCGGGCTTCGACCATCGTTCTGGATCGGCCACCGCTGAACGTCATCAACATCGCGATGATGGCCGAACTCGATCAAGTCTGGCAGAAGATCGAGCAACTCGAATCACCGCTCGTTGTTATATCAGGCCATGGCGAGAAAGCTTTCTCAGCAGGAGTCGACATAGCCGACCATACGCCCGAACGCGTGGGTGAGATGCTCGAGAAGTTTCATGGAACAATCCGCCGGATTTACGATTCCCCCCGCATAAGTGTTGTGGTGATTCATGGACACACCCTGGGTGGAGCCGCTGAACTCGCTATGGCCTGCGATTTCGTCATTGCGGCCGACAACCTCGAGCTCGCTTGTCCGGAAATCGAGGTCGGCTGCTATCCTCCCGTGGCCGCGGCTTTGTTGCCGTCGATGGTCGGGATGCACCGGGCATCTCAGCTGGTCCTGCTCGGCGACACGATCTCGGCGGAACAGGCGATGACGATGGGCCTGGTGAATTCGGTTGTGCCCCGTGCGGATCTCGCCAACGCCGTCGACCAATTGGCCGACCGAATTTCGAAGAAGAGTACGGCTGTCCTCGGCGTCGCCAAAAAAGCCCTGCGCGAAGGTGCGGGGAATACATTTGCGGATCGACTGAAACGGATCGAAGCACTTTACATGGATCAGCTGGCCGGCACCGAAGACATGAGGGAGGGGGTGGACGCCTTCCTGGAGAAGCGTGCGCCTGTTTGGAAGAATCGGTAGGGCCTTTTACCGCGAAGACGCGGAGACGGGGAGGGGATGTTTTCACCGCAGAGGTGCAGAGGGTTTTTTCTTTGCTCCCTTCCCTCTGCGTCTCCGCGGTGAATCCTACGTTCTCTCCTGCCAACGTAGCCGATGGCGATGTGGCCAGATCGTTCCCAACCTACTTCAACGCTTCCAGGACATCGTCGAAATGCCCGGCGACCTTAACGTTCGGAAAAATCTTCAAGATCTTGCGTTCTTCATCGATGACGAACGTCGAGCGGGCGATCCCCATCAGTTTCTTGCCGTAGAAGTCTTTCTCTTTGATCGCCCCGTACCTGGCGATCACCTTTCTTTCAACATCCGATAAAAGCGGGAAGTTTAACCCGTAGTTGGTCTTGAATTTCTGGTGGGCTGCGATGGTGTTTCCGCTCATGCCCAACACTACAACGCCCCGTTTCTTGATCTTATGCATTCCGTCCCGGAATGCAACTGCTTCTCGCGTTCAGCCGGGAGTGCTGTCCTTGGGGTAGAAATACAGGACGACTTTCTTACCGTTGAAGTCTGAAAGCTTGATCTTCTCGCCGCTGTCGGATTCGACTGTGAAATCCGGCGCCTTCTGGCCGACTTTCGAAAACTGTGTACGTAGAGATTGTATAATCAAGGGCAATGCCTCGGGATACCGACCAGGTTTCGGTTCGAAAGAGCGATATGTCAGGGGAGCGGAAATCGCTCGATCACGTCGTCGTTGAAGAACCGATGGAAATCCGTCTGAACGGCGAAAGTCTGGTCGTGGCGATGCGCACGCCCGGTGACGGCCTGGATCTGGCGGCCGGATTTCTTCTGACCGACGGCTGGATCCGGTCCGTGGCAGACGTCGGAACGCTGGCCTTCTGTCCCGATGAGGATCATCCCGATCTCAAGAACGTTGTCGAGGCTCAGCTAGTTGACAAGGCCCGGCCGGTTCGGGCCGATCGTAGCATCTGGGCAAACTCGAGCTGCGGACTGTGCGGCAAGGCAACCCTGGAATCCATCCGCCAGAACTCGGTGCCGATCGAATCGAAGGTCACCGTCCAGCACGATCTCGTCAGCGAGCTTCCCCAACGCATGTTCGAGCACCAGGTCAACTTTGGACAGACCGGGGGAATCCACGCCGCGGGTCTCTTCGACGTGACGGGCAAGCTGCTGTTCGTCCGGGAAGACATCGGCCGCCACAATGCCGTGGACAAGGTTGTCGGTGCGGCACTCAGGGCCGATAACCTTCCAGACGCCGTCACGATGATCGTCAGTGGGCGTCTCGGGTTTGAAATCGCACAAAAGGCACTGGTCGCCGGGATTCCTATCGTGGCCTCCGTGTCGGCGCCTTCCAGCCTGGCCCTCGACCTGGCTCGGGAATTCGGACTGACCGCAATCGGTTTCGTCCGAGGCGACTCCATGAACATCTACACCCACCCCGAGCGGATTGTTCATCGTTGAAAACCCGGGGATCGGGTAATACCATTTAGTATTCATTTTTCACTGGAAGGGGCTCAATCATGGAATACAAGAACATATTGCTTGAAGCTGAGGGACGGGTTTCCGTTCTGACGATCAACCGGCCAGAGAAGCGCAATGCACTGAACCAGGCTACGCGCGACGAGATCTTGCATGCCCTGGACAGTCTCCATTCGTCCGATCAGCGTGTCCTCGTAATAACCGGAGCGGGAGAGAAGGCGTTCATCGCCGGTGCGGACATCACTGAATTCGAAGGACGAACGGCGCTGGATCAGCGTGGGGCCATGAAGCAGCGGCGTGTTTTCGATGCCATCGAGGACTGCCCTCTTCCGGTGATCGCCATGATCAATGGCTATTGCCTGGGCGGGGGAATGGAACTGGCGCTTTCCTGCGACATTCGAATAGCAGGGCAGAACGCCAAGCTCGGCCAGCCGGAAATCAATCTCGGCATCATTCCAGGAGGTGGAGGGACACAGCGTCTGACCCATCTTGTCGGGGAGGGTAAGAGCATGGAACTGATTCTCACCGGGGATATCATCGATGCGGGAATCGCTTACGATCTCGGCCTGGTGAACCACGTCTTCCCACTGCAGGAACTTCGAGCTTCAACCATGGCGATTGCGGGCCGGATGGCCGACAAGAGTCCGGTTGCGTTGCGGCTGGCCAAGGAGTCGATCAAGAACGCAAACCGGATGGGTGTCCGTGAGGCGATGGACCGCGAGACAGACCTGTTCTGCCTCGCGTTTACGAGCGAAGACAAGAAGGAAGGGGTCAGTGCCTTCCTGGAGAAACGCAAAGCAGATTTCAAAGGAAGGTAGGCGAACCCGGGCGTCAGGCCCGCCGCCGGGGAGGGGATTTCGCCGAAAAGGCACAATGGTGGCAGAGGTTCGCGAAGAAAATATTGTCCGATCTTCGCGTCCTTCGCGTCCTTCGCGTCTTCGCGGTGAAGAATCCCCACGATTTTCGCTTTCTTGGAATTTTGATGTCGAGCTAGGCTTTGGGGTTCAGTATCAGCTTGCCGAACACTTTCCGGCCTTCGATCAGTTCGTGGGCCTCTCGCGCTTCCGACAACGGCAGAATTCGGTCGACCACCGGCTTCAACTGGCCCCGGAACACGCACTTCATCACGTCCCTGAAGTCGCGGGGGCTACCCATCGTGGATCCGAGGATCTGGAGCTGTCGAAAGAAGATGTGACGGAGGTCAGTCTGCGGGGTCGGACCCGTAGTTGCTCCGCACGTGAGAATGCGCCCGCCCCGTCGTGCGGCCCTCAGGCTGCGAACCCAGGTGTCGGCCCCGATGTAGTCGATGACGACGTCGACACCGCGCTTGTCGGTGAGCTTCCGGATTGCACGATCGAACTCCTCTTCGGCGTAGTTGATCAGGACGTCTGCTCCGAGTTGACGGGCATGATCCAGTTTCTCGTCCGAACTGGCAGTCGCGAACACCCGGCAACCGACCATTTTCGCGATCTGGATGGCCGCCGTTCCCACTCCGGCTCCGGCACCGAGAATCAGAACATCTTCGCCCGGCTGGATTCGACCCTTCGAAATCATCATGCTCCATGCGGTCATGAAAACCAGCGGGGCCGCCGCGGCGTCAGCGAAACTCATTTCGTCAGGAATCGGCAGCACGTTGTGTTGAGGGATTTTGAGTAGTTCGGCATAGCTGCCGTCGATGTTCTCCCCAACCATGTGATACGTGATGCACTGACTTCCAAAACCGGCGGCGCAGAACTCACACCGCCCACAGCTGATTCCCGGATTGATTGTTACTCGCTGGCCGGGCTGAACTCCCTCGACTTCGGAGCCGGTCTCGAGAACAACGCCTGCAGCGTCGGCTCCGGGGATGTGTGGAAGCGGCAGTTTGACTCCCGGCATTCCCCGTCGGGCGAATATGTCCAGATGGTTGACCGAGGCCGCATGGACTTCGATCAGAACTTCTCTCGGTGAAACCGTGGGGTTTGGAACCTCATCGGATCGGAGTACCTCGGGTCCACCGTGTTTGTGGAAAAGGACGGCCTTCATGCTTCGAGTAGTGTATGTGCTAAATTGACTCTTTTCAAATCTGGAGGACTTTTATGGACGTTAAGGTGATTGCAGTTATCGGTGCCGGGATCATGGGACGTGGGATCGCCCACGTGGCGGCTCTTGGAGGTTTTCGGGCAATCCTCAACGACATTTCACCTGAATTGCTCAAATCGGCAGACGCGAGAATCCGAGGTGACATGGAAAAGGGTGTCGAACGTGGCAAATTGGATACGGACCGGATGGCGGCTGCCCTGGAACGCTTGAGCTTCACGACCGATTTCGTGGAGGCCGCCTCACATGCTGATCTCGTGATCGAGGCTGTTCCGGAAAAGATCGAGTTGAAGGTCGATATCTTTTCGCGTTTAGGCGAGGCGGCACCGGCACACGCGATACTGGCGTCGAACACATCCGGTCTGAGTGTCACCGAGATGGCCACTCCGAGCGGTCGGCCCCAGAAATTTATCGGGATGCACTTTTTTAACCCGGTACATAAAATGAAACTTGTCGAGATTATTCGTGGACTCGAGACCGACGACGCCACTTTCGAGACAGTCCAGGCCGTGGCGGTCCAGATGGGCAGGGAAACGGTGGAGATCAACGAATCGCCCGGCTTTGTGACATCAAGAATCAACGCCCTGATCGGTAACGAAGCGTTCTACATGTTGCAGGCGGGTGTGGGCAGCGCGAGAGACATCGACAAGGCGCTGAAACTGGGCTTGAACCACCCGATGGGTCCGTTCGAAATGGTCGACCTTGTTGGTCTGGACACACGATTGAGCATTTTGACTTTCCTTCACCAGACGCTGGGTGAGAAGTATCGCCCGTGCCCACTATTGGTGAAATACGTGAAGGCCGGTCGGCTCGGCCGGAAAGTGGGTAAGGGCGTCTACGAGTATGCAGATTGAAGGCTCCATCGCATTGGTCACCGGGGCAGCCCGCCGGATCGGTCGTGAGATCGCACTGGAACTGGCTCGCCGTGGAGCACGGCTCGCCGTGCACTATCGTTCGTCCGAACAGGAGGCGAGAGAAACTCTGGAGCAGGTGAGGGATCTGGGTGCGGAGGCCGACCTGTTCAAAGCCGACCTCATCAACGATGTCGAACGGACCCGCATGCTCGGTGAGGTCGTCGATCGATTCGGGAGTCTTCAGATTCTTGTCAACAACGCTTCGGTGTTTGCGCCGGGAACAATTGCCGACAGCACACCTCAATTGTGGGATGAACAGATGGACGCCAACGCCAAGGCCCCATTTTTCCTCGCTCAAGCATCGAGCAGAGAGATGCTGGAGGCAGGTGCCGGAAAGATCGTTAACATAGCCGATCCTGCCGGCGAGACGATCTGGACCAAATACTTTCCATACAGCGTTTCCAAAGCCGCTCTACTGGCTGTGACGCGCGGTCTCGCGCGTTCATTAGCACCCGCGGTTCAAGTCAATGCGGTCTCTCCCGGCCCGGTTCACTTTCCCGATGATTACTCTGCAGAGCAGAAGGAATCCGCCATCGAACGCACACTTCTGAAACGTGCGGGCAACATGGGCGACGTCGTCCGCGCGGCAATCTTCCTGATCGAGAACGACTACATTACCGGCGAAGTCATCCACGTAGACGGCGGCCGACACATCTTATGAGGGCACGCGGAGTTTTAACGCAAAGAAGCAAAGATCGCAGAGGAAGCAAGGAGAATTTTTCTTGTTTTTGCGACTTTGC
>PVBE012123183.1_pt1 | contig 14268 bp, 14 predicted proteins | sample 1631181 | NCBI WGS metagenome assembly PVBE01 (sample SAMN08397723, study PRJNA350692) | Marine metagenome, whole genome shotgun sequencing project. | isolation source: water | place: Pacific Ocean | collected 2012-04
GTGATATACTCAGCGTGGACATCGCGTTGTTCCTTTCGTGCTCAAGTATTTGTGGTAAAGTGTCTTGACACACCAAGGATCACGCGATGTCCATTATTATGCAACCATTAACACCAACTTTTTGGGACTAGAACCAAAAATAAAGCGAAATCCACACTGAGTTTGTGCAGATTGGAACAAACGCGCTTGTAGCCGACTTGCGTTGTGCTACAATGGGTTGCTGTTCAGCCGCAGCGGGCGTGAACCGCCGTCTTGGACATCCGCGCAAGAGCAAAGAGTCGCCATGCCATCGGAAATGAATCTAAATCGTCTGAAGATACCGGAACCTGCACAACGTGCGGGCGGCAAGGCGTGGAAGATCCTTGTATTATGCGTTTTGTGCCTGGCGATAGGTTTTGGCGCCTCTGAGGGACTGCGTCGCTATATGCGGCCTGAAGCGGTTGTAGTCGATACTGTTCTGGTCCAGAGCGCCTCAACGTCGCAGGCTCGTCAGTTCACCGCCGGCGGGTGGATTGAAGTCGCCACGCCAGCCTGGCCGCTGGTTGTTTCGGCGAGAATTTCCGAACGGCTCGATACGCTGCTGGTCAGAGAAGGTCAAATTCTCAAGCCCGGACAGACCGTCGCAACTTTGTATGACAAGGATGTTCGCACGCGTCTGGCGCTAGCGACGGCGGAGGTCGACGCCCAGGAACGGTCGCTGCAGAAACTCCAGGCCGGTTATCGCAAGGAAGACATTCAGGTCGCCTCGGCTCGTCTTGACGAGGCCGCTGAGATCGAACGCATCGCAAAAGCCAACTACGAGCGGAGCAAGTCGCTGCCAGACGGCGCGATCTCTGCAGAGGCCCTGGACAACGATCTGTCGAAATTCAAGAAGGCAAGCGCCGTAAGCGCGCAACTGCGGGCCGAACTGGCGAAAATGAAGGCGGGCTATCGAACTGAAGACATCCTGGTGGCGAAAGCCAATCTGACCGCGGCTAATAGTCGAGTGGAATTGACCCAGCGGGAACTGAACTACTGCACGATCGCGGCGCCGCAGTCGCAGCGCCCTCTTCGCGTTCTGAAAGTACTGCATCGCATCGGCGAATGGATCAACGCCTCAAAGGCTCCCGAACTGATCTCGGTGTACGATCCGACGCAGATGCAGGCGCGCATCGACGTGACCCAGTCGAGCATAAAATCGATTGTCGTCGGAATGCCGGCGATAGTGGTTACCGAAGCCAATCCCGAGCGACGGTATTCAGCGACTGTTCTGCGAGCCGAACCCCTGGCCGAACTGGCCAAGAACACCGTGACGGTTAGAGTCAAGATCAACGATCCGGATGAACTGCTCTTCCCTGAAATGGTCGCCCGCATAACGTTCCTGTCTCAAAAGCCCACCACGGCGCCGGTCGACAAAACCATCATGATTCCCACAACCGCATTGCTGCTCGATAACGGCAAGCAGTATGTGTTTCTAATGGAAGCCGCGCGCGTTCGCAGACAGAACGTAACCGGCGACGGCGAAGTGGGCTCCCAGACGCGAATTATCGGCGGACTCCAACCCGGCCAGCGCGTCATCATCAGCCGCCTTGCCTCGTTGAGGCCCGGCATGACTGTGCAGGAGAAGTAATGGACCCGTATATCCGTATAGAAAACCTCAGCAGGACTTACGTCCGCGGCACGAATGAGATCCACGCGCTTGACAATGTCAGCGTTGACATCGAAGACGCCGAGTTCGTCGCGCTCATGGGACCGAGCGGATCGGGAAAGACCACTCTGCTGAATATTGTCGCCGGCATCGACTACGCCTCGTCAGGCGCGGTGTCGATAGACGGACTGGATGTCCTGGCGATGAGCGATTCGCAAAAAGCCGCCTGGCGAACGCGCAACGTCGGATACGTCTTCCAGTTCTACAATCTCATGCCGATGCTGACGGCGTTTGAAAACGTCGAACTTCCCCTGCTGGTTCTTCCGCTGAACCGCAAGCAACGCCGCGAGCACGCACAGGCCGCTCTCGAAGCGGTCGGGATCGATCAACGGCGAGATCACTATCCCAGGCAGCTTTCCGGCGGCGAGCAGCAGCGAGTGGCGATCGCGCGTGCGATAGTCACCGACGCCAAGGTGCTGGTCGCCGACGAGCCAACGGGCAACCTCGACGCCGAAAGCGAACAGGATATCATGACGCTCCTGAAGCGTCTTAACAAGGAACTGGGCAAGACCATGTTGATGGTCACCCATGACACGGCGGCCGCGGCTTTTGCCGACCGGACCATTCGTCTGGAAAAAGGCCGCCTAAAAACCCCCGAAACTGCAGGTGCGTAAATGGCTTCGAAATTACTGACTCTGGCGATTAAAAACATGTTTCGGTCCAAGACGCGGCTGGTCGCCACAACCGGCTGCTGCATTATATCGTCGCTGATTGTCTGCTTTCTGCTGACCGCCCAGTACAGCCTGGGTCGGGTAATGCAGAGCGCTGGAGACTCTCAGAACCTCGTTATGATGCAGAAGGACCGATACTGACCGACTTCCAGTAAAATCTCCGATTCTGACACTATTCAGATCGGGGATCTTCCGCAAGTGGCGGAAGTCATGCCAATAAAACTGTTGATGACGTCGTGCCAGTCCGCAAGCGACATAATCGCCATGCATGGCGTCGACAAGGATATCTTCCAGCGGTTCCGCGAGTATGACGTTTCGAAAGCCGCCGTCGAGGCGTTTCGCGGCGATAAGTCCGGAACGCTGGTGGGCAATATGATCGCCCGGCGCTACGGCTGGAAAGTCGGACAGAACGTCGTTTTGAAGGAACTCGACGGGATAAGCTTCAACATCAGCGGAATATTCACGACCGACGGATCGGCGGACGATTTCCTGATCCTGGCCGGTCGCCGTTTCCTGCAGGAAGCGGTCAAAGAGCAGGGAGTATCCAACCGAGTGATGATACGCCTTAAACCCGGATTCGACGCAGACGCAGTCACCAGCGCGATAGACGCCCTTCCGATTCCGGTCAAGACCGTCACGCAACGGGAAGAGACGTTTATGTCCGCCTCGATCGATCAACTTCGAGACATGGTCACCATAAGCAGAATTGTTATCGTCGTGATCATTGCTGTGATCCTCATAGCAATGGGCAATGCGATATCCATGACAACGCTTGAACGCACGCGAGAGTTCGGTATTCTTCGCACGCTTGGTTTCAGGCGAGGAGCCATTCTCTCGATGGTCATATCCGAAGGGACCGTTCAGGCTCTTCTCGGCGCCGTTATCGGATGCGCGATCGTACAGGGCGTCATCAGCGCTAACCTTCTTAAAGCCGTTTCGACATGCGGAATCACTATAACGCTGAGCGCCGGGTACAGTGTCTGGCTGGTCGGGATCGGCATAATCTGTTTGGGTGGTCTGCTGGGCAGCCTGACTCCCGCGTGGCGAGCGTCACGCCTTGAAATAGTAACGGCTATAGCACACGAGGAATGATTAACTGATGAACCTGCCTTTGCATTATTCGCTGCGAAACATCAGGCGACGCCCGTGGCGATCGATTGCTACGGTCTTCGGCATTGCTATTGTCGTTTTCGCGGCGGTGCTTATGCTTTCTCTTTCACGAGGACTTTTCGGACGCCTTGACGTAACCGGATCCGACGACAATCTGCTCATGATCAGCCGCAAAGGACAGAACGCCATGTTCAGCAACATCGATTCGGCTGAACTGGTCACCGTCAGCTCCATGCCCAATCTTGCGGTTAACGCCGCCGGCGATCCGCTGATCTCTCCGGAAATACTGCATGTGGCTCTGGTGCGTTCCGCGGCGGTGAAGTCTACGTCCAAGGCGACGGTCAGCATTCGCGGAATCTCGCCAATAGCTTTCGATGTGCACCACAGCGTTCGCGTGACTGAAGGACGCCCCCCCGCCAAGGGTGCGTTCGAAGTGCTCGCCGGTTCCATGGCGCATGTCAAACTCGGCGTTCCGGCAAGCGCTACGGCTATCGGACAGGACATACGCTTTGAAGGCATGTACTGGCGAGTGGTCGGAAAGTTCGCCGACAACGATTCGCTAATCGAATCGGAACTGTGGGTTCCCGAAGATACGCTGATGACCGTGATGCGGCGAAGAACCCACTCGCTGGTCGTCGCCAAGTTCACCAGCCCCGAAAACGCACGCGACGCAAAGGCGTTGTTCGGCAAATCGGGCGCCATAGAGAAGTTCTTCAAAGGCTGGGTCGAGAGCGACTACTACGGTCAGTTCACTGAGGGATTGTCGTGGATCTTCTGGCTTTCGGTTTGCATGGTGTGCCTGGTCGCCGTCGCCGGGCTTCTCATCGGCGTGAATACAATGTACACCATTGTTGTCAGCCGCATGGGTGAGTTGGCGACGCAAAGAATCCTCGGATTCTCCCGATTCGACATAACAATTTCGCTGCTTACCGAATCGGTGCTGATTTCGCTTCTGGGAGGTCTGCTCGGCTCGCTGGGCGGGATGTATTTCGACGACATGCCGATGAAGCTTTCGTACGGCGCGTTTCGCCTGTCGGTTGACTTGACGGTTGTCTCCGTCGGCGTCTGTCTGGCGTTGCTTGTCGGACTGCTCGGAGCCCTGCTGCCCACTTACAAAGGGCTGCGATTGACGATTATCGAGGCGTTGCATTATGAATAAGCTCGCGGGGTTCTTACTTGTCGTTGCGATGTCGGCGGGATGCTACTATCCGTTCGATCCGCCTCCTGATATCGCAATCGAAGGCGAGATGCCGACCGGATCGCTTCTGGCTCCTGCGCCGCAAGCCGCGCCTAGAGAACTTCCAACTCCGTTCGATGTCCCGACCGCTCTGGAGCACGTCTGGCGATCGCATCCGGGCATGAATCGAGCCAGACATCTCATCCTCGCCAGACACGGTTACAAAGCCCAGGCGGCGCTGTGGCCCAACCCGGTCCTAGGCGGAGCGTTCCTGGAAGAGCCCGGCAAGAAGACACGAGGGATCGTGTCACTGGCTCAAAAGTTCGAGATCGGCGGGAAGGCCGATGCTCGCGTGTCAGTCGCCGCGGCGAATGTCTTTCTGGCCGAAACCGAACTGGTCGAAACGTGGTCGGCGTTGCGAGCTGAGATAAAGGAGGCGTTCGTCCGCCTGGCGTACGCGCGTTCGTATCGCAATCTTACCGAGCAGATCGCGGCGGCCGACAGCGAGCAACTCGAGCTGACGACGGGCCTTTTCAAGGCGGGCAAGACCTCCGAAGCCCAGACCCTCAAGCTTACGCGCCAAGCCGCTAAGTCCAAGTCGGCGTTCGACCAAAGCGAGTTTCTGGTTTCCGATGCGACTCGCGGCGTGCTGATTGCCGTCGGAAGCCAGCCGTCACAAAAAGCTCCCAAGTTGGTCTGTTCTCTCGACGTCGATTCGCCGCTGTCTGGCCAGTTCGATGAACTCCTGAAAACCGCTAACGCGACGAATCCGGAATTGAAAACCGCCCGGGCGCAGACAGCGGTTGCTCAAGCACAGCTGCGTCTTGCCAGAACGAAGCGATGGTCCGATGTAACTGTGGGGATGTCGTTCTACCAGACCCAATACGATGCGAGTTCCGACGGCGAATCGGTGCGGGTTAACGTCTCAGCCCCCCTTCCGATCTGGGATCGGAATCAGGGGAACATCGCAGCGGCCGGGCAGAACATCGCCGCATCCCAGCGCCAACAACGCATCGCCGCTCTGGCCGCGGCCAGGCAACTGTCGCAACTGTTCGCACAGCGGCAGCGATGGAACGTGGAGATTAAGTCGCTCAACGAGACGATCATCCCCGCGGCAAGCAGGGAGCTTAAGCTGATTCGCGACTCGCTGGGCGGGGGCAAGGCCTCGAAACTCGACGCTATCAAACAGCGTCGCGAGTTGAAGTCGCTCGATCTTCAGAAAGTCGAACTTCAGCTCATGGCGTCGGTGGCGTCAATTGAGTTGGAGAACATCGCTGGTCTGACCGCCCGGGCGCCCGACTCGTCAGGGAACTGACTCAGCGAGTTTCACACGCCCCGATATCGGACGACTCGCCCTTGTGTTCCAACGCAACCGGTGCGGCGGTCTTCCACGTAATGCTCCGATCGACGGTAAGCGTTCGGACGATGTAGTTGACCTTGACGATCTTCACGCGATCTTTGCCCACCCGGATCACATCCGGTTCGACGAGCCCGTGTCCGTCACTGAAAAACAGCGGGTCGACAATCGGGATCGTTTTTCCCTCGCCAGCCTTTCCGGTCCGGGTCAGAGCCCCGGCGGCGTCAATGCAGAGACTTCTGGCGCCCAGACGGTAATCGCCCTTGTCGGCGTCGACGAATCCCGGATCAACGGCGATATTGTTCTTCGCCCAGGCGGGGTATCTTTTCTGAAAACTCGCAACAGAACGGTTTCGCGGCTCGGGCGGTTTGAGATACGCCGCATCGCAGAAATAAAACGCTCTGGCGACCGCCGAACCGCTGGAGAACGTATTGCCGAAGAACCGTCCGAACTGCGGCGTGGCGTTCCAGTCGAAAGCCACATGCGTGGTCAGAGAAGCTGTCCGCCCTTTCTTGTCCGCCCCCTGAACGCTTGACCCGTTGCGATGGAATATATTGTTGATCACTACGTTGTCGCCGTAGGCGCAATCGTCATATCCTTTAAGCTTCGGGTTGAACATGTTCGTCGCGAACACCATGGCGTAGCCGCGAATCGGCTTGTTCTCGGCGCGGGCGATTCCGGCGGCTTTGGCTTTGTCGATAAGTTTAAGGACCGTCGCGTTCGGGCCGCACTGATCTATAACGTTGTTGTAGAAGCGATTGCTCTGGTTGTGCCAGGCCTCGGGCGACCGCTTCTTGGAGCCTTTGTTGGACCCAACGTAGTTGGCCCAGTTCATGCCCGTAAGGCATCGCCTGATGATGTTCCGGCGAAGGATCGAACGATTTCCCGCGTACTGGATCGCCGAGCAGGGAGAGTAGTCGAAAACATTGTCCTCGATGAGATTGTATTCCGACAGGCGGTAAGGCTTTCGGCGACGGCTTTCGACTTCCATGCACCGCCATCGCCGGTTAGTTAGCTTATTGCCCCGCACGACAGACCGCTGCACGCCCAGCAGCACCAGGCCGGTATGCGTCGCGTCGCCGAAGTAATTGTTCTCGACAAGGTGCTCGGCGCCGCCGTCGATGCTCACCAGGTCCGTACCTTCATCGAAGTAGTTTCCAGACAGGCGGATCCCGTCGCCGTTGTCTTCGAACCTGCAGTTGATCTAGCCGGTCGACTTCTCGAAACGGCAATCGGATAGCGTGATACGGCTTGCCTCGACGCCGATAAGCCATCGTTTGACGCCGACGGACTTGATCCCTTCGATCGTGATATGCGATCGGTGGCTAACTACAATCGACGCGGCGCCGCGAAACTTCGGGGCGCTGCGGCCTTCGGTGAAAATCGCCTTGTGACGATTGGCCGCCCGGTAAGTTATAGATTTGCCGTTCGCCCCGGATCTCGCCGGCGATATCGGCGTGTGAGTGTACGTCCCGTCCAGGAGAATCGCCGTATCGCCGGGTTTCAGAAGCTTGTTGGCGCGTTTAAGCGAGATCGGCGCCTGGCGAGTTCCAGCGTTATCTGCAGCGGCGTCGGGAGCGACAAAGTAGATCGCTCCCGACGCCGCGCAAGAGACCGTGCACGTTAGAATGAGACCAACGTAAACGGAGTATGCTTTCATAATGGTCCGCTAACTCTTCTTTTTCTTCTTGGCGCACTCGGGGCATCCGGCGCCTTTGTTGAGGAACGGTTTTTCGCACTCGTCGCAGAACTTCACGCCCATGCAGAGGGAGTATCCGCAGTCGCTCATTTCGCAGACCATGCCCGGCTTGTTTCCGCACTCGCCGCATTCAGCGCCTTCGGCGGGAAGATGGAACGCGTTGTTCTCTTTGCAGAACGTGCCCGCCGGCATCGGCTTCTTGCATTCCTTGCACGGAACCTTGACCGCAGGTGCGCAGACGGTCTTGCACTTTCCGCAGTACCAGCCGACTGGGCCTTCAGATCCGCAGCAAGGACATTTGCCCAGAGCCTTAAGCTCCTTAACGCGGATGTTGCGGTACGAAACCGGCTTGCCGTGGGTCTGCAGGGCGAAGAAGCCGGCGTGTGTGAGCGTCTTGAGCGGATCGCGGAATTTGTTCCTTGAACCGTCGGCGTTCTTGTGGGCGGTGTCCCACTTGTTGAGGTCCATGTCGATAATCTGGATTCCGTTCAGAGAAATGAACACGCGGTTCTTGAAACAGGTGATGAAGTAGCGATTCCACTCGCCTGCCTTCTTGGCCGCATTTACGCTGGGAACCAATGCATCATAGACCGCGCCGCAGTCGTGCTTGCCGATCTTGGGCTTGCCGTGGGAGTCTAGGACCTGGATCTCCATCGAACTGTGCAGCCAATCCTTGCGGCTGGCCATGCGCACGAACACGCCGGAGTTGCAGCCCTTTGACATCTTGAATTCGATGTCCAGCGTGAAGTCCTGGTATTTCTTCTTGGAGAAGATGTTTCCGCCCTTGCCGGGGCTGTAGAGCTCTTCGTCCTTGACACTCCAGGCTTTGGGGTTGAAATCCCACTTGTCGAGCTTCTTGCCGTCAAACAGGGTTTCCCATCCGCCGGTCTTCTTGGCTGCTTCGGCCTGGGCACAACGCGCAGGCAGGAACGCGGCCAGCGATATTCCGCCGGCCGCGGCGGCCGCCGATTTCAGGAAAGTGCGGCGATTGGGTGTATTGGCGGATCCGTCGTTATTCATGTCAGTTCCTTTCACTATTCGGTAGTTACAAGTCCTCAATTGTACAAGAACTGTCGGGCATGACAACTATTGCCGTATTTCAAAATACTCGTCTTTGCCTTTGATACACTATAATATGGCGTAAGCAGCGTTCTACTGCGCAGATTCGATGACCAGACCCGACAGGTATCCAGTGACAACATGTTAAGAACTACAGCCTCAACAACGCGTCGCCTTCTTTCACTGACGATCTTTCTGTCAGTAGCGGCCGCCCCGATCGCATGCGGCCCGGCGATCACGGCAGAACGCCGCACGCCGGTCGGTCCGCATTTCTCGATCCTGACATATAACGTGAACTTCGGCAGGCCTTCGGCATGCGAAACCGTCATCGCTATTCGCTAGGTCGACGCTGATATCGTCTGCCTCCAGGAAACTTCGCCGGCATGGCAAAAACACCTCTCGGAAGGTTTGAAGGGCCAGTCGTTCTTGGGCAAGGCAAAGCCAAAGCCAAGATCAAGCGACCGGTCCGCATCGTGCAGGTCGAGTGCAAAGAGTATCGCAAGCCCTCGGGCAAGACCGGCCGCGGCGGATCGGAACAAGGCCAGACAATCCTGCTGGGCACAAGCGACCTGGACCTGCCGCCGGAGGTCATCTCGACGATCTACCAGAAACGCTGGGCCATCGAGATATTCTTCCGATTCTTCAAGCAGATACTCGGCTGCCGCCACCTGATCCACCAGTCGGAGAACGGGCTGGAACTGCAGTTGTACATAGCGATCATAGCGTGCCTCTTAATCGCGATCTACACCGGCCGCAAGCCGAACAAAGCCGTATTGAAACTGGTTCAATTTTACTTGAGCGGCTGGGCGACGCTTGAAGAAGTGACCAAGATGATTGACCGTTTGCCCGAATCGAAACAGCAGACAGCATAGTTCTCAGGGGCGCTGGCAAGCATTGCTGGTTCGTGTTGGCATGCGCTGAACAAATCGCTGCAATCGTTCGTTCCTTCGCGTGACGTCCTCGTTCCCATAACCACAGAGCGGGCTTAACTTGACTGGACAGATATCAATCCGTTACAACTTCCGTGTCGGACAGGATTGGGACACCCTACTTAATTATTGCTCTTGGCCTTCTTTCTCGGCCCTTTAGGGCCTGGCTTCTTCGGTAGAAGATCACGCGAAAGCAAGTTGCCCATCAACTTCACAAAATCCGTATCGCCTAGCGGCCGGCCGGTGTTCTCTCGCTGACGCATCAGCCGCGACAACTCAGTATCATCACGCCAAGCCAAATGCTCTGACCACGTAGAAGTCATACCCGCTGTACGATCAATCAACCACTCACGCTCGGCCGGGCAATCGCCTTCAGCGCCGCAGTGTGCCGCCGCACTGGACCAACGCCAATCTTCGGCACGGGCGACAAGATCGGCCTTGACGGGATTTCGCTCGACGTAACGCGTCGCGCCCATAAGGTGCTTTTCGCTCATCACGAACGACGCGAACCGGCCCTGCCACAGGTGGCCTCGCCAGCCCTGGCGAAAGTTGATCCGTCGCGTGTATCGCTGGTGGATCTCACCAACGGCACGAGCCAAACCGCCAGCCGTCGAGGGCAATAAAATCAGATGCACATGATTCGGCATCAGGCAGTAAGCCCAAATGCGGACCTCAAACTCACCACACCAATGACCCAACAGCGAGAGGTATTCTTGATAGTCCTCATCGCAGAAAAACGTCTCCATACGACGGTTGCCCCGTTGGGTCACATGATGAGCCTGCCCGGGAACTACTACTCTGGCGATTCGTGACATCAATACAGTCTAAACATCCCTACACAAGCCACGCAAGACAATAATTAAGTAGGGTGTCCCCTGAATTCCCTGAATTCCCCCGAATTCCCGAATTCCCCGAATTCCTGCGAATTCCAACCGCGGCCGGACGTGAGGTTGGCTCTGCATTCTTCGTTGCATCAGCCGCCTTGGCCTTTTTCAATTTGGCTTTTTCGCGAGCAAGCTGCTTCCACCTCAAATAACCTTTTCTCAGGATTTCTTCTGAAGGATCGTGATACGTCTTCAAAGGCGGCCGGCCGCGGGTGCTTACGGTGATCTCACCCTTACCGGTGTCCGAGTCGTCACGTTTTGGCGGCTTTGTCTTTTCTGGCGGCTCTTGGGTTTGGGTATCTTCCGGCGGATCATCTGAAACAGAATCGAAAGAATTGAAAGAATCGAAAGGATCGGGAGGATCAAAAGGATCGTCTCCGTTTATGACACAAACAAGCTGAGAAAAAAACCAATAATCGTTATCGCCAAGGAGACCTATATGGGGCACAGGGGCGTGCATGTCCCAATACAATGTATCGGGACTCTCGAGGTCCGCCTCCGTTATCTTTGGCCCTCGGTGGCCCAGTGAATCGCCGCGAATATTCAGTATCCCAGTAACATTCGACTCAACATGATTACTGTAGTTGCCCCAGGTGTCATCGCCGCGAAACTCTATGACAGGGAACCCTTGTTGTTCCGTCCAGGCGGCAAATGCATTTCTCCCGCCCGATCCCATTATGCTGTCGCTGTTACTGTAGCTCATGAGACATATCACCCACCCTTCGGCATTAGCCTCTATTGTCGCGGTCCGCGCCTTTTCAGGATCATCTGCGTGCTTGATGCAGATGGCCTCAAAATCGTCTGAAACATACCTATCCCTCAGCTTCTCGGCGTAACGCTGCATTGCCGTACTTGCCAAACCATCAAATACAACAAACAAGACATCCTTTCTTATGGAAATGTCAACAACATCCTGATGCTTTATGAGGGCATTTGTTTCTTGGCCATTATCAGAGATTGTGACCCTCATTTCCGAGGGGACACATCCGCCTATACTAATACTCGCAACAAGGAAAAGGCCGGCTAGAACCTTCTTTGCATGCTCACGCTTATTCCCGGATAACTTATCGAGCTGTATTTCGACCGGCATATTTGTTTCCTTTTCGCAACGATTACCGCAGTTCAACTCGAAAAACAGGTCACATCGTCAAACCAGGCAGGTCCCGCAAATTCTACATTTTTAAATTGATTAATGGAACCCCTGTTCTGGTTAAGAGTTGTTAAAACGAATTCCGGGGGCGCCTTACTTTATTATTGACCACGATAGGACAACGGCGGAACTGTCGCTCCGCGACAAGTGAAAGCGGTGAGAACTCCCCGCACTCCCAAACACTCTGTCGCCTTCGTCGCCCTTCGACTTTGCTCAGGGCAAGCCGTGCCTTCAGTGGTAAAAAGGCCGTTGTCTTTGACGTTGCCGTTCACTTGGACATTGGATATTCCTTGTTGTTCTGTTGGATATTGATCCGTGCCGTGCTTACCGTTTACGCTCCCTGGCGGCCGCCCGTTTGGCTGTGGCCAGGTACAACGACTCTACTTTCTTCCTGGCCCAGGGTGTCTTGCGCAGAAATGCGAGACTGGACTTTATCGAAGGGTCAGTTTTGAAACATCGAATGTTGATCCGTGAGGCGAGCCCGGCCCACGTATACTCTCCAACAAGGATCCTGAGTATTTTCTCCAGGGTCATGCCGTGCATGGGATTGTTAGGTTGCCGGTCTGTCATGGTCCTGTCTAAACCTCTTTCTTGAATTTCTGTACACCGCGCTGCGCGAGATAGTAGAAGTGTAGTGAGTTGAAAGTAGACAGGCAACGGCGAAACCGTCGCTCCGCGACATGTGAAAGCGGCGCCGGGTCGCCGCACTCCCAAACGCCGTGTCGCCTTTGTCGCCCTTCGACTTTGCTCAGGGCTAGCCGTGCCTTCAGTGGTAAAAAGGCCGTCGTCGTTGGCGTTGCCGTTCACTTGGACATTGGATATTCCTTGTTGCGCTGTTGGATATTGATCCGTGCCGTTAACTTCCTTGCGAACCCGTCATGAACCTTTCTTCTTGGGCTTGATGAACATCACGTCGGCCGGGGTGACCCATCCTGATCTCAGGTCCATTCTGAACCAGCCTTCTGCGTTGGGGCGGTTGATGCGACAGGGGGATCTTCTTCCGAAGGCTTTCAGATCGTACTGACGCCAGGTCTTGCCCATGTCCGGCGAGTAGATTATTCCCGTGGCCATCGGCGAGGCCGGGGCGCAATGCGACGCCAGGATCGCGCCGTTGTGGATGATCATGTTGGCCGATTCTACGCCGGGATTGAACAGTCGGGTGTGTTTGGCGGGGTTGGCGATGTCGGCCGGGTCGCACCGGAATACGCCGCGATCGTGCGGCTTGGGACCGTTGGCGTCGGCGATCCAGTAGAGCTTGCCGTCAACGAAGTTGATCCCGCCGGATTTGTATCGTGAATTCGGACTGGCCGAGACGATAACCTTCCAGCTCCACTTGTCGGCCCCGGCGTTGTAGGTCCCTCTCAGCCAGTGGCATTCACGTGTTTTCTCACTCTTCTCTTTGCCCTTGCCTTTAACAATGAGCTTGTCGTGGTCGCCGGTGCAGGCGTAGAATGCGTTTTCGGCGGGGTTGTACGACACGCAGTGAATGTGGCGGCAGATTACCCGGTTGTCGGGGTTTCCCAGGCGCGTGCCTGTGGTTCCGCCGCCTCCTGAACCGTTGTCGCGGTTGTAGGGGTTTTGCCCGAAGGAGTAAGCGATCTTCACGGTCTTGCCGCCGTCGGTCGAGTAGTAGATGTTGACCGGCGTGGCGCCGCCGATTACGTTGCAGTAATTGCCCCAGATGAGCATCTCAACGTCTTTTGCATTCCTTCCATTGGCGCCTTTCATATTCCACGTATGAACGCCGTCAAGTGAGTGGAAGTACCACCCGGGTCGGGCTGGGTTCTTCGGCGTATGCGGTATGTAGTCCTTGCCGTCGGCGTCCTTGACGGTGATCTGCCGGTAAGTCTTCAGGTTGTCGGTGCTGAGGTACAGTTTCGCCATGGCGCTGAAAAGGATGTTCCCGTTGCCCAGGATACAGCTGAACACGATGTTTCTGGCGTCAGCGAACGCCGTGCCGCCGGTCCAGGTCCTACCGTTGTCTTCGGATAGGAATATCTTTCCATCGGCGTATCCGAACGCCTTGTCGCCGCGTTGTGAGTCGATGAACGGTCCAGCCGGCTGGCGACGGTACAGGAAGTGGGCTATTGAACCGGTAGTCGGCGGCGGGGCTTCCTTGCCGATCGCATGGGTCGCCAGAGCGCCGCCGGCCGCGGCGGTAAGGGTAGTGCTCATGAATCGACGGCGAGTTAACTGCTCTTGTTGCATTTTCATGATATGTCGCTCGCTGATAGGATGTCTGAACCGGGTAATGCAGGCGTCGGGCAGCTTTTTAAATCTCTAATTCTTAATCTTCAATACTATACATCATACTCGGCGGATATCGCTACTGACAGCGTCGGTTGGGCAATGTGCAGGAGGCGGGCTGGCCTTGCATGCGGAAAAACTGGGAGCAAGTTGTTTTCGCCATATGTCGGAATACAATTAGCCGGGATTTCCCAGATAGCATTGCGCCCGCGACCATCGCGGGGCTTTCACGGTGATTGTATCCGATACAGCGCGTTGAGCAAGCTGAATATGGGGTCTGGGCGTCGGACCATAGGCA
>PVBE012948941.1_pt1 | contig 14268 bp, 22 predicted proteins | sample 1631181 | NCBI WGS metagenome assembly PVBE01 (sample SAMN08397723, study PRJNA350692) | Marine metagenome, whole genome shotgun sequencing project. | isolation source: water | place: Pacific Ocean | collected 2012-04
AAATGGCGTGCTCGGAATCGGGCGGCCTGTGTCGGTCAAATTGGACGTCGCCGCGCCGTGTGACTGCGTGGAGCATCCGACGGCTATCATACAGCAGGGGATTGATCATAATGGTTCCCCATGCTGTATGATAGCCGTCATAGTACGGAACGCGTTTGGCTCAACCTCGAGGTGTCGGTGGACGCGCACATCCCTGCATTCTGTGGCTACCACCACGGCACGCACTCCTCCGGCCTACCCTTCTGCGCGGTTGAAGACTCTTGCGCCGGCACTGGTGTCATGAAGAGCGGCCCGCTGCTGAACGAACAGCACGGCCAGCTTTCTGCTGGGGCGGCGATTCCCGGCACGGCCACTCTAAGGTACGTGGAGTGCACCGTGACAGTTGTGGAGAAAGCTGAATCAGCTAGGGGGGAAAAAAATAGGAGAGCCGCAGGTTACCCCGATGTTAATGCTGTGACGGAGCATCGCAGCGCAGCGAGTTCCGCTGACGCGGCTGGGTTCTTGGCGGAAAATACCGAGGAGTTGGACCTCCGCTACCGCGACGCGGGCGAGGGGAGGCCGAAATAAAAACTCTCCTGTCGTCGGGATGACGAAGTCATCCCGACGACAGGAGAGTTTACGAACTGGAACGAGGTCGTGTCTTCGTATTTCGCGGTCACCGTGGAAATTTCGAACAACAAGGGAGAGCTGAAAATTTGGAGAAACACCACGAGCACGGGCATGGTATACCTGGACGCCCGCCACCGCTACCGCTATCGGGCTGTCGCGCTAAATAACGACCCGGGCACGAGGAAGTTGCTCGAGACGCAGCGCGTCAGGTTGGAATTTCAGGGCCCTGATGGCACCAAGAGCCCAAGCGCGGCGCCCCCCTGGCGCTGCGGACCAAGGGCGCGCACGGAGCATGCGGAAAGGTTGCGGCGTTCGCGGGGCGCGAAAGCGGCCCCGCTCTACTCCGATGCCGGTATCACCCTCTTCAACCCGAGCGAGCTGTGGAAGCGCTCGTTCTCCAGCTTTTCTCGAACCGGGGACGAGAACGTCCCACTTGTCGACGGCTGGCTGCATTCGCCGTCAGCTTGGCGGTGCGAACACGAAAAGCCGGACCTCCAGGCCCCGCTGCGAGACTGGACGGAAATGAAAACTCTCCTGTCGTCGGGATGACGAAGTCATCCCGTAACGTCTGGGGAGTTTTGAAATCCGATTTGACGACTACTCGCGGGTGCACGGAGTGGTGACGCAGGGCAGAAACCCAGCTGGCGCAGCGCAACATGCTCGCGGAAACTCGTCGGCCGCGTCGGCGGACTCCCAACCTCTCGGGCATGCCGAGCTTCTCGAAATGGTAACCAGCTACCGCGTGACCTACACCCAAGACACGCACGACGCGGCTGACCTCCGGCACTGGATCGAAATTCCCGGCCCGGCCTTCGCCGCCAACTCCCCCGACGTCGTCCCGGACGCGCTCGTCACGGTCCGCTTCGAAACTCCCGTGCTGGCCCACGCCGTGCGCATTCACCCGCTCTCCGCCCACGGGCACACCGCGCTGAGGGCGGGGGCTTTGATCAGCCACGTCGGCAAGCGAGAAACCCTAAACCGCACACCCTGTACGTGGCCGCACGGGAGCGGCGACGAGCCGGAGCACTGCACGCTGACGACAGGAACAGATCAGGCGCAGTACACTTCGGACGGCGAAGATATCGCCCCAGCCAACCCGCTGTTCAGGGGGGAGAAAACGCAATTTTCAATTTTTCATGATAAATTTCGGATCGGAAAAACACTTATTCCCGTAGATGAATTTCCTTTATCAGCGAGAAAAGTGTTTTTCCGAGATCTGAAATTTCTGGAAAAAAATTCGTTTTCTCCCCCCTCACCCGCTGTTCGACCAGCAGCAGTACTTCCTGAATCCGCCAGAGAACCTCGCCTTTTACGGCATGGATCCGAGTGACCTGGCAGCCGGCACGGCCAGGTTCGGTGTGCCGTGGACCTAAAACTCTCCTGTCGTCGGGACGGAACTTCGTCATCCCGACGACAGGAGAGTTTTCCCTACTCCCTTACCGGGCTCGAGCAAGCTTTCGCGGCGGGCGAGGTCAAGGTCGAGGATTTCGAAAAGTGCAGCTGCACCGAGATGGCGCACCATCAGATTACCCGGGAGGGACGGTGGAACCCGTTTGACCTGCAGCCGGTGACGCAGCCCTGGCTGCCGCGGGATGCTGACGGCGCGTTGCATCGAGAGAGTTTCTCCGCCGTGCAGAGGGGGGAAGCCTGCCAAGGAGGAGTGGGCGTGCCCGAGAATCCTAACGCACACTTCAGCAACGACGGTATTGACCTCGTGGAGACGCCCTACTAAGGGGGAACATTATTATGACCCCTCATCGGTCACTTTTATCATATGATAGAAAAACACCATGAAAAGTCCGCATCGATCAAGAAGGTAAAATGTTCCCCCCTACGCCCTACTCGATCAGCGACTGTCAGCAGATTTGCGCGGCGCAGCAGCTGGACATGACGCAGAAGTGCGTAGGGTTTGAGATGAGCATGTGTCAGACATCTTCGGCGGAAAGTTTGGAGGAAACCTGCGAGGGCCTCTGCAAAACGTATCACCGCGACTTCACCGCTGCCGCGCCCGCGGAAGGTTCTTCTGACGAGCGGACTCGTCGGAGATTGTCACCGTCTGCCGCCGAAGGCGGATCAGGGTGCGTGGACTTCCGCTTGACCTCTGTGGAGGCGGACCGCATCTCCTCCACCCCGACGGCGCACAACTGCAAGCCGGAGCGGCTGGTCGCTCCCCGAAACGGAGCCGGTTCTCTGACGACCATCTTCATGCTGCGGCTGGACTTCGTCCCAGACGTGCGCGGGAAATGGGCAGAAGACCCTGGCGCGGAGGGCGCCGACGCCTCCTTCGTGGGCGTCTCGGATTGGGGGCCCTGCGAGAAAGATCCTGTCGAGGAACACCCGTGCATGGGGCGGCGCGAGCGCGAGTTCGAAACCTGCATGGTCACCTCGAGGACTTCCGGTTTCGTCGACGGCCAGGGCGTTGTCGAGAACCAGGTCGATGAGACGCGCGGCTGAGGACTCTCCTGTCGTCGGGATGGCTTTTGTCTGCCCGGCGACAGGAGAGTTTTAAAGCTGGTACGCAGAAACGACCTGGAACCCAGCCCTGCACGTGAACGGGCTGGCCTGGGTCGAGGAGCCAGTTGACATGATCGGGGAGATGCCGGAGAGTGCCGAAGGCTCGTACAGCTCGGGGAAACTTGGAAACAAGTTTTTTCCCCGAGCTGTACGAGCCTTCGCGAAGTGCGCTCCTGCTCGGCACGACGTCGCTCGCGCAGAACCTCGTCGCGGTCTGCGACGCCAGTCTCCCTGAGAGAAACCGTCGGACGCGGGACGCTTGTCAGCTCAAAACTCTCCCATGATTCCCTCGGGATGACGATCGATCATCCCGACGACCTGGATGAGAGTTGTCAGCTCTCGGACATCCGCGGCTGCATGGGCCACGAGGGCGACCCGTGGCGCGACCGCGGCGGGCAGAATCACTACGACATTCCAGACGGCTGCGTGTGCGTGGGCGCTGACAACCTCGACGTCTTCCGCACCGGCGTGCCGCTGCGCGTTCCAGCGGCGTGTGGCTATGAGGGCTTCTACAGGAGGGGAAGCGAAGCTTCCCCATGCTGTATGATAGCCGTCAGGGCTACCATCACGGCGCCGATTTCAGCTGGTGCATGGTCGACCCAACCAGTGAAGCCTGCACCGCCAAGCGTCCGGGACTGCCGCTCTTCGAGTTCGCGGGGGCCGCGAGCCGGTACGCGCACGTGAAGTGTCTGGATTGAGGAATCTATGATTACGGAAAGTCATCAGTATCTATGATCGGATGAGTGATCGGATGAATCAAAAATGTTCATAATCGGTTATGATGCAGTTCTGGACAGATATTGACAGGGTTAATTTGGGAGACTCGACGATAGATTCTACGCTAATCGAAAGTCACATGAGCCTTGTCTAAGTAAGTAAGTAAGTAAGTAAGACATCGCTCAGATTATTATCGATGATATTCCTCAGCCCAGAGTGAAATGCCCCAGGACGCTGGACGCGTTCATCTTCTACCGCCACGTAATGAGCGTGGACGTGCTGGAGTGGGCCCGCTACATCTGCAAGGCAGAGCCGAGCGTGACCGAGCAGTGTAGGGAGGCATGATACTTGTAAGTTGTACTGCCGAATGAATAATGATCAAACAAGTCATGATTCTTACCATACGTAGAGTAGGCCGTGATAAGGAAGTTATAAGTGATCACAAAAAGGAAGAATACTGGGGTGAAAAATCCTATGGCTCATATCGGCTGCATATTATTCTCATGCCTCCCGAGAGGAGTATCGCGAGGGCCCGCAGTCGTTTGGCGTGCTGTCCACCTTTGTCAGGCTCGCGGTGAACCGCCATATGTGCTTTTTCGCGGCTTCCGATGCCCGAAATCGACGCTGCTCCCCACTCAGGCACGCGGAGACCATCTGCCCCAGTAGTCAGGGCGAGTGTTCATTGGAGGGTGGGATCTACCTCGACCATAGACTGGCCTACCAGGTGCAGACTATCCTGTCGTCGGGATGACTTCGTCATCCCGAGGGTCTGGGAGAGTTTTTGTGCGGGCGGTGCTCCTGAACCGCCACCAGATGCTGCAGCCCACGAAGCTGGAATTCCTGGACGACACTACCGGTCAGCCGCTGCCCATGCAGGTCGTGGACCTCGAATGTCCGGAGCAGAGATATTACCAGAACCAGATCGACATCCTAAGGAGTAGGATTCATCGAATTTCATAAAACCTCTACCCCATTTCCCTAGGTAGATCTCACTCATACATTAACACATGGCCTGTCGCGTCCGACTGTATTTGGAATTGCAGAATCTTACTCCTTATCCCATCCCAAGCATGTTCCAAATGGGGCCGGAGCGCGAGGAGAGCTCGAAAATAAACACCTGCAAGTGGCGGAAGGACGAAAACAAGTGCCTCGGAAACACGCCGATTCCGCCTCTCGCCGAGTGGCCTTTGGCGGGCCGGTCCCGTGACCTCTACCTGGCCAACGGGACGGGGCCCATTCCCGAAGAGGAACAGAGGCGTCGACGGGAATTGACTGGCCATTTCGTGCGTTTTAGACTCCACTACGTGCCGCTGGACCGGCGCCACGGCGCGAGCGTGCACTGCGACTGTGGAATAATAGGGGGTGATGATAATGATTCCCGGCTGTCGGTAAAACTCTCCTGTCGTCGGGATGACGAAGTCATCCCGACGACAGGAGAGTTTCTGTCGATTGCACCCGATGATATCGATACATCGATTAAATCATCGATACGGTGATCGAATCGGCCGGGTATGATCGATCATGGGGGTTTATCATTACCCCCTATGGAATAACGATGGAGCCTCGCGAGATGGCTGCCGCGCAGACGGCGCCCTTCGCCAGACACCAGCACTTCGGCCAGGGGATGAACGACGACATATACAACTACCGGCCGTTTTCCACCGACGACCCCGACTGGGACGGTGGGGACTGCCTCGGGACCTAAAACACTCTCCTGTCGCCGGGATGACATTGGACAATGACAGCCCGAGGGCAAAAGATCAAAAAAAGAAAAGAGTCTCCACCCCTGCGCATCTTTCGATATCTCCACTCCTGCGTAGACCAGTGATGTATGTCAAAAAAAAAAAAATCATCCCGATCGGACCCGGACGACAGGAGAGTTTTTAGACATGTTGGCTGAACAACCGCAACGGCTTCCTGTGCGATACGCTCGGTGTGGTGCGGTTAGATTTTATTCCCATCGTCTTCGGAAAGTCGGACTGGGGCACCGATCCCGAGAAGTCCTGGGGCAACTGTACCAGGCGGCGCGACGATTTCGGGCAGCCGGCGCGGTGCCAATTCGGCGGGGTGCAGGCGCGGCCGATTCCGAAATGCTTCGCCGGCAGCCAGACGGTCCCGAGCGAATTTTCCCAGCTCCTGTACGCCGAGACGGACGGGGAACCGTTTCTCTCCTTCACCGAAGCGGTGGACTGGTCTGCGGGGGCAGCGAACAGGACCTTCGGTCCTGGAGAGGTTTCGCAGTACAGGACCTTCGGTCCTGGTGAGACCTCCTGGCAAGTGGACAGCCCGGAGCCCTGTCACGTGGCGGAAAATTACACGCTCTTCAAGAGCTGCCTCCCAGACGACTGCAAAGACGAGAATGGGGATAGCGCGTAGAAACTCTCCTGTCGTTAGACCGGGATGACTGCGTCATCCCGACGACCTGGATGAGAGTTTTGAGCCTGGAAGGAAGAGCCCCGGGGGAGCGTGCTCACGCACGGCAGTACTCTGCTGCGGACCAGGATAGTTGAACGCGGCGCGCTCGCGCCCCCTGAGTGCGTCTGCGTGGGGCGCCCCGCCGGCATACCCGTGGTGCGAAAAAACGACCGCAGCGGCCGCGTCTTTGCCACGACCAGCCCCGTTCCGGCGACCTGCGCCTTCCACCTCGGCGCGAACAGCACCTGGTGCTTCGTGGACAGCCGAGTCAGCCCCGAGTGCATTCCCGCCCTGGGCGGTCGCGGCCTCCCGCCCGGCAGCATCCCGGGGTCGGACGAGTTCGTATCGCCGAGCGCCATCGGGAACGACGAAACCACGGGGGAGGAGATTTTCCCAGCCTGGGCACACGAGTGGGTGAACTGTGTCGCCCTCTTCGACGCCGCCGGACGGAGTGCGCCCTCGCGCGGGCCCTTCGAAGAGATCGTGGCGACCGACGAGCCCACCATTCTGAGGCAGGGGGTGAAAAAAAATTATTATAAAAAAAAAACTACCCGACGAATACCTATCCAGTATCGATGCGATAACAGTTATCATATCATTCGATATCGGGTAGCTATTAATCGGCCGGGTAAACATATTGGGGGGATTTATCATCACCCCCTGTGTTCATGAGGCACGCCGACGTGGACCCCTTCACCAGCACAGCCTCGGCGTACGTGTGGCTGCGCTCGCGGTGCGCGGCCTGCGCGGCCGGGGGTGCTTGCGAGTGCCCGCTGGAGGGCGCGGTGCAGCTAATAATCTCTCCTGTCGTCGGGATGGCGATAGTCTGATCCCGACGACAGGAGAGTTTCCAGCTCGATGCGCGGCTGAGCTACAGCACCGTTCGAGTGCAGGTGCTGGCGCCGCCGGAGGTGAATCGGCTCTCCCTCGACTTCGAAAAAGACAACGGCGGCAGCGACAGCGCGGAGATAATGCAAAACTCTCCTGTCGTCGGGATGGCGATAGTCTTGCCCGACGACAGGAGAGTTTGTACATGATCAGCCCGAATATCGCCGCGTACCGTGCGTGCGACAAGTGGCACGACCCTCAGGAGCTGGAGGGACTGGAAGTGCCGCAGAACCTGAACATCACGATAAACGAAGGGGGCATCGATTTTACCTCCCTGACAGCACTTTTTCGATGATCGGTTTTCATGATAACGAAAGCGATCATCGAAAAAGTGTTGTCAGGGAGGGTAAATCGATGCCCCCTTATCGGATGAACGACCCCCGGAATGAGGGGCTCCACGAGGCGAGATTTCCGTGGCGCAACACCGATCCGCTGCGGAGGAGGCCGATCAGCCAGGTCGCAACGCTTCTACAGTTCGGGGATATCCATATATGATCATTCCCGATCTGTATGATAAGCGTTAGCCAGGTGAACTACGCGCGGCAGCTCTACTTCACCGGGACTGTCAGTTTCTGGACTACGCCGTACCACGGCCGTGCCACATGCGCGTGCCCGAAAGAAAATCGCAACTGGCGCGGCATCTACACGTTCTCGCCCTTCTACAATCACGAGCCAATCGAGGAAACGCCCTGCCGGACCTGGCAACTGCAGAACTTCGACCGCGAGACCGAGCTGGAGACATTCTTTCTGCTGCGCCTCGACTTCGTGCCAGATCTCATCGTCGAGGACGACTACGAGCGGCGCGACAACCCGTACAGAACCTACATCCCAGGGACCATCGGAAATCGCTACGAGATGTTTGCACAGCATGGGGAAGCTCAGACATTCCCCATGCTGTAGAAGCCGTCATCGCTACGAGGACGTGCAGATTTGCGCGGCGGAGAAGGACGTGTACGACGCCCCGCTGAGCTGCCAGGTGGCCCACATGGAACCCGCGAACAGAGTGTGCTACATTATTGGCGTTCAGGGACGGCAGGCGTTCAGGGACGGCAGGTCGAGGGATGAGATGCCAGTCGTGTGGCGCGTGAGGATGCCCGAGGGCGTCGACGAGGTGAATCACCAGCCGCCGTGCGGCCTGGCTCCGCTTGAGGAGTACGTGACGGCTTCTACAGTAGGGGAATGTCTAAGCTTCCCCTACTGTAGACGCCGTGAGGAGTGCCGTCCCGAGCGCTGCAGGTCCAAGACGCTCACCAGCGACGGCGAAGGCGCCTGGCACCCGAACCGAAATTGCCCTTGCATCGCGAAATCGGCTACCGAAGTCGGGGCGAACGTGACGGCGGAGTGCAGTTTCCACAGGGAGTTCTTCGACCACCACGGCTCCTTCACCATCGGCTTTCCCTGGTGCGCTTTCTACAGCTCGGGAATGATCATATAGGTTCCCTGATCTGTAGAAGCGCTTCGACTGGTGCTTCGTCGACGCCAGCTGCGCCGACAAAATCACCGGCCTCCCCGACGCCAACATCTTTGCCTAGGACGGCTATCATACATGCGGATGGGGAAGCTCATGATCATTCCCCTGCTGCATGATAGCCGTCATCGCTACACGAATCCGCCTCTCGAGGACCTCGACCTGTTCTACCTCCCCTGCACCCGCGACTTCGAGTTCGTGGGCGACCGGGGAACACGGTCCCTCCAGCGATATAGCGGAAAACTCGCGGCTCTCAGCCACCTCACAGACGAGGCAGCGGTTTTCGGCAGAGCCGGAGACCCGGATTACAGCAGCGCGGCAAACAGTTACGCCTGGATCCAGGGCGTGTGGTGGTCGTCCGTGTTGCGCGCGACACGCCTCGGCATCGCGCACCAGCACTACGTGCAGGGCGAGCTGCACCCCACGCAGATCCGGCCGATCGCCGAAGAAGGAGCTGCAGAAAGTGGTAACGCTGCAGAAAGTGCGGACACCATCGGCGAAATGGTAACGCTGCGGATGACGACCACCCTCGACAGCCGGCTGCCGTTCCAAGTTTCGGCTCGCGTCCTGAAGGTCGCCGTCGCCTCAATCCGGTCGGTGAGAATTACTGTTGACGAAGTCAGCGGCGTTCCTGATGACTTTTCGGGGAGGTCCACGTCGGTGATCTGCGACGGGCTGGACGACGACGAAACCCCGGGCTGCAATCTGGTGAACTGCATATTTGACTTCACGGGCAGCGGAGCCGCTACAGTTGAGGGCCCAGTGTTAACCCTAGGGCAAACGCGCGCGTACCAAAACGTGCCGCGCGACGAAGTCGAGGTGCCCGAGATAACAGCGACGAATACCACAGTGACGCCGGACGATCGTCCCTGGCGGTGGTACGTGAACAGCACTAACACCTCCTCTACGTCTACTACTTCCACAACGACAACGACGGCAACCGACCCTCTGTTCCGCCAGGTGGTGCTCGAGCTGCAGCTGCGGATTCCGGAGTCCCTGTCAGATATCCCCAGCGGAGCTGGGGATTCTGGGGATTCGCGGTGCGCATGCTCGGTGGCCGACTCACTCAACGAGGCGGGGATGTACATCTTCAATCCTGGAAAGCAGGCGCTCGGAGCTACGAATGCTCAGCCATGCGTCGATATCACCACGCTGGCGGCCTCTTTGGAGGAGGGAAACCCAGCGACTCCGTCGGCGGAGCCGACGGTGGAGAGGCTTGTCTTTGCCTTCCTGTTGCACCTCAGGGTCGAACCGATAGTCTCGACCATGTTCGCCTACCTAGAAGGGTGGGGGCTCTGCGAGGGAGATTGTGCGCAGTTCCCGATTATACACGGCATGAAGAGGCGCGACACCGAGTGCTACATCACCATCAATGGGACGACAATGCGCACGCTGCATCTTCCGGCATCGAAATTCGACCCGACAATGGCGGCGCTGGGACCTAGCGTGACCGTGTACGACCAGCGGAGCGTCTGGCCCGCCGTTAGCGCCTCCACTTGCTACCAGCGCGGCGTGCCCGTGCTGGAGAGCTACTGCGTAAAGCAAGACTGTCCGGTTTGCACCACGCTGGACAATTTCTACTTCACCACTCTGGAGGCGCCGCCCGTCGAGGTACCGACGGCGACGCAGTTTCCGGTTCTCGCCAGCAAGAAGACCGGCGCCCAGTGTCAGTTAGGAACAATCGCTTACCGCCGCCGCTATAGCGGACGCCGCCCGCACGCTCCCGCACCCTTGCCGGAGGCGGTCAGGCTGGACGGGCTGCCCGGGACCGCGGCGCCGCCGCAAGCTGGGAACGGTATTATTAATTCTTCGTTGGGGAACGAGGTTGCTCCTGCGGAGGAGACTCCAGACCCGGTGGCGTCCCCGCTCCTGGACGTGCGCTGCAAGGGCGGCTACCTCGGGTTCCACAACAAAGCTTGCCCGGCGCTCGACAAGTGTCGCTGGAATTTAGAGGACGTCTTCTTTCCGAACCCGAGCATCCCGGCGGGCGCCACTTGGCAAATGACTGTGCGACAGGACATCCACCGCGTGCCCGCTTTCGCGCCCTCTGACGTGATGACGAACGTGATTCCCCTCGACCACGACGCCAGCAACGTCGTGGACGCCTTCGCCTCGCTGCAGCGGGAATGTCAAGGACAAGACTTCCGCATCTGCGTCCGGCCTTACGACAGCCCCAATTTGCTGGAGGGGCAGACCACGATCGTGGACGGGACGGGATGGAACGTGCAAATCGAGTACTGGGTTCGGACGGTTCGCTTCTCCGGGCGCGACCCTGTCGCGTATTTCGAGGTGGTGCCCGCCAACGTCAGTGCCGGCGGCGAGGTGATTGAAGAGGGGCGGGAGGACATCATCTCAGTCCCGACGCTGGAAAACCAAGACCGGGTTGAGCAGCGCCCCCACTTCTCCTCCAAGGTGCGGCGCTACGAGAACGACGACCTCATTCTGCTGAAGGACGAGACGGTGCAACTTGCGTGCCCGGCGCCCCTTACGGGGCGCCGAATTTCGGCAACCTGTCTCGGCGGTGACCGCCTGGCGCTGGGTTGGCTTTCTTGTGACGTAGGGCTGACGCAGGAACTTTTCGCGAAAGTCCAAGGCTAGAAAGCTCTCCTGTCGTTGGGATGACGAAGTCATCCCGACGACAGGAGAGTTTTTACTACAACGACATCTACAACAGGATTTTCGGCTCGGGCCTGGGCGACGACGGATCGATTCCAACGACGCCGCACATGGAAAACATGAGGACGAAGTCAAAAATGTTTTTGACTCAGATATAATCTCAGATGGTAATCCTTGATGATAAACCCCCGCGTACACACCATGTCTGCCACGTATTTGATCGTTAATTCCCTTCTTCATGATCGAATTTTGATCCTTCGTCCAAAGCATGACCATGGCCTTCACCGTTCCGCTGGACGTCGCCGCGTACGCTGACAACGGCGCTTCTGAGTCTGCTGGGAACAGCCTGGCGTTGCGCGCCGCATTAACGACGGGGCTCACGGCGGCGCTGGGCGCCGAGGTCGCCGTGTTCAGCGTGGACGTGGCCAGCGTCGAGGAAACGAGCGGCCGAAGGCTAGCACAGAGGCAGCTTTTAGAGCATCGGGGGGCGAGACGCAAGCTGGAAGGGGAGACCGCGCGAATTACGGTCGTCATCGGATATGCCATGCTGCAGACGTCGAAAACCGCGATCGCAGAGCGCATGAAATGCGGGCCCGGGGAATCCGCAGTCGCGAATACAGTGAACGACGCGTTTTCGGATTTCACAGATTTTCCGGGCGAACCGCTGCTCAGTGGGGGGCTGACGGTCGAGAGTGTGGCGTTTCCGGAGTCGATTTTCGCGGTCAGCAACGCCGAGGCCGCGGCGAACGCCGCCAGCGCCAGGGCGGCTTGGAACGGGACGGAAGTCGCCGATCCAATGAACGACACCACCTCCGACGCTGACGACTTCGAAGACTACCCGTTCCTCGTCGACGAGAGTCACGATCTAGCTGCAATCGCGGCGGCCGTGGTGTGCCCGGTCCCGCTCATGCCGGTGGCAGCCTCGTCGGTGCACCAGATCATCATTCTGGTCGGAATCTTGGTTTTCCTGAACTTCATCAGGGGGAACTGGGAAAGCATCCAAGAGAAACTCGAGGACAGCTGGGACAAGTTTCTCGACCGCACGTCAGGGTGCAGAGGCTGCATCTGGCGCCGGTTTTCGGAGCGCACCCAGAAGAAGATCATCGCCCAGTAAAACACTCTCCCAGATCCTTGGGATGACGAATGTGGCATCCCGTCTCCCGACGACAGGAGAGTTTTTAAGTACGTCAAAATGCCGTGGGTGACGGACTCGCAGAGAATGCGCATGCAGATGACGAGCATGGAAGCCAAGGAGTATCTAGCCCAATTCGAGGACGATGCGGATGACATCCTGAATCAGATCGCCGAGTGGAAATGTGTCCTGTCGTCGGGACATGATCAAAATGTCTGCCCGACGACAGGAGACTCTTTTTGGAACGCCGAGTACTGGGGAGAGGAGGATTCGCCAACCAGAAGCTCCGGGTTCAAAGCGCGGGGCACGAAGCTTTCGGGGCGGGCATCGTTGCGGCCACAGCAGAGTATGAACACGGGCATCGTGCGGAAGAGCGTAGGCGGCGTCGGCGGCAAAAAGGGCCGGAAGTCGAAAAAATCGATCAACGCCTCGAGATTCTCCTCCGCCGCCAGGCTGAGCAGGGCCGGAAGCCGGAAGTCGGTGGGGAGGAAGTCGGTGGGCCGGAAGTCTGTGGGGCGACGATCGATCAAGAGCCGCAAGTCTTTCGGCACGATGAGTCAGACCAGCCGGGGGAGTCGGAAATCGACGCGCAGCCGGGGCCGCAAATCCGGGAGAAAGTCGCTGAAGAGCCGCAAGTCGTTCGGCACGATGAGTCAGACCAGCCGGGGCAGTCGGAAGTCGACGCGCAGCCGCAAGTCCGGCAAGATGAGCGCAAAACGCAAGTCGCGGAGGTCAGTCTCGCGGAAGTCAGTTTCGAAGAGCATTGGGGGCGAGAGCAACGCCAGCGGGAAGTCCAATGTCAGTCGCAAATCCACGCGCAGCCGAAGATCCGGAAAAATGAAACGGAAGTCGCGCAAGTCAGTCTCGAAGAGCCTCGGAGGCGAGAGCAACGCCAGCGGGAAGTCCAACGCCAGCCGGGTCAGTCGCAAGTCGACGCGCAGCCGCAAATCCGGGAAGATGAGCGCCAAACGCCGCTCCACCGCCGGCAAACGCCGCTCCACCGCCGGCAGTCAGAAGAAGAGCCTCAAGAAGAAGAAGCAGAGTGTGAAGGCCTCCGGCGCGGTAAAAATCAGCGTCAGGGGCGGTGAGGGCGGTGCGGATAACAGCTTCTGGGGCTCAGAAGGGTGGGGCGACGAATGGGGCGATGAGTGGGATAGCGCCACGGCGGGCGAACTCGCGGATGCTCTTTTTACGGCGTTGGCGGAGTCGGAGTATCCAGAGAGCGCTGCGCAAGACGGTGTAAAAGACTCGCTACGCCCGGAAAGCGCCGACGGCGCCCCTGAGCAGACCCGACGTGGGAGCGCCTCCGTGGCTACCGGGGCGCCACAAGAGGACAGCACAGAGGGCCGAAAGTCGAAGAAGCCGGACCGCGCCGGATTCTTCGCAGCGATGCTCAGGGGTAAGATTTTACCTCCCTGAGAGCACTTTTTTCATAACCGCATTTTCTTTCTGAAAAAGGCCCCAAAACTGCATTTTTAGAATGTGGAATCTTACCCCTTAGGCGATGCTCACGGCTGGGAAGCGGAAATCGATCGAATCGGTCGATAAAATCTCGCAGTTCGCGTCCTCCGTGCTCAGCGTCGGGGAAGGGGCCGGCGAGGAAGCTGCGGCCTCCGAAGCGGCTTCGAAAACTTCGTCGAAGAAAGCTTCCCTCGCTTCGAAGCGGAAGTCGAAGAAGGGCTCGATGGCTCCGAGAGGTTCCATGGCCGCGCGCAAGTCCAGGAAGTCCCTCGCCGCGCCCGGACAGTCGTGGAATCAGTCGGCCGCGACGACTTGGGACGGCGACGACGACGAGGACTGGGACGCCTCTAAGAAGAAAAAGAATCTCCTGGTGCCCACGGCTGATGACGACGAAGGTGAGGCCGATGAAGGTAAGGATGCGTGGGACTAGGGAGGCGGAAAACACCGA
>PVBE011134712.1_pt1 | contig 14267 bp, 13 predicted proteins | sample 1631181 | NCBI WGS metagenome assembly PVBE01 (sample SAMN08397723, study PRJNA350692) | Marine metagenome, whole genome shotgun sequencing project. | isolation source: water | place: Pacific Ocean | collected 2012-04
GCATCGAGATCATGTTCGGCCGTCTGAAGGATTGGCGCCGCGTCGCAACTCGCTACGACCGCTGCCCAACCGTCTTCTTCTCTGCCGTCGCCCTCGCGGCCACCGTCATCTTCTGGCTATGACCAATGAGTCCTGACCCTAGGTTGGCCGTACCCTCATCGAGCAATAAGAGCTTTGGTTTTTTATATAATGCCCTTGCCAATAAAACACGCGCCTTCTGCCCACCAGACAAAGATGATCCCATATCTCCTACCAATGACTCATACTGCATTGGCATTTTCACTATTTCGTAATGTATAAATGCATTCTTTGCTGATTCTACTATTTTATCATAATCCGCATTTTCATCAAATAAAGCTATATTTTCTGCTATGGAGCCTGCGAATAAACTATCGTCTTGAAGTACTGCCGCAATTTGTGAGCGATAATTACGATAGCCGAACCGATGCAGCGGCATACCGTCAATCAGCACCTCGCCTGCGTCAGGCTCAATCAAGCCCAGGATGATTTTCGCAAGCGTTGACTTGCCGCCTCCAGACGGCCCCGTGATCGCGATGTGCGAGCCAGCTGGCACATCCAGGTCGACGCCGTTGAGGATCAATGGATCGGTCGGCGAGTAGCGGTAGCCGATACCCTTGATCTGGATATGACCGGTGAATGGCGTATCGTGGCTGGCACCAGCCCCGAACCCGCGATCCTCATCCTCCAGCGCGATGTCGCCCAGCCGCTCCAGATGCAGACCTAGCATTCGGAACGCGATCCCCTGATCGATCAGCGAGGCTGCGCGGGTAAGAAACTGTTGCTTGTAGGCAAGGTAGGCCACCACCATGCCAATCGAGAACCCACCCGACAGCACCAGCTTGATCGCCAGCCAAATGGTGACGACATTCTCCAGACCGAAAATTAGCGTATTGGCAGCCTGCTGCCAGATGCCTATTCGCGCCACTCCGATCTGGGCGTTAGTCGCATCCGCCAATCGGTTCTGCCACAAGACATGCCGCTCGGCCTCACGCCCGAATAGCCGCAGCGTCACGATCCCGCGCACCGTCTCGATAAGCGTGGATTGCTCCTTGCCGAGACTGACGATGCCTGCCTCGCGTGCGTCGCGCTCGAATCCGAAGGAAATCAGCCGGACCAGCGCATATAGCGCGAAAGCTCCCAGCGCGATCAGCGCCAGTCCCCCGCTGTACCAGACCATCAGCGCGAACGTCAGCACAGCGAGGACACCGTCCACCAGCGAGCCAACCAGTCCTTGTGTTAGCGAATCCTGGATCGGCTGCACCGACTGAAAGCGGGACAGTACATCGCCGACATGCCGGCGCTCGAACCATTCGATCGGCAACCGGAACAAGCGCCTGGCGAGGTTAGTCGCGAGCCCATAGCCCATCCTCGTGCCGACCGAGAGCAGAACGAAGCCGCGCAGCAAGGATGCCCCTGCGTTGAACAAGGTGAACAACCCGAAGCCGAGTGCAAGAACGGCCAGCAGGTTGCTGTCGAGCGCCGGCACCACGCTGTCGAGCGCGAGCTGCATATAATAGGGCAGCGCCAGCGTGAATGCCTGAAGCACGATCGTCAGCGCCAGCGTCTGTGCCGCTGCCCGCTTCCAGCCGCGCATCCGTCCCCAGAGCTGACGCAGGTGCAGCCGCTGGCGTTGGGTGGCCGGTTCAAACCCGGTTGTCGGCCGCAGTTCCATCGCCACGCCAGTAAAGTGACGCGACACCTCCGCCAGCGGCATCCGCCGCGCTGCGCCCGCAGCCGGGTCGAGGATCAGTGCACGATCTCGCTCAATGCGCTCCAGCACGACATAATGATTCATATCCCAGTGCAGGATCGCGGGCAGTTGGAGATCCCCAACTGCCTCAAGGGGGAGCTTCACCGGACGACAGGCGAACCCGAGCTGGTCGGCGACCGAAATCAGGCTCTTGAGCGATACGCCGCGTAACGACGGTGCATGGCGGCGTCGCAGCGTGTTAAGGTCGGTATCCAGGCCATGAAAGCTCGCAATCATCGCCAGGCATGCCAATCCGCATTCGGCAACCTCGGTCTGACGAATGTGGCGAACCGAATGGCGACCGAACAGGCTAAGATCGAGCTTCGCCATGTCAGCGGCGCCGTACCGCAAGGATCGGCTCAAACAGCCATTCCGCCAATGACCGTCTCTCAGTGACAATGCGCGCGGTCAATGTCATGTCGGGTTGCAGGCGATGAAAGCGACCGAACGCATAGATTCGCGGGTCCTTGATGGCAGCGATGACCAAGTAGACGGGTTCGGATTGACCGTTGGCGTTAGTACGGTTGATAGCGGCCGAGCTGATCCGCTCTACCGTGGCCAGCACCGAACCGAACCGTTCATAGGGAAAAGCATCGACCTGCAGGCGGACTCCCTGTCCGACAGATAGGAAGCCAGCCGCCTGGGTCGGCACATAGAGTTGGGCTTGGAGTTTCGCGCCAGCCGGCACGATCGTCATTAACGGCGCATTGCCCTGCGCGGGCTGCCCGATACGCGCCGTCACCGCAGTGACGACGCCGGCGATCGGCGCGGTCAGCGTGTAACCACGCGAGGCTTCCACATCGAACCGCCGCTGCGCGACCGAGGCCCGGTCGCCCGCGATACCAGCCGCCGTCGCCTGTGCGGTGCGTCCCGCCTCCTCGATCGCGCGGGACGCTTGCATGAGGCTGGCCTGTTTGTCGGCCCGCGCCTGGCCGAGACTGGCGAGTTGCTGCTGACGACCGAGCAGGGTTTCCTCACGCGCTTGAAGATCGCGTCTACTGAGGAATCCCTTGGTCGCAATTGTTTGCGACCGATCGTAATCTCCCTGTGCGACATTGACCAGGCTCCGCTGCGTGGCGATCTGCTCGTCCAGCGCGGCGATTTCGGCATGAAGGCCGCCGATTTGCGCCGCCAGCCGCTGGCGTGTCGCCCTGGCACTGGACAGTGTCGATCGTTCCTGTGCCGCAAGCTGGGCATCCTGTTCGCCCAAGGCGGTCAGCACTTGTGCTGGACCGGTGCCGCCGGTTCGCTCCATCTCCTCGACGCGGATCGATACCAACGGGGCTGAGGACGATACTCGCTCGCCTTCTTTCACTGCAATGCCGGTTATGATGCCAGCACGGGACGGAACGATCTGGGCCGCACCGAGATCGGGTTCGACCTGTCCCCCGACCGTCTCCACCCGTGCATAAGAACCAAGAAATAAAAAAACGACAGCTGTTACAAGCAATGATAGAAAACCGTAACCGATTAGCTGCCAGGACACAGGCAGTGCCAATGATACATCGCCATGTAACCTGTCCTTCTGTGCGAGCTGCGCTTCCTGTCGAAACATCGCTTATGAATGCAGCGCTCCCGGGTCGCATACAAGTAGACAATTTCATGAAAATATTGTTATATTCGTACGGGTTCAATATTTCTGTTCTGTCGTCCTTGGAACATCTTGCGACGAAGCGAGCTGCGGTGCTGCTGATGCCTGCCTATTGGAAAGGGCTGATTTCTAGCTTCGATGCGCTCGTACGACCGGCTGGGTTGTGGGAGCTGGGCAAACTCGCCTGAACGGACGGCGGATCTTAGGTTTGTCACAGCGGCGTCGAGGGGCGGAATTTGGGTCCTTAATCCGTATGAGCCTTTTGAGAGAGCCGACATCACGGCCGCGCCGTAAGCGTGGCCAGTAGGCCGCCTTGTTGTTGAGCGCGGCTTTTCTGGTAGGCGAGTTTGCCGGCGTGTCGGCGGATGGCGATGGCGGCGACGGCACGTCGAGTGAAGCGTTCGTCGATGTCGTCGGCGTTGTAGGGTCCGCCATACCATTCACGTAAGCGGTCGTGTTCCTCGTGACTGGGGTCCGCCATGGCATCGAGGAACATCTCGAAACCGGGCAAGCCGCCGACATCCTCGGGCGGGCAGCGCCGGGCGCCATCGACGAAGCGCGGATATTTGACGTCGGGTTCACCGGGACCGACCGTCTCGAGCGTGATGGTGTGCCGCCAGTCGTCACCCATGTCGTAGGTGTAGACGAGCTCCCGCACGCCCCGGTCGATGAGCGTCGCGAGCTTCACGTTCTTTGCAGCAGTCATGCCGCTCTCCGGCCACATCGGGTCGGGGATGCCGTATCGCCGATTGCCGGCCTCGAAATGCCAGAGGTGGTAGTCTTCCCAACCCATCGCGGCCTGGATGATGTCGTGGAGCATCTTAAGGCTGGCGGTGACCGGCACGTCAACCCGGCGCCAGATGGTGGGTTCGATGTCGTCCAGGACGATATGCAGGCGGGCGATGGTCTCGGCGCTCATGCCGCCAGTTTGACAGGTTCGTGAGCCCAGTTCCATGGCATGAGTTCGTCCCAGCGGCTGGCAGGCCAGTCGCCCGCGACTTTGGCGATGACGTCGGCGATATAGGCCTGCGGGTCGACGCCGTTGGCCTTGCAGGTCTGGATGACGGTGTAGATGGCCGCGGCCCGCTCGCCGCCTGCGCGCGAACCGGCGAACAGCCAGTTGCGGCGTCCGACCGCGACACCGCGCAGCGCACGCTCCGCGATATTGTTGTCGATCTCCAAGCGGCCATCGTCGAGGAAGCGCGACAGCGCTGGCCAGCGCTTCGTGCCATAGGCGATGGCCCTTGCCATGTCGGACCTGCACGACAGGCGGCACAAGCTGGCGTCGAGCACCTCGCGCAAGGCGTCGACCAGCGGCCGACTTTTCTCCTGTCGGGCTCGACATCGCACGTCGGGCGGTTGGCCGCGAACCTCGGCCTCGACAGCGTAAAGAGTGCCGATACGCTCGAGTATGTCGGTGGTCAGCGGCGTGGGCGACCGCTCGTGCAGGTCGAAGACCTTGCGCCGGAAATGTGCCCAGCACGCGACCTCGGTGACGCCGCTGCGATACAGCCCGTCATAACCGGCATAGGCATCGGCCTGTAGAAAGCCGCGGAAACCGGCGAGATGGGACGTTGGGTGCGCGGCGGTTCGGTCTGGCGTGAAGCGATACCAGATCGCGCGCGGCGCCGTGCTGCCGGACGCCTGGTCGTCGGCCGCGTACACCCACAACCGCCCGGTCGCGGTCTTGCCCCGGCCGGGGTCGAGCACCGGCACGGGCGTGTCGTCGGCATGGATCTTGTCGGCCTTGAGGACTTCGTCGCGGATGCGCGTGACGATAGGGTCGAGGAGCACTGCGGCCTGTCCGGTCCAGCCCACCAGCGTCGAGCGGTCGATGTCGAGCCCTTGCGCGGCCATCATCTCGGCCTGGCGGTATAGCGGCAAATGGTGGTCGAACTTGGAGACGACGATATGGGCCAGTGTCGCGAAGGTCGCCTTGCCACGTGCGACGGCGCTGACCGGCGCGGGAGCCTGGATGATCCTCTCGCATACCCGGCAACTGTATTTGGGGCGGACGTTGCGCACGACGCGCCAGCGCACCGGCACGATGTCGAGCATCTCGTGCGTGTCCGAGCCGAGCACGCGCAATGCACCGCCACAGTCCGGGCAGGTGCAGGTACCCGACGCCGGCTCATGGATGACCTCCTCGCGCGGCAGATGTCCGGGCAGACTGCGGACGGGCACCGGCCGAACCGCCACGCCAGGGATGCTTGCCTCGGGTACAGGCGCGTCGCGCTCCGTCTCGAGTTCTTCCAGCGCCAGTTCGAGTTGCTCGATCTCGCGGCCGAGCTTCTCGGACGAGGCGCCGAATTGCATGCGCCGCAGCCGCGCGATCTGTTCGCGCAGCGTATCGATAAGCAGGTCGCGGGCGGCCAGAGCGGCATTGGCCCGGGCGAGCGAAGCCTCCAGCGCGGCGATCCGCGCGGTGGCATCAACAGGGGAAACGGGCGCTTCCGACACCCGGATTTCATAGCAGATTGCATGGCAACGGGCGAGAGAAAGTGGCGCAAAACCGCCGTTCTCAGCCCGCCAGCGTCGGCGTGAACGTCCGCTCGGGGCGTCGCCAGTCGATGCCCTCCAGCAGCATCGACAATTGCGCTGGGGTCAGCGTCACCGTGCCGGTCGCGGTCACCGGCCAGCCGAAGCGGCCCCGGTCGAGCCGCTTCGAGAACAGGCACAGGCCTTGCCCATCGAACCACAGCAGCTTGACCAGATGACCGCGCTTGCCGCGGAACGCGAACAACGCTCCGGAATGCGGGTTCTGCACCAGCACCTGCTGCACCAGCACCGCCAAACCATCGAACCCCTTGCGCATATCGGTCATGCCGCATGCCAGGAACACCCGCGTCGGCAACGGCACCGGGCTCATCGCAGCACCGACAGCACCCGTGCCAGTGCGCCTGCATCCACATGCGCATCGACGCTCACCCGCACGCCATCCGGCAGCTCGATATGGATGAGCCCCGGGGAACATGCCGCCATCTGCGGTGCTGGCTCAGCAACCTGTACCTCGGCGAACACCGGCAACGAAGGCACGACGCCCGCCAGCTTGCCTTCACGCAATTGCTTGCGCCACGTGTAGATCAGGCTGCTCGATACCTCGCGATGCGCGATGACGTCGCAAACCCGCACCCCCGGCCGGAACGCCTCCGCCAGGATCTCCAGCTTCTCCGTGTCCGACCATCGCCGTCGACCAGACATACGGCCAACGACTTCCATACGACTGGTCATACGAGCGCTCGTATGACCAGTCGTAGAACCGATAACTTCCCGCACCGCCCGCGCCCTCGTCAAAGGCGACAAGCATCCTGACAGCCAGCGCTACCGCAAGGCGGCCTGCTGACCACGCTTACGCCGCGCCGGCCTAGTCGGACTCATCGTCGCGCCTTGGCAGCGTTTCGCTCAACGTCTTGGAGAGGCTGGCAACGGAGGAGGGCGCTTGATCATCTCAAAGCGCACGCCACCAGCGTCATCCCGAAGAGGAGAGCGGCAGAAATGCCAAGTTCGTACGCGGCTGCCTTCCAGACCTTTCCGTAAATCTCCTTCGAGGTAACCGCGCGGGTCCGGCTCTTCAAATGCACGCATAAAAAGAAGATTACCGAGAACGTCAGCACAGCGATGCACTGAAGCGTGCCGTCGTTCCGTAGCCACGACCAAACGGGGGCATTGAGCGGCTTGACGGAATAGATCAACGCGGAGATCAGTACCGCAAGCGCGGAGATTTCGCCAGCGGTCTGGGTAACGTGATAGCCAAACGGGGGCGGGTTGGTACTCGAGCTTCCGAAGGCTGTCTCAAGCGCAAGGGCGACCCATGGGACCAGCCAGCGCATCGCTGCAACGATGCCGAATATCGCGAACGAGGACGCCAGCAGCAGTCCGCTGGCAGCCTTGCCGTTGAACATGGGGTCCCAGTAGCCTGCCGCCGTTCCCAGCTTGGCGACGCCCGCTTCCACTTTCTGCACGGTCGGCGAGATCATCATGTTCATGGCCACGACCCAGAGCCCCGCCGCAGTCCAAAGTCGGACGAGTCCAGCTATTCCGCCGGACTTGATCTGCCCTCGATATCCGGACGGTGTCATGAAGAGCGGTGTAAGCAGCAGTCCAAACTTCTCGACAGTACCGGAGCCCTTTAAAGCGAGTTGCCACATTCGAGCGGGATCGCGCCAGCATTCCGCTATTGTAGAGCGCCATTCGCTCAAACCGTTTGCCATGGCAGCGTCCTAGTGAGGTGGCTTCATGCCAGCCGACCACGTGTGATCGGAGCAGGCGCTCGTCCGTCAAAGCGTCCGACAATGCATGCCTGCGCACGATAGCAGATCGCTACGCTCAAGCGTGAGCTCTTCGTTTAACGGCACCCGATCAAGCGCCTCTCTCGTTCGTCGAGCACTTGAGTGGGGACAGAAACATAGCTCGCTTACTGCCCCGCCTGTTTGGGCCGCAGCAGTTCGACAGCGGGCTTTCGGGCGGAAAAGTGAGGCGGAGCACGTGGGGAGCTCGGATACTCGGTACCTGAACAAGCGTCCGCTTCCGAGGTGAGCCTCGCACGCTCTGGATGACCGCTTCTGGGTCATGCTTTCGGCATTTCAGGCACGGCAGCTTACAACCAGATGATGTCGCTCACATATGCCGGGCCGAACGTCTAAATATAATGGAAGGTGCCAAGCTGAACTCCCCCTGACCCCTGCATTATAAGAGCCCCAAGCTTTGCAAATAGATAGACAATCCCAGCTTCGATGATTAGCGCAGAATATCCAAATATCCTGCGCTCATACTTCAATGCTATTCTGTTATAGGCATAATGTGGAAGGCGTCTTGGCGGGACTGCTATTCGCACTTATTTTAAGTGTCGCCTGTGCTGAGAATACTTGTGGTGAGCCACGTTTCTGCAATGCGCCATGCCCGCTCATCGTCAACATCAATCCATCCAAGATCGCTGCAATCGCGGATGCCAGCAGTACGGTCGGATGTCAGGCGCCGCATTCCTTCGGTCAGAGAGGGCTTTTCCAATCCCCGGAGTGCGTCAAACAGGCCCTTGCCAACAGCGAAGACACCCGTATCGAAGCAATCATATACCGCGAGGCCCTTGCCTATGCTGATTAAGCGGTCGCCATCCGTCTGAGCACACGTCACATCGTCAAGATCGATCCAATCGTGATCGATCCGACGGTCGATCCCGAGCGATGCGCCGCCACCCGTATCGGCATGAGCCATTCGCCGATAAAATTCCGGTTCGACGAGATGGTCGCACATCGCGAGGATCGCCTCCTCACCGTACAGCAATGGTTCCGCTGCGAGCAACGAAGAGCCGTTGGGATAGCGATAATTTTCTACCCGGACGGTTTCGACTGTGATCGGCCAGTCTTCGGCCGCGACATAGGCTTCATCGTCTCCGCCTCATAGCCGACGACCACGACTGTTCGCGCCAGCCCCGCCTGCGCCATGCCGGACACGGCATGGGCAAGCAGCGTCCGCCCGGCCACGCAGCAGAGCGGCTTGAGCGGGGCGACAGCGCGAAGGCGTGAGCCTTCGCCTGCCGCGAGAACGATACCGGTTTCGATCATTCGGCCGCTACGGCAATGAACTCGTCGACCGCCTGCGCCGCAAGGTCATCGGTCATCTGAATACGCGGATGCTTGCAGAAATACGCCGACGCCGCGTCGATCGGCCCGGCCAGGCCGCGATCCTTTGCCAGCTTGGCGCACCGGATCATATCGATGGCGACGCCCGCACTGTTCGGGCTGTCCTCGACGGACAGGCGCAACTCCAGGTTCATCGGTACACCGCCGAACATCGTCCCTTCCATCCGCAGGAAGCAGATCTTGTTGTCATTTTGCCAAGGTACATAGTCGGACGGGCCGATATGAACATTGTCGTCGTGCAGCCGCTCCGCAGCGACCGACTGCACCGCCTCGGTCTTCGAGATTTTCTTCGAGGCAAGGCGGCGATGATTGGACATGTTGAGGAAGTCGGTGTTGCCGCCGGTATTAAGCTGGTAGGTCCGCTCCAGCTTGACGCCCCGCTTGGCGAATAGATCGGTGAGCACGCGGTGAACGATGGTGGCGCCGAGCTGCGCCTTAATGTCGTCGCCGATGATCGGGACACCAGCCTTGGTGAAGCGGTCCGCCCATATGGGGTCACTGGCGATGAATACGGGAATGTTGTTCACGAACGCCACACCCGCCTCGAGCGCGCATTCGGCGTAGAACTCACTGGCGGCCTGCGAACCCACCGGCAGATAGTTCATCAGCACATCGGTCTTGGTCTCGCGCAGGGCGGCTACCACTTCCGCCTTGGAGGCCTCCTTCTCACCCGCGAGCAGGAATGTCCGATGGTCGTCATATTCCGACATATGTTCGGCGACGCCGTCAAGAACATGCCCCATCTGCACCTTGGTCCCCGTGAGAGGCACGGTTTCGCAAAAGACGGTGGTGCAGTTGGGCTTGGCGAAAATTGCTTCCGCTACGTCCTTGCCGACTTTTCGCTGGTCAATATCCCAAGCAGCTACGACATGGATATCGGTCGGCTTATACCCGCCCAAGTCCCAATGCATGAGCCCGACCGTATCATTTGCGCCCTCGCGATAATAGGAAAGCCCCTGCACGAGAGAGCTGGCACAGTTGCCCACCCCTACGATGGCAATATTGATGGCCGGCATTACTTCTTGATTCCTTCTCTATATGGAAAATGATTTTCCGGCACTGTGAAACGATTTTCGACGGTGCGATGCTGGAAAAGTCCAACGATGAGGATGATGTTCAGCGGGATGAGCTCAAACCACCAAAAGAGGCGTGGATTGCTGAAAAGGCAGGCAAGGAAAATGGCATAGACCCGGACATTGGCGGACAGCAGGCTCATCAGCCGCATCGGCCTGACGGCCAGGGTGGCATATCTTGCCGCAAGCTCAGCGGGCGATTGGTGCCGCGCCAGCGCGTGGTCGAACCGCGCGGCAACCCGGTCCAATAATCCCCAGCAATGATCATAAAGCTGGACAAGCGGATTGCGGCTGGGTGCAGGGCTGGCGATCGTCGCCACCGCATTCCGGCGCCGGTGAAAGCGGGCTCGCTCGCTCTCGTACATATTGGATTGGACCATATGTGCGGTGCCTGCGGCGACCGCCAAGGCCCAGGCTTCCAACGTGCCGATGGAGACGGCCAGCGAAACATAGATGAGGACGAAAACGCCATGGTCGCACAACCCGTCCAGCGCGCGTCCCAGCGGACTGGCTGTGCCCGTGGCCCGCGCAATCATCCCGTCCATCCCGTCGGCGACAAGCCAGCAGACGGACAGGAGCAGGCCGACAACGGCAAGAGGCCACATCTCCCACCGGCTGTAGGCCAGCGCGGCCGATGTGCCTAAAGCCAGCCCGGCCAGGGAAACGGCATTGGCCGAGATCCCGCGCGCGATGAACCAGGGCACGAGAAAGCGTGCCGCTGGATGAATAATCCAGAGATTTGTCGGATCTTCTATCCGTCGGTCCCGTGAGGTATCGGGGATGGTAAATGTCATTAAATCGTAATGTATGAGCCTAGCTGTCTGACTTGCAAGTGATTTGCAACGAGCCTGTCACGCGTCGATCAGGCTGGTCGCTGAGGCAGGCTAGAGTTGGCGGTCAGCTCTGCGGTACCACGGCGGCTTGATGGATGGCGCCGTCATGCCGTTCTTAAGGCAGTTTGCCGGGATTGATCGGTCGTGGTTCGACGACTTGTCAATACCACGGCTGGAGCTCCGGCTCGCCAATCATCCCGCGTCGAATCTCTTTCACAGGACCACGCACAACGTCTCCCCCCTGGCCTCTGCAGGGGACCGCGATCGTCATCGAAGGTCTGACGGATGCAGATCGGTTAGGTGGCGCTAGCTGAGTAAGCAGCGGCCAGGCTGCAATTAACGAGCGTCCGCTTTCGAGAGGGGGCCGCCCGCCGTTGAATGGCCGACATTGGGTCGTCATGACTGAAGGGCAGGGCGGCTTCCGCCCAATGGCCGCTTCCCACGGGTTTAGGCTAGCCTGAGGCCTGGTGAGCCGCGCTGGCCCACCCCTTATCACACGAGGCCCGGCAGCGCGGAGGCTGCCGGGGATCTTCTCAAAATTCCGACCAATCCTCGGAAAATGCTGCGCTGCCTCCGGAGACAAGACGCATTGCAGGTTTCGGGGCCGGCCCAGTCCGTAAGCCAGTAGCTTGGGTCGCACGAAGCCCCGACGCGCCAATCCGGAAGCGTGCGACATGTCCCGCCAACTCGTCCGCCTTGTCCGTCAGCTCACGAGACGCAGCAGTCGTTTCTTCAACCATAGCGGCGTTGCGCTGGGTCACGCCGTCCATCTCCTCGACCGCAACGTTGACCTGACCCAAGCCACTAGCCTGCTGTTCCGCCGAGTTAGCCAGGCTATTGATCAGTGCCGTGATCTCCTGGACTCGACCGATGATCTGATCGAGCGAGCGCCCTGTCTCCGCCACCAGCTCAACACCCGTCCCGATCTGCTGATTGCTGGCCACGATTCGCGACTTTACGTCCTTGGCCGCATCCGCTGAGCGCTGCGCCAGCGCGCGCACTTCGGAAGCGACGACAGCAAAGCCCTTGCCCGCGTCACCGGCACGTGCCGCCTCCACCCCGGCGTTCAGCGCCAACAGATTGGTCTGGAAGGCGATGCCATCGATCACGCTGATTATTTCCGAGATTTCATGGCTGGACCGCTCGATACCGCTCATCGCTGCAACTGCATCGCGCACAACCTGCCCACCATTTTGCGCAGCGCTGCTGGCGTCTGCTGCCACCGTACCGGCACGTTTCGCGTCAGATGCCGAGCGCCCGACCATGTCCGTGATCTGCTGCATTGAGGCGGCGGTCTCTTCCAAGCTGGCGGCCTGCTGCTCAGTGCGCTGAGACAAGTCCTCGGACGCTGAACGGATCTCTCCCGAGGCCGCACGCAGGCCTTCGGAAACACCGCTTACCGCGATCATCGCCTGCTCGACCTGGGTCATAGCATTGTTGAAGTCGGTAGCCAGCGAAGCAAAGGGCTCGTCGAGTGTGACGTTGATCCGAGCGGTCAAATCACCGGCCGCCAATGACTGCATGCCTGCACCAATTGTGGAGACGATCAGTGCCGCTTGCTCGTCTTTCTGCCTATCAGCCTGAGCCAGTTGATCGCGTAGGGTGATGGCCGCACGCATCATTTCCCCAACCTCATCCCGAGCGTCGTTCGCAGGAATGGAGACGGTGCGCTCTCCTGCCGCCAGTTTGCCGAGCATGCCGCTCATGGCGCCCACAGGACGTGAGACAAGGCGAACCAGTAAAATCAGCATGGCAATGGCCAGCAGAGCAACCGCCAGCACCGTCCCAATCATGATCCTGTGACTGGTGACGTAGTTGGCCTCGGCCTCTTCAACCAGTGCATCAATCGCGCGGGATTGTTTGATACGCAGCGTATCAGCTGCCTTGTTGACGGTTACGAAATAGGGCCGCGCGATCCGGAAAAGCTCGATCGCCTTCGGTGAGCCCACCGCTGCCGCCTGCAATGTTTCCTTGGCGTGGGACTGATACTCAGCCCAGTCGCGGACGAAGGCATCAAGCGCGGATCGTGTCTCGTCGTTAGCCAGACGTGGACGAAGCCAGCGCGTCCGCTCCGCTATCTGATCCCGCAGTTCGTTCAGCCGCCGTTGCGCAACCGCACGATCTTCTGGCGTGACAGACAAAAGATGCTGCCCAACCGTCGCACGATACGTCGCGGTACTGGCGTTGATAACCGCGATCGCCTCCAACTGGGAGCGCTGCTCGCCGCCCAGATTGACCGCAACGTCCCGCATATCGCCCAAGCGAACGACAGCGAGTGCCGCTAGTCCCATGAGCGCGATCAGCAGGATGGAAAAGCATGCGATAAGCTTTCCCGAAATGCGGAGATTTTGCACGGAGGCAGTCCCTTCGATCTATTGGCGCCCCCCAGCGCAGGGCGGGCCAACTGCCTGCCGCCAAGTTAACTTTATGATATTGATTAGAGTTAATAGGCATTAATTATACCATCACGGCAGCCAGTGCGGTTCGTCTGTCGAATATGCTGAGTGCGAGACACGCTAGCAGCCCCATCGCCAGCGACAGGGGCGCAGACTTGAACCGGGTCCAGAACGCTGCGCCGCCTGCTGACCGGCGGATAACTTAATCGGCTTCGCACCTGGCGTTCAACGTCGCAACATGGCGCGGCAATTGATGGGGTAGCAACAGCGATGAGTTAAAGAGCGGATGAGATAACGGCAAGCGAGCGCATGGATCTTCTCCTACCCGTGAGTCAGGCGAGCGGATGCTATTATCGATGTTGAGCCCGTACCAGAGTTTGAGGAAGTCCTGCTGGCGTCATGGCAGGAAACGCCCCAGTTGCAGACATTCGCACGGCTATACCAACAGCCACTTGACGATGCCTGCGCCGACCAAAAGTACCAACGGGCACCCCCACCACGGAATGGGGATACCGTGGTCATATTCTCCGCGTTCGACATACAGGCGCACATCTTGCCTCTGACGTGTGCCGTATACGTCGTCGCGACAGCGAATGTCCGCATCATCAAGATAGCGGTGGACAGCCTCGGGTGTGGCGTCGATTGGGAGTTCCCGCTGAAGCTCGCTCGCTAGCCGTTCCACTTCAAACCAATCGGTAGGCTCGCGCTCTTCGACAGCCAGGATTACCGCCAAGCGGCGCCGCAACTCGTCCATTTCCATCCGCACAGACTATTGGAGCAGGCGCTTGGCGCAATGGCAGCTAACTACCCATCGCCGCTGTTCCGGTAAGCGTGTTCAGCAGGCCGCCTTGCGGTAGCGCTGGCGGTCGGGATGCTTGTCGCCTTTGACGAGGGCGCGGGCGGTGCGGGAAGTTGTTGGTTCTACGACTGGTCATACGAGCGCTCGTATGACCAGTCGTATGGA
>PVBE011137959.1_pt1 | contig 14267 bp, 9 predicted proteins | sample 1631181 | NCBI WGS metagenome assembly PVBE01 (sample SAMN08397723, study PRJNA350692) | Marine metagenome, whole genome shotgun sequencing project. | isolation source: water | place: Pacific Ocean | collected 2012-04
GATGGCAAGAACTGGGCGAACCTGTCGAAGAACGTGCAGGAGCTTCTGCCGAACCAGCGGCCACTGTGGGTCAGCCACATTCACCCGAGCCAGCACTCGACCGGTCGTGCCTTCATGACGGTCGACGGCCACCGCAGTCACGACCGCGACCCGTATGTGTTCGTGACCCACAACTACGGCGCAAAGTGGGAGAGCCTGGCCGAGGGTTTGCCGCAGGGCGCGGGATCGGCGCACGCGATCTTCGAGGACCCGGTCAACGCCGACCTGCTCTGGCTGGGCACGGAGATGGGGCTGTGGGTATCGCTCGACCGCGGCAAGAAATGGCAGCGGATGCCGAAGCCGTTCCCGACGGTCGCCTGTCGCGACTTCGATCTGCAACAGCGCGAGCAACACATGATCGTCGCGACGCACGGCCGGAGCGCGTGGATGGTCGATGCGCGCCCGCTGCGTGCCTTGACCAAAGCCAACCGCGGCAAGAAGGCATACCTGGTCAAGCCGAACGACGTGCTGCGGTTGCGCAAGCGCTCGCGCAGCAAGCAAGGGCACCGGCACTTCTCGATTCCCAATCCGCCCGAGCAGGCGACCTTCTACTACTGGCTAAAGGGCAAGCCCGAGGCGGGAGCCACGGTCGTCGTGCGCGACCTGCTCGGCACTGAGATGTTCTCGGCCAAGGCGGCGACCACGCCGGGGTTGCACCGCGTCGACTGGAACCTCCGCAAGCGGCGCGGTGCCCGATCGGGGGCGCGCAGCCGGACGCCGGCTCGGGGACGTGCGGGGCGCGGCGGTCGCGGGCGCGGCGGTGCAGCGGCAGCGGCGGGCTCGTATTCGGTAACGCTCGAAGTTGGCGACACGAAGCTGGTGCAGACGTTCAAGATCGAGGACGACAAGTCCGTGCTCGATGTGTCGTGGCCACGGCCTGCGGTGGTCGGTGAGGGGCAGCCCGGAAACGCCGCCAACGACGAAGCGGTGATCGAACAGCAGAGGAGGATCCGATGAGGCTCTGCACGTTTGCGGTTTCTGTTGCGGCAATGGTTGTGTGCGCGGACCTCGCTGCCCGGCAGCGCCCCCGTGGTGGTCCTCAGCAGCGTTCGCGCGACACGGTGACGATCTACGTGAGTCCGGACGACCTGACCACGGATTTGGCCTGGCGTGAGATTGGCCCCGTCGCCGTTAGCGGCCGCGTTGTCGATGTAGAGGTCGACCCGGAGGACCACCGTGTCTGGTACGTCGCTTCCGCGTCGGGCGGGTTGTTCAAGACCACCACGCGCGGGCTCAAGTTCTCGCCGATCTTCGATTCCGAGGGCACGACGTCGCTGGGAGACATCGCGATCGATCCGAGCAACAGCAAGACGATCTGGCTCGGCACCGGCGAGGCCAACAACCAGCGGTCGTCCTATTGGGGCGACGGTGTCTACAAGTCGGTCGACGCCGGCAAGACCTGGAAGAACACCGGCCTACCAGCCAGTCATCACATCGGCCGCATCGTTGTCGATCCGAGTGATGGCAACCGTGTGTTCGTCGCGGCGCTCGGCCACCTGTACTCACCGAACCCAGAGCGAGGTCTCTATCGCACTACCGATGGTGGCAAGTCCTGGGAGCTGGTCTTGAAAGTGAACGCGGACGTCGGCGTGGTCGACGTTGCGATGCAACCGGGCAACTCGAAGGTCCTGCTCGCGGCCACGTATGAGCGCCGTCGTCGTGCCTGGCACTTCGATGGGGCCGGACCGGGATCCGGGTTGTGGCGCTCGAGCGACGGTGGTGACACGTGGAAGCGCGCCAAGGACATTCCCGGTGGCGAGATCGGCCGCATTGGCGTCGCGTTTGCGCCGTCGAGCCCCGCCATTGCCTACGCGACGGTCGAGAACGGCAACCTGACCGCAGCGCGTAGGGCGCGGACCGAGGGCGGCTCTGGACGTGGTGAACAGCAGGGGCGTCGTGGTCGTGGTCGCACTATCGGCGGCGAGATCTATCGAACCGAAGACGCGGGCAAGACCTGGAAGAAGGTCAACCGCACCCGTGTCGGTGGCACGCCGGGCTACTACTACGGGCAGATTCGCGTCGACACCAAGAGCGCCGACGAGGTCTGGGTGATGGGGGTTCCGCTCGTGGTCTCCAAGGATGGCGGCAAGACCTTCCGCTCCACTGGGCGCCGCGTCCACGTCGACCACCACGCGTTCTGGACTGACCCCAGCGATCCTGACCACGTCCTGCTCGGCAACGATGGCGGGCTGTGCGAGAGCTTCGACAACGGCCAGACCTGGATCCACTTCGAGAACTTGCCGATTGGGCAGTTCTATGCGATCGGCGTCGACAGCGCGGCCCCGTATCGAGTCTATGGCGGCACACAGGACAACGGCACGTGGGGCGTTCCGAGCAGCGGCCCGACGTCGCGCGGTATTCGCGTCGAGGACGGCTACAAGATCTCCGGCGGTGACGGCTTCTATGCCTGTGTCGATCCTGAGGATCCGAACACAGTCTACGCAGAGTCGCAGTTCGGCGGCCTTCGCCGTGTTGATCTGCGCACCATGGCCAGCAAGAGCATCAAGCCGCGAGCGCGGCGTGGTGAGTCGGCGTATCGCTTCAACTGGAGCTCGCCGATCCTGATCTCGCCGCACAACCACGCGACGATTTGGTTCGGCGGTAACAAGCTGTTCAAGAGCTTGAACCGTGGTGACACCTGGCGCGCGGTGAGTGACGACCTGACGACGCAGGACGAGGCCAAGCTCAAGGGTAACGTGCCGCACTGTACGATCACGACGATCGCCGAGAGTCCGACGCGACCCGGTCTCGTTTGGGTTGGCACCGATGACGGCGAGGTCTGGCTCACGCCCGATGACGGTCGGACCTGGAAGAACCTCAATGAAGCGTTGCCGAAGAGCGTGCGAAAGCTGTGGGTGAGCCGGGTTGAGGCGAGTCGCTTTGCGGAGGGGCGGTGCTACATTTCATTCACGGGTTATCGCGAGGATCGTTTCGAGCCGCTCGTCCTCGTCACGGAGGACTACGGTCTGAGCTTCCGTTCGATCGCTGGCAACCTGCCGAAGCAAGGGTCGGTCAACGTCGTGTGCGAAGATCCGCGCAACGCGGACCTCTTGTTCGTCGGCACCGAGTTCGGTGTTTGGGGGTCGACGACTCGCGGTGGCACCTGGCACCGGCTCGGCAAGGGTCTTCCCCGCGTGCCGGTGCACGACCTCGTCGTGCACCCGCGCGAGACGGACTTGATCGCCGGGACGCACGGTCGTGGCATGTGGATCATCGATGTCTGCGGACTCGAGCACTGGAACCAGGAGGCGACCGCGAGCGGCAGCACGCTCATCGAGCCACGCACGGTGCGCAGCTTCCCGCGTGGTCCGGACGGCGGCTACACCTCGGGAGCGCGGCGATGGACCGCGCCGAATCCGGCGCCCGGCGCGATGTTCTGCGCGCTGCTGGCGTCGGCACCCAAGAAGGCTGCACTGCGTGTCGTAGATGCCTCGGGTTCGACGCTCAAGGAGTTCGACCTCGAAGCCGAAGCCGGCCTGCACGTCGTGACGTGGAACCTCGTGCGTAGCGGTGGTGGTGGTCGCGGCCAGCGCGGCGGCCGGTTCGGACGCATGATGCGTCAGGTCGGGCGGCGGGTCACCGGCGGTAGTCGGACGCTCCAGTCGGGGACCTACCGCGTCGAACTCGAAGTCGACGGTAAGAAGTCGGTGCGCCCATTGGTTGTCAAGTAGCGCCGCTACCTGACGGCCAGCCGCTTGGTGCTTTTGAGTGGCTGCGGCCAGAACGAAGAGCGCCTTCCCCGGCGGGTTCAACTAGCGGCTAGAAGCGGAACGGCACCGGGCTCTTGCTGCCAAGCGCCGGCAGTTTCTGCTCCTTCACCCAGAGCTCGAGTAGCTTGCTGATGCCGCGTGACGCGCGACGGCGCTCGTCGAGCGGGCCGCCCGAATCGACAGCCTCGCGTACCAGTTGAGGGAGCTTCTGTAGGTGGGCCATCTCGGCCCGGACGAGCGCCCGTGCATCCAGCAGGTTGGATGCGTGGCGTGTTTCGTTCTGCAGCGCTCGTGTGAGTTCGCCGACCAGTCTTGACGACCGCCGGACTTCGTCCGAGAGCATCGCGGGCAGCTCGCGTGCCGCACGGGAACGCTTCGTCAGCGCCTTGGTCAGGTTGGCGGCGGTGCGACGCATGTGGTCGATGCGGTAGCCGAACTGGGACCGTGCGCTATCCAGGTCCGCAATGCCGGTGCACCCGGTCAGCAACAGCAGTAGAGCCAGGGATCCACGGTGCACACCCACAGCATACCTATCGATCGTTCGCTACGTCTGGCGCAGAGCCTGTACCGGATTGCGCGTGGCCGCGACTGCGGCAGGGATCAGGCTGAACAGCAGGACCGCGCCAATGGCAGAACCCGCGACGATCACGATCCAGCGCGGCTCGAGTTCGTAGGGAATCTCCTTGAGCCCGTAGATCTCGCTCGGGAACAACTTGATGCCAAAGCTCGTTTCGAGCCAATCGGTGATGTCGTTGAGGTGTCGGCAGGTCAGCCAGCCGGCGAGGACGCCGAGCCCAACGCCGAGGGTGGAGATCACCAGGCCACAGTTGAGGAAGATCATCAGGATCCCCCGTCGCGTCGAGCCGAGCGCCGTGAGCACGCCGATGTCGCGGGTCTTCTCGCTGACCATCATCAGGAGCGTCGCGAGCACGAGAAAACAGGCGATCGCGATCAGTGCGATCAGCACGAGCGACATGAGGCTGCGCTGGTGTTCTACGTTGTCAAGGAACCTCCGGATGGGTTTGCGCTCCTGCCAGGCCGCGATTTGGCCGTGCGCGCCGGCCTTCGCGAGGCGCGCGTTGAGCAGATCACGAATCTCGATGGCACGCGTCGGATCGTGCAGGGCGATCGCGATCTCGTCGAAGTGATCCCGGTGGCTGCCCCTGCTCGGGACCAAGCGTCGCATGGTCTCGATGTCGAGCAGCACCGTTGAGCTCTCGAACTCGTGGTGGCGCGATGAGTAGGCGCCGGTGATCACGAAGGGCTCCTCGATCGTACGCAGGGACACCGTCTTCTGCTTTTGCGTGTGCATTGCGGTGGTCAGAGCGACGCTGTCGCCGCGTCGAACGTCCCATGCCCGCGCCCGCGACAGGCCGATCAGCATTCCCGGTTGCTTGCCTTTGATCAGGAAGGGCCGCTGGCCATCCACGACTCGACGATCAGCGTCGGGCACCGCTTCCAGTTCGTCGCGCAGTGAACCTATCTCAGCCTCGCGTGCGAAATCGATGCCGACTACCTGGAAGAAGTTCGCGGTGGGTTGGCCGGCTGTTGCTGCGACCACGCGCTTCTTGGCGGTGCCGCGCACTGGATCGAGCAGGCCGTACCACGAGAGCCGCGGCGCGATGGCGCGCACGCCCTCATGCCGAAGCAGGGGCTCCACTTGCGCGAACGAGTCCTGCGAGCGGTCAAACAGCAGCGATAGGTCGCTCGCCGTGCCTCGCACGTGGAGGCGCATCTCGTGGATGTAGCCCGTGAAGATCGACACCACGAAGATCAGCGCCCACACAGCGAGCGTTACACCGATCGTGCCGATCAGGTTGATCGGTCGTGACACGAGGTAGCGGACTGCGAGGAAGTACTTGTACACGACTCAGTTTCGACCGACCTCGCGACTCTCGACGCTGCCGTCCCTGAGCCGGATGCGTCGGTCGCAGCGCCGCGCGACAGCCTCGTTGTGCGTCACGAGTAGAAACGAGATGCGTCGCTCCTCGTTGATCTCCCAGATCAGGTCGAGGATTCCTGCTGCGGTGTTCGAGTCCAGGTTGCCAGTCGGTTCGTCGGCGAGGATGACCTTGGGTTCGGCGATCAGCGCACGTGCGATCGCGACGCGTTGGCGTTCGCCGCCCGATAACTGCGACGGCCGGTGGCGCAGGCGCTCTTCGAGGCCGACCTTGCTCAGCAGTTCACGAGCCCGCTGTTTGACGCGCCTGCCGCCCGACAGCCACCCAGGCAGTGACATCGTCATCATCGAACCGAGGCAGACGTTCTCGAGGGCGTTGAGTTCGGGAATCAGATGGTAGAACTGAAACACGAAGCCGACGTGCTCGTGGCGTAGGCGTGCTTGTTGCGGTGTCGGCAGCGTGGTGACGTCGGTCTCGCCGTAGTGCACGGTACCTTGCGTCGGTGGGTCGAGTAGGCCGAGGACGTGCACGAGCGTCGACTTACCAGCCCCGGATGCGCCGACGAGCGCGGCGATCTCGCCTTCCATGAGGCTCATGTCGATTCCCTGCAGGACCGGGATCTCGCGCCGACCCAGGCGATAGGTCTTGTGCACGCCGACTGCTGTCAAGACTGCGGTCATGCGTTCACTCGTATCGCAGTGCCTGGACCGGATCCAGACGGGCTGCCCGCAACGCTGGCAAGAGACTGAACAAGAGCGCGGTAGCGATCGTCCCAAGTCCGATCTGGGTGATGACGACGGGGTCGAGGACGTACGGAATCTGCGATAACCCGAAGATCTCGAACGGGAACAGTTGCAGGCCGAAGGTAGCGTTGAGCCACAGGTTGAACGTGTTGAGTTTGACCACCGAGAGGCAGCCCGCCGCGATGCCGAAGAGCGTGCCGCCGATGGAGATTGCCCCGCCGCAGGTCAGGAAGAGCATCGTGACACCGGACCGTGTGCCACCGAGGGCGCTGAGGATGCCGATGTCGCGCGTCTTGCGCGCGACCATCATCGATACCGTGGCGAAGATCAGGAAGGTTGCGACCACCATGAACGCGAACATCACGAGAGTCATGAGGCTGCGTTCGTGTTCGACTGCACCGAGGAAGCGCGCATTGCGGTCTTCCCAGGACAGGACCTTGGCCTTGATGCCGAGTTCGGCCACTCCCGCGTTGAGCCGATCTCTGACGACGTTCATGTCCACTCCCGGCTTGAGGGCGATCGAGATCTCGCTGAACACGTCGACGCTGTCGTGCTGGGCCAGGTCGTGCCCGAATACGCTGCGCAGTTCCTCGATATCGACGAACGCCGTGCTCACTTCCGGATCGTGGTGCTGCGAACGGTAGGAGCCGGTCAGCGCGAAGTGCCTCTCGACGACCTTGACCTTGCCGTCGACCTGGCGAGCGGACATCAGAACGACCTGGTCTCCGCGCAGCGCCATCGGCCGGAGTCCCGCGGTTCGGAGGTCGCCGATGAGTAGGCCCGGCAAGCCGCGGCCGCCTAGATCCCGTTGGCTCCGCTTCTGTGTGACTTCGAACGGTTTCGCGTCCTTCTCGACGCGCAGGGTGTCCCGCGCCTTGAGAAGCCAATCGTGGATGCCCGTCACTGTCACTTCTTGGTCAAAGTCGATGCCGGCGACCGTGAAGTAGTTGGAACTTAGCGTGCTGAACTCTGCCGAGTGCACGAAGCCCGGCTTGTTTACGCCCTCCTCGAAGTAAAGCAGCCCGTGGAACAGGATTCGCGGCGCGTGCGCAGCGATGTCGGGGTCGGGGTCGAGCAGCCGCTCGACGACGCTACTGTAGGACTCCGGGGACTCGGACACCGAGTCAGCGATGAGCGAGAGCTCGGGCTGCTCGCCGCGAATCTGGTCACGCACCTGGGTGATGAACCCCGAGAACACGCTGATGGTCAAGACGAACGCCCAGACGGCGATGGTCACGCCGATCGCACCGAGAAGGTTGATCGGCCGGCGCAGTAGGTACTTCAGCGCGAGGAAGTACTTGTACATCGTTGCGTCACGTCGCTTGCGGCTCCGGTTCTTCCGTAGCCGGTGGTGCTAGCGCGTCGTCGCCGTGCGCGCGACGCAGCAACGGGAACAGCAAGACGTCGCGGATCGACGGTTTGCCCGTTAGCAGCATGACGAGTCGATCGATACCGATCCCGAGCCCGCCTGCGGGCGGCATGCCGTACTCAAGAGCACTGACATAGTCGTAGTCGACTTCGGCTGGCGTCTCGTCGTCCTTGTAGATGACTTGCTCCTTGAGTCGCTCTTCCTGATCGATCGGGTCGTTGAGTTCCGAGAACGCGTTGCACAGTTCCATCTGGCTCACGAACAACTCGAAGCGTTCGGCGAGCCTCGGGTCCGCGTCGCTCGGCTTGGCGAACGGTGAGATCGCCTTTGGATAGTCGATGACGAACACCGGCCCGTCGAGGTGCGGCTCGACGGTCTCTTCGAAGACATCGTTTCCGATTTTCTCCGGGGTCAGCTCGGGCTTGTGTACCCCGAGCTCCTTGGCGCGGGCGGTCACCTTGTCGACGTCGAAGAAGTCGAGCCCGCCGTTGTGCTCGGCGAAGAGGTCGAGGTAGCACTTCTTCGGGAACGGCGGTGCCAGGTCGTACTCGACGTCGCGGAAGCGCACCTTGTGCGTGCCGAGCACCTTGGCGCACAGGCGATCGAAGAGGCCCTCGACGCGCTCCATGACGACCTCGTAGTCGGCGAAGGCTTCGTACGTCTCGAGCATCGTGAACTCGGGATTGTGTCGGGTCGAGACGCCTTCGTTACGGAACACGCGGCCGAGTTCATAGACGCGTTCGAGGCCGCCGACGAGCAACCGTTTGAGGTAGAGCTCCGGCGCGATGCGCATGTAGAGCTGCATGTCGAGCGCGTTGTGATGGGTCACGAAGGGCCGCGCCAGCGCGCCGCCGGGAATCGAGTGCAGGATCGGTGTCTCTACCTCGAGGAAACCGAGCTCGTCGAGGTAGCTGCGGATCTCGCGAATGATCGCCGAGCGGACCTGGAACTGGCGGCGCACGTCGTCGTTGGTGAAGAGATCCACGTAGCGCATGCGGTAACGCGGTTCGAGATCGACGAGGCCGTGGAACTTCTCGGGAGGATCGCGCAGCGCCTTGGTCAATAGCGTGACGGTACGAGCCCAAAGTGTCGGCTCACCTTTCTTGGTGCGTCCGAGCAAGCCCTGGATACTGACGATGTCGCCCTGCTCCACGAGCTTGCGGTCCGGCCACCAGTCGGCCAGCTGATCGCGCTCGAAGGCGACCTGGAGCCGGCCCGATCGATCCGTCAGGTGGGCGAAGCGCAGCTTGCCGAAGTCGCGGACTTGTCCGAGCCTGCCGGCGATCGTGAAAGTGCTGTCCGTTTGGCCGTCGACATCGCTGGTCAGCTTGTCGATCGGGTCCGGCTTGTCCGAAACCCGAGCCGGGTAGGGCGCGGTTCCCTTCTCACGGAGGGCTGCGAGCTTCTTGAGACGGTCAGGGCTGACGCGATGGGTCACGGGTCGGGGTCCTGGGCCCTGTGATCCTGCAAAAGGGTGAGCAGGATAGCGAGCGCTCCTATGCATTACACTTATGGGATGCGCCGCTGGCCCCTTCTCGCTGCTTATCTGCTCGGTGTGTTCGTCGCGTCCGCGACCGCGCAGACCAAGGTTCGCTACAGCCGCTTCGACTTCGGCAACCGCTACCACACGCAGCGTGCAGATCTGTTTCCGAACTCGCGGGCCAAGAACGGAAACGTCGACGGCGACATGATCTACAAGGCGTTTCCGGCGAGCGTCTTCAGCCGGGGTGACAAGGTGCGGATCTCCGGTGTGCGTCTGTGGGCGCAGGTCGACCCGACCTACGTTGGGCCGTATCCGGCCTTTCTCGTGATGCCCGACATCGTGTTCTTTCCGCTGATCGAGATCAAAGTCGGCAACAACGCCTATGCGGTGCCCGACGTCACCAAGCCGCACGCGCGGAGGCTGCCACTCGGCGCTGCCACGGTCATCCGCGGCGGCCTGCAACCGATCGACTTTCGCCTCGGACCGCATCAGCCGGATCCGCGTCTCAAACTGCCCGTCGAGTTGCCGGTCTCGCCGACCGGTTGGGCGGTGGGTGTCATGGCGCCCGCGTTCTCGCGTCAGCTCGACGGCAACTCCAACTTCGTCGCCGTATCGACCTTCGGTGAGGTGCACCGTTCGCCTGGCCGGCTCGCGTATTCGGGCCTCTACGACGCCGCCAAGCAGGCGCACCTGCCGTACGGTACAGCCGGTGCACCTTCCAACATCGGCGAACTCGCGATCGAGCTCTACCTCGACCAGCCGTCGCTGCAGGTGTTCTCGGATGGGTCGGGCGGCGTGCGCAACGACCCGCGGCGAATCGAAACCCACAAGGGGTCCGGCGCCTACGCGAACGGCCTGTCGACAGCGGTCGCGCCGGGCTGGTTCGGTTTATTCACCCAGTGGGAAGGCATGAGCGACAACGGAATCTTGTGCTTGCCGCTCATCACGGCGATTGGACCCGCGATGCCGACGACTCTATTGAAGGTGGACGACGCAACGTTGGTTTGGGACTCGCTCCGAGCGAAGGCCTTGTCTGTCTTCATCGAGAACGGAGTGCTCGGGATACTCGGGCGCTACAAGGCCGGAGGAGTTGCCGGTCATGCCAACGACCAGGGCGGAGTGTTCGCGTCAACGCGCATCTCGGTTCCCAACGATGCCGGCCTCAAGGGCGCGACGATCTGGGTGCAGTCGGTGCTCATCCGCTTCACCACCGGCCGCGTTGTCGGTGCAACGAACCTCAGCCGCATCGTCTTCTAGCTCACTCCACTAGAGACCCAGCGCGGTGAGCTGTGGTTCGATCTTCTCGGCCCAGCCGCTGTTGGCGAGCGGACTCGCGGGACTCGGGTGCAAGATGCGACCGATCTTCACCTCGTCGCCGAAGATGTTGCGTGCGCGCGCTTCGGCAAACGTGCCGATGCCGATCACGATGCGTGGCCGCAGGTGCTCGACGGTGCGGCGCAGCGCAAGGTCACAAGCGGCGAACAGCGGCTCGCGTTCCGCGGCTGGCAGCTTGTCCGGTGTACGGTTGCGACCGCTGTCCTCGAGAAATGCGAGCGGGCAGTAGTTCCAGACGAAGAAGCGACGAAAGAAGCGCACGGGCGTGCCGAAGCGATCGCGCGCCCAGTTCCACACTCGGCGCCCGCTGACTTCGCTGCGCGGGCAGTCGAACCCTTCGATCGGTCGCTTCGGGTGTTCGTGCGCCGGTCGCTCGATGTTCTCGTGGATGCGCAACCAATCGCGCACGGCCGCAACCTCACCGAACGGAACGCCAGTCTGCGACATGCCCCACGGCCCCGGGTTCATGCCGACGAGCAGCGCTTCCTTCGGCGCCTTGCCAAAGCGCTCGAGGTACACCCTGTGCGCAGCCCACGCATACTCGAGCGGGTTGTAGACGTGCTCTACTGGCCTGGCGAAGTGCAGCTTCCCGACGTCGCGGGACAGCTGCCGTGCGATGTCCGATAGCTTCACGCGGTGTATTAGAGCCGCTCAGCCGAGCTTGACGAATATCTCGTTGCTCTCGACCCGGACTGTGAAGGTCTTGGCGGGCATCGAGCCGGGTAGCGTTGAGCACTCGCCACTGTCCAGGACGAAGCGCCACCCGTGCCACGGGCAGATGATCTCACCGTCGCGCACCTTGCCCTCGGACAGCGCGGCACCGCGGTGCGGGCACGAGTCCTCGAGGCAAGCGATGCCATCGTCGGTCCGGAACAGCACGAGTTCCTTGCCCTCGCATTCCACCGGAAGACCTTCGTCGGTCGGAACGCCATCGAGCGCTGCCACGCGGGTCCATGCGCTGTTTTCTGCTTGGGTCATCGATGTTTCACGGATGGAAGCTCGTTCTGTCCTGGCATAGACCGCCCGATGTCGCGGGCGCTCTTCCGCGCGGTACTTCTGTGAGAAGTTGGTCGGCCCGAACGCCACGCCAGCTACTTCGTCGCCGTAGTGGAGCTCGGTTTCCCTGGATCGGCGAAGTCTCTCGGCAGACCCGAGCGTAGCGAGGATCTCCCCGAAGTATCGAGTGTTGTCGGTTGCGACCAGCAGCTTGCCACCGGGCGCGAGAGCCGTTGCGACGAGCCGGGCGAACTGCCGGTCGAACAGGCGGCGCTTGCGGTGGCGTCGCTTGGGCCAGGGGTCAGGGTGATAGATGTGGACCTTGGCCACGGAACCTGGTGGCACCGTGTCGGCGAAGAACAGGCGGCCGTCGTCGGCCACGACGGCGGCGTTTGTGCACCCGCGGTCCGTGAGGCGGTGCTCCGATTGGGCGGCGTATGACGGGCTTGCTTCGATTCCGACGAAGAAGACCTCAGGTTGCTGGCGAGCGGCTTCGGCCAGGAAGGTGCCCTTGCCGCAGCCAACCTCGATCTCGATCTGACCCGCGTGCGCGGGCACGATGGAGTCCCAAGGCACGGCGCTCCGGTCCGCGACGTGGCGCGGCAGGCTTCCGCGCGCCCTGGCGCTGGCGCGGAACCGAAGACGCCCCGATGGATGCATTCGCTCGTGGGCCGGCATCGTCGCCCTTATAAGCTCCGTCAGTGCCGCGTCCCACGATGACTCCGACAACTCACACAACGGGGCACTAGTGCGAGCTGTGGGAATTCCAACCTGGTTCCGTCGGACGGTCCTCGTCGCAGTGATGGCGATCACGGCGATCCTTGCCCCGGGTGTGCTGCGGCTCGGCCTCGACTATCAGGTCGAGACCTTCCTGCGTACCGACGACCCGGAGCTGAAGCAGGCGGTCGCCCACTATGGCGAGGGGTTCACGCGGCCCGATACCCTGTGTCTGTTCGGCTTCGAAACCGTGGATCCGCTCGGCGAGGGAGCGCTACGCACACTACGTGCGCTGACCGACGAACTGGATCACATGACCGGTGTTTCCGGAGTCGTGTCAGTGCTATCGGCGCCGGGTCTGGCCCATCTGTCCGGCGAGCCACGGCGCGTGGCGCTCGACAAGAGCCGGACCTGGCGGCGCCTGCTGGTTGCCTTCCCCGGCGACGATCGGAGGGGTGCGCTGGCTTGCCTCGCTGTGCTGCAGCCAGGCATTGATCGCGGCGAGTTCGTGCGCGCGGTCAAGGCGGCTGCGGCGGAGCTTCCTCATCCCGATGGTGCGGCGAAAGCGCCCCTTTTGCACCTGGCTGGCTTCCCGTTCCTGCGCGAGACCTACGTCCGGCTGCTGAAGGCGGACCAGGTGTTATTCGTGCCGCTGTCCGCCGCGTTGACCGGGGCGTTCTTGCTCTTGTTGCTGCCCGGGCTTGGCATGAGCCTGGCGACGATCCTGATCGTGCCGCTGACGTTGGTGTGGACGTTCGGTGTGCTCGGCTATCTCGGGCACAGTCTCGTGCTACTGACCGCGACCCTGCCGACGCTGTTGATGGTCATCGCGGTCGCCGATGCGGTGCACATGGCGATGCGCTATCGCGAAGCGCGCGCTGAGGGTTCACAGCGTGATCCTGCGGCCAAGATCGCGCTCGCTCGTACCGTGTTTCCGTGTTTCCTGACGTCGTTGACCACGGTGATCGGCTTCGGCAGCCTTGCCCTTGCCGATGTGCCGGGCCTGGCGGACCTCGGTCTGTTTGCGGCACTCGGCGTGTTGATCGCGTTCGTACTCACGGTGACGGTCGTGCCCGTGGTCTTGCCTATCCTGACGCGCCACCTCGGCGAGGGCATGAACTCGCGCATTCGCTGGACGAGCCAACTCGGTGGGTTGGCGCGTCGACTCGGTTCCTTGCCTGCGCGCCCGGTCCTGGCCGTGTTTGGGGTAGTGATCGTGGTCTGCCTCGTGCTTGCGTCACGGGTGGAGCAAGACTCGCACGTGACGGAAGACCTCTGGCCCGACACGCCGATCGTGCAGTCATTGGCTTGGTTCGAGCATCGGTTCGTCGGGCCAGTTGCTGGCGAGATCATGATCACGCCGCGCTCGGGCGACCTGGTGCTGCCGGACAACGTGGCCGAAGTGCGTGAGTTGCTCGCTTGGGTCGAACGGCGTGACGACGTGATCCGCACGATTTCATTCGTCGACTCGCTCGACGACGGTTTGCCTGTTGCCATGCTTGGCATGCTCAACAAGAAACCGTTGCCGATGATCAGCAAGGATCGCCAAGCGGCGCGTGTGATCGTGTTCTTTCGCGACCTCGGCGCGATCGCGACGGAGCGCTACATCAACGATCTACGCGCGCGCGCAGCCAGCCTGCAACACATCGATGCGCGGCCCGTCGGCGTGCAGATTGTTGCGACCCGTCTCGTCACCGGGCTCGTCACCGAAGTGTTCGACTCTTTCCTTGTCGCCTTCTGCCTGATCTCGATCTTGATGGCGATTGTGTTCAAGAGCATTCGCTTCGGGCTGATTGCGCTGGTGCCGAACTTCCTGCCGCTGCTCATCACTCTGGGCTTCATGGGCGCGTTCGGCTATCGCCTGCGTGCGGTCGCCGTGATCACATTTGCGATCGCGTTTGGCCTCGCCGTCGACAACACCATCCACATCATGACGCGGTTTCGCCGTGAACGAGGGGAACAAGTCGACGTTGA
>PVBE011199956.1_pt1 | contig 14267 bp, 9 predicted proteins | sample 1631181 | NCBI WGS metagenome assembly PVBE01 (sample SAMN08397723, study PRJNA350692) | Marine metagenome, whole genome shotgun sequencing project. | isolation source: water | place: Pacific Ocean | collected 2012-04
GATAGGTCCCAGGCAAAACCCATAGCCACAGCACGGCGGCCGCAAAGATCCAGCCCAGGACGCGGAGGAATCCGGCGGCTCCTCCGTCGCCGAGGGGCAGGAAGAGGAATGCCAGCGCCAAAGGTGCGATCGCCAAGCCGAGCAGATAGGAAGTTCAAGCTGCGTTTTCCTTGGGTCCGATAAGTAGGCATTCTGTCAAATAGAGGGGGCGAGGGGAAGAGGCCCCGGTACGGGTGCGGGGGGCGCAGACATTTTGGGGGCAGGCGAGTTCCGCTAGTCTTACTCCGCTTCCTCCACCAGCTGAATCGTTGTTTCAGTCGCTCTGAAGTCGAGCAGCTCGAGAATCCCCTGGGCCAACTTGACTTGCTTCAAAGTCAGCTGGATAGCGCCCCGCCCCACATGCCGCTCATGAATCTGTTCCAGCAACGCTCGGAATTCCGGCCCCAGTCCCACGTCGAGATTGAGAAAGCGCTGATCGTAGCGACGCCTTTTCATCATATGTGGCAGTACATAAAGGCAGTTGTTGAACTTCGTCTTGTAGTTTTGCTGTGTGAATTCCTGGTCCAACGTCGAGTAGACGAACCTCGCGATCGTGTCTTGGTCTTCGTTCGTCAAGACATCCGGGTGAACTCCATCGGGACGAAACCGAGCAATGTTGCGATATGCGCGAAGCCACTCGTTGGGTGCCGGGGGTTTGCGTTGGCGGATAGCTTTGCAGAAGGCCGTGTAGAAGACTTTCAGGTCGCCCTTGCTGCTGAATACGTTGCCCGCCAGCGACAGCTCAGGCTTTCCGGGGACGCCTTGGATGAAGCGATCCTTGACCGCCCCTACAATCTCCCTTGGACAAGCGAGGTAGATCCAGCTCGCGCACTGGACGACCTTCTGGAAATCCGCCTGGTTCCGCAACGAAAGGAGATGTCGATTGAAACGTGCGAGCGTGTCACCAAGGCTGGTGTCATCGACCCGATGGTGGCTCGAGATCGGACCGTAGTAGATGAAGTTGTGGTCAGCTGTATCAGATGGATCCGGCTCGGGTATGACGTCATGCCTCCTCTCAAGCGTCGTCTTTGTGAGCCAAAGGTTGAGTGTGTTGCGAACCTCAGCCAGCTCCGCGTTGAGGTCGACGTCTCCGCCACGAGCCAACTCTTGGAATGCCTCGATGTAGCCGAGCATTGCTGACTCGGCTTGGTCGCAGAGGACTGGCGTCTCGACAACCTTGGCAACGCCAGGAGGCCACCCGTACTCAATTCGAGGGGTCTCATCGGTACGCTTCATCGTTCGCCAATTCAGGTTGCTTTCAAAAATCCCGTCTCGCGTAGACTTGATCTCGACCCGAGCGAAACCCTGCCCGGGCCGAATACGCGCCGAAACCGTGAGGGGCTCCCATTCTTGGCTGACGCTCTGGATACGAGTTGAGACGTTTCGGAGGCTTTCCTGGCCCCGATACCTCCGCCGTAGGCACAGCTCAATGTGCTTTTCGTTAGCAGGGAGCGACAGACCTTGGATCGGATCCTTCGTCATGTACTCACTACCAGCTTCAACCTCAGCCTGCTCGATTAGCCTTTGCCAACCTGGCACCGGATCGCCATACTGATTCGTCTTCTTGGCAAAGAGCTCCAGGGGGACCAGCGTTTCGAAGTAGGAGGCGAGCCCCATATCTATCCGTCGAGCGACTTCCGCGGCACCGTACACAGCCATCGTTGTATCGCGCACGACCGGAGTCGATAGCCAGGAGGCTCCAACTTCGTAGAGCGGGCCCGGCGCGCGCCCTGTGGTGTCAGACCCGGCCACAACAAAGGCTCTTGGGGTGACACCGGGTGGCATACCTTGTCTCCGGAGCAGGCGAAGCGGTTCAGAGGGAAGGCAATTGCCATCACAAGCGTCTGGAAATGAATTCTGCTCAAGCCACTTCGACGTTGTTCCCCATGCCTCTTCGCCTGGGGGGACTTCCGAGGACCCGGCCGAATCCTCGCAGAGGAGAACTTCGAGCCAGGCTAGGTCTGGCGCCACGCCATGGTGGACTCTTCTCGCGACTTCCCACGCGGACCCTGTCATCTGCAGGCTCGTGGTTGACTTGGTTGTGTCCCGTACCGGACAAAGACCAGACCACTCTCCGGTGGACTTCTTCAGAACCCGTGAGTAGGAAAGCTCCCAGCGGTCTGCGTTGGCACTGGCAACGACTAGAAAATTGGGTGCTTCGCCGGACGTCGGTTCGCTCCACTGAGCCGTGTCCGCGCTTGCGCACCATGCCATTGCAATTGCGGTGGTCCGCGGGACAAGTTGAACTCGACCAAATCGAGGGCTCAGGGTGTCAAGAAGCAGCTGCTGCCCTCCGACTCCGAGAGCGTCTGGGACCACCATTGAGAGGAAGGCATCCACACCGGCGTAAGTCCCCAGAACGACGTCGAGAACCCTCTCAAATGTAGTAGAAACCCGGGTGCCGTCCGGTTTCCACGCGAAGACCGAATCTGGGCGGTCCAGGTCGTCCTCCGCGGAGCAGAGCTGCGACCAGGCTTCCGAGAAGTGCCGACGTGATCGGGCTGCACCGACTGCGAGCGGGACATCGCCAGGGCCGATCAGCGCACTCCCTCTCCGGTGCCAGCTCGCGGCATCTCCGGCCAGCGGTGGCTCCCCGTTGAACCAAGGTAGGCAGAAGGAGGGGTGCACCCGACGGACAGCTCCGTCCCCCGTGAGAACAACAGGGCTGGTGGCAGTGAGGTCGACTGCGATTACTTCATCGGACATCGGGCGCTGCGGCCTCCACTACCAAGTCGAAGGCGGCCTCGAGGTCGTTCCATGCGTGATGGATCTCAGCGGGAACATGGAGGACGAAGCAATGCCTGTGCACATCAATCCAGTGGGGGTGTTCTGCCAATGCTTGCGGGGTCGCGATCATCGCGACTCCCTTCCAGGTCCATCCGGAGGCTTGCGTCAGTCGTTCGAGCTGGGCGTCCAGTTCGGGAATCCCCTCGACCTCCCCATGACTGCTTTGCCCTACAGATGCCCACACCGCGAGTAGACTCATCCTCTCTGGCCATACGAGGATCCAATCAGTGCCTGCTGCTTCCACATCGGGGGGGAGGCCCAGCTGCCTCGCCATTGCGGCGGCGCGGGGATCGCGAGAGTCGAGAACGTGGCAGGTACCTTGCGTGGTCTTGAAGGGCCCTGGCACTGACGGCCCCGCGGACCAAACCCCGTGAACGGCTTCCTCCCGAAAGTATGGCGTTGAAGTGCGCTCCTCTCTCCACCCGGGCAGGCCACGGAGCAGGCAGCTCATCAGGAGGCGGCTTGTCGATGCCCATTGGCGCATGTGCCAACGCCAGGCATCGTCGAAGATTCGCCTCTCGTGGCGGATCGCTTGGTATGCAGACCAGACTTGTCGATAGCGTGTTTCGCTCTGCAGGCAGTAGGAAGGCGCACCAGGGTGAAAGGCCAGTGGCGAAACGTCGGCTAAGGCTGGATACCTGAGGAGGGCCTTGGCGAGGGCCTGGAGGTCAGCCACTTCTCGATAGCGAGAGGAATCCTTCATGTCTTGGTGCCGAGCAAGAAACGATGCCGCCATATCGATGATTGCCGTCAGGACCCAACGCGTGAGCTGGTTCTCCAAGAGATCAACATTCTCTCTGCGAACTACCGCAATGAGCGATTGGCGAGCGCCTGCCTTCTCTACAGGTGTCCTACCAGGGGCACGGGAGTATGCACGCAGGCATGCGGCATCGAGCTCCTGGATGCGGTCGATGCGCTGTGGTTCGCGAACCCGAACAAGCTGCTTCCGAGGGCTCTTTGCAATCTGGCGCAGGGCTCGGTTGAGGCTCTTGTTGCGCGACAACTTCACGATCAGCGAGAGGGTTGGATCGGCCGCACCCGATTCCTTCCAGAGTGCGTCGACGACCCTCCAGGTCCGGCGCACGACTCCGGCGTTTGTGGCCGCCTCAGCGCTGTCGTGATCCCGTGATAGGTCCCCGAGCTCGAGGTATCTCTGGACCTGCCACTGGAGCCACTGCTCGTGTGGGTCATCGGCGCGCTCCGTTTCGATCGCACGGCGGGGCAACCCTTCTATGCCGATGGAAGTGTCGAAATCACCGGAGCGAACCTGGTATTGGTGCTCGGCCGACTGGTTGAGCGGAATGTCAAAAAGGGCCTCGGCGCCGAACTGCCCGGTCTGAATGGAGGCCAAGGGCAGCCGCCGGCCGTCCCACAGGAGAGGGCTGCCTTCTGCGGCGAGGAGTCTTGGTGTACCGCTGCAGCTTGCTACCTGGGTTGCGCCCCCGCGGAGGGGCAACCCGGGTAGCCCCGCGAAGTGACACCAGGGGTTGGAGTACAGGACAACTTGATTCACATCAGGTCTTCCGATCGGTCGAGCCCTCGCCACATGAATGGCCCGTTCCCGTCGCCAACTCGCTTCCGGAGCTCGTTGAGTAGAGCGTTGTCGTCGAGGCTATCAACGATCCTCATGAGGTCCTCGAAGTGTTGGCGGTCGGCCTCCAAATCCAGCCCGCGTAGCTTGGGCAGGATCTTCTGCTCGATTTGATCGGCAATGGCGAACGACGTTCCCTCGGCGGTTCGGTTTGGATACATCGCCACATAGTTTGCAATCCCGTGGCTGGTGCGGTGTCCGAAGGGGCTTCCCACTCTGTCCATAAGATCGTTCAGCTGCTGTATCACCTCAGCGGTGGTGGTGATCGCGGTCTCGTTTCGGCTCCCCTTCCAGACCTCCCAGGTCTTGGCAGAAAGGGCTTCTCCCTCAGCAAAGTCCGCAAGCTCTGGAGGCGTTGTCAGGGTCCTGGTGGGCCTGCCGAAGCGAAGTACGCTTGCCCGATCCAGGACCTTTTCCGATAGCGCTTGGGTTGACTCATCCTCGTTCATCGTCCCAGCGAACAGCACGTTCCCACCTGGGAAGATCCTGACGTCTCCCCGCCCTTGGTGGCCGTGTCCGATTTCCAGGGCCACCTCGACCTGGGCTCGTTCTTCCTGATTGTCCGGGTCGATATCGCGCCTGATCTCAAGACGGCTGAGAAGCTCGCTGAAGTAGTACTCGATCCGTGCGAGGTTCATCTCGTCTAGAAGAACCAGGAGCATCTGGTCTGACAGGTCCGGGGCATCCGTCGTAGGCCATGAGGCGCCTCTGTACAGATTGAACTGGATCATTGCTCGCGCCAGATCTGTCGCTTTGTACTTGTGCTCGATGTAGTTGTAGAAGCCGAAGAGGTCCTGTGGGCTGTCCCATCGGGGCTGGATGGGGAGGTTCAAGAAGTACATCCCGATCGCCCTGGCGTACATCCTCGGCAAAAGGCTCTTCCCTGTGCCACTAATACCGGCAAGAACAGTCAGCGGAGAGGAGTCCTGCGCCTTCAGTGCGGTATGGAATGCATACAGGGTTCGCTCTGGTAGCTGAACGCCAGCGTTGCTGAGGTCGGCATGAAGTGAGCGAAGCCGCCGAAGCTCGTCGTCGTCCCCACCTGAAGGGCGTCTCTCCGCGAAGTACGGCTTCCACAGGTCCTCGCACGGGTCAGCGTCGGCATCCACTCCGCCCGCTGCCTGGACGTCGGTCCTCAACGCTTTCAGGTGCTCAAGGAGTGCGTCTCTTTCGCTTGTCAGGGCCCGAACCCTGCCCTCAATCTCCGCCAACTCTTTTCGCAGCGTATCCTGCTGTTCGTACATCTGGTTGCGAAGCTGACCGGCCGCCAGGGTGGACTCTTCCAGGCTCCGGAGCTTCTCTCGAAGCTGGGGTACAGCTTCTTCCAACGTAGAGCGCTCCTCCTTAAGGCCCTCAAGCTTCTTCATGTCTTCGGCCTGAGCATCGAGTGTCGCTTGAAATTCTACCTTTTCGCGGAGCAGGCGTTGAACCTGCTCATCGATCTTGGCTTTCCCATCCTCAGCCTCCTCAAGGGCCTTCTCCGCTGCCTGGAGCTCCCTCAGCCGCTCGGCGAGGTCGCGTATGCGCTCCTCGTTCTGGTCTAGCCAGGTACGTTGCTTCTCGCCCTCTTCGATCGTCTGTTTCGCGTCCCAGAGGTTCTCTTTGCACTCATCGACCTGAGCGGAAATTTCCCGCTCCTGCAGCCGCAGGGCCTCGATGCTCGTCTTGATTGGTAGCTTTGGCAGTTCGCGTCTGTACCGGATTCCGAGAAGAATGACCACGCCGACGACGGCCACGGTTGCGGCGGTGCCACCGATCTGAAGCAGCAATATTGTTTCCCAGGTCATTGCTGAGCCCCTTGGGGCGCGACCTGCTGCCGATTGAGTTCCTCGAGCGCGGCCTTAATTTGTTGAGAGAGCTGTGCCATTTCCTTCGACGTCGAAGTGATGGTTGATTCACGCCTCAGCATTTCCTGGGCTGTCTCGGTCAGGGCGGATTCCCGCTTCGTCGCCTGCCTTGAGGCCTCGGTGAGGACCGCCTCTCTCTTCAGCATCTCCTCGATCGCAGCGGCGAGAGCAGACTCACGATTCTCCATCTGTTGCATCGCTTCTTTCAGTGCCGACTCGCGGCCGGCTTGAGACGTCTCTGCCTGCCGTGCCGCAGCCTCAGACTCGCGCGCAAGGCGCGAGACCTCTCGCCCGAGCCGGCTGACCTCGTTCTTGAGCGCATCCCGCTGGCCTGTCAGCTGGTCGACGCTCGCTTGCGTCTCAGTCTCGGTTTCCTTGAGCCGGGCGACTCTCGCGCTCGTGTCGCTGTGAGCAGCGAGCAGCTCTTGAAGAGATCCGCTTTCTCTTTTCAGCTCGGCACTGATCTCCTTGACCTTGGCGGCCAGTTCCTTCTCCCGCCTCTCCGATGCGATGACTTCCTCTCTCTTGGTGGCGGACTTCGTGTCGAGCTGACTCTGCTCGCTCTCAAGGGCCCTCACTTCTGCCCCAAGGCGAACTTTCTTCCGATCCAATTCGCCGGCCTCGGTACGCTTTGATGGCAGGCTGGCCAATTGCTCGTTGGCCAGCGCTATCTGGCCCCTCAGGTCAGCGAGCGATGCCTGCTCTTCGAGGCGCTTCGTCGCAGCAGTGTCAGTTTCTCGCCGAATGACGGACAAGTCCGCTCGCTCCTTGGCGATCAGATCTTGTGTCTGGTCAAGGGCTGCTTTTTGCTGGCGGAGTGGCTCGACATCCCGCCGAAGTGCCTGGAGGTTCAAATTAAGGCCGGTGTATTCGCTTCGTTTTCGCTCGAGGGTGGATGTCAATTCCTTGGCCTGTTCTTCGATGCGCGAAATCTTCGCGCGCATCTCGGCTTCCCGGGAAACAGCCGCATCGGCTCTAGACTGGAGCTGCGCAGACTGCTTTCTGAGCCCGGCCAAGCTCGCCTCTACCTCATTGTGTGACTCTCGAGCCTGGCTGGTTTCTGCTTTGATTACATTGAAGCTCTTGGTCTCCTCAGCAAGACTTTGTTGGAGCAACTCACGCTGTTCCGCACGAGCGTCCCAAACGGATTTCGTCCCGGTGAACGCCAGCATGGAGTAGAGGCCCAGAAACTGGCCCGCCAATGCGATCATTCCGAGTGCGAGTAGCCCGACAACAAACTTGATGTGTATCCCGATCCCCAGTGAGTCCTGCACGGTGGCCTTCGGGTCTCCGCTCAGTCCTGTACCAGGGCCTGTATTGTCTTCAGGCATCTATCCAGATCCTCCCGTAACTCATAAACCCAGAATCTCTTGACCGTCCAACCGGCAGCTCTCAGGACCTGGTCGCGATAGACATCTTCTTCGCGCAGGTTCCCGTTTCGGTCTCTGTGGTATGTCTCGCCGTCGACCTCGATGTTGATCTTTCGAGGGCTTTCGGAGGCACTGCCCTTTTCTGGAAAGATCGCGAAATCCAGGTAGAACCCGCACGCCTGGTACTGCTGCCAGTAGTCCAACCCGGCATTGCGCATGGTCCTCGCGAGGAGAGGCTCCCACACGGGGCCGACTAGGTCGCGGCGGAAGTCCGATTGGGTCTGCTCGGACTCTTCAGCTTGCGATGCGCGGTAGAGCGCTTCGAGGGCGGGGATGCCGCAGGAGACCGCCCAGTGCTTGTCGCCAAACACGTGGAGGAGGCTCTTGGCGCGGCTCACTGCAACGTTGAAGCGGTTCGGGTCTCTGACGTAGAAGGGCGGGGTTGGCCTCTCCACGTTGCCGCCCCCTACCAGGCCGAGAAAGACGATATCCTTCTCGCCGCCCTGGAACCCGTCTGCAGTGTCAGCGACGAAGTCCCACTTCTTGAGTGTCCCAGAAGCGATGGCGCTGTGGGCCATGTCGCGAATTCTGTTTGCATGAGGCCGGAATGGTGTCACGACCCCGACCGTCCCGTCAAAACCCTCTTGGGCGAGCCGCTGCAGTTCGTTCACGATGGCCACAGCTTGTGGCCGATGCCAGCGGCTGGAGCCGATCGTCTCGGATCCGCCAGGCACATGGCTCCAGCGAAGGCCCGCGCCTCGCTTCGAGGCTCGCCTTACCGCTAGATTGGTTCTGACGACCAGGGCCCCGTTGTAGAACTGATTGCTGAAGTAGTCTGCGATAGCTGGATGACATCGATAGTGCTCGCGAAGGATTACGTGATCGTCGTTGGAGGCCAGGGCGGCGCCACGTGCGAGATCGTACGCAGAGTTGGCGGAATAGCTGAACCGGTTGAATTTCAAATCGGTGAGACCAAACCGTTGACGGAGGCGGTCCTCGGTGTGTCGGGCCACCCTTCCCACTGGGCCCAACTGCTGAGGGTCACCTACGATCATGACTCGCTTTGCCCGGAAGAGGATTGGGAGGATCGAGGCGGCGTCGCACTGAGCCGCCTCGTCGACGACTGCGAGGTCGAACGCCGCTACTCTCCGTGGCACAATGGACGGGACCGAGAGGTTCGTACAAGCCCAAAGAGGAAACGCGCCGAGTACGACTTCGAAATGTCTCCTCAGCAGTTCATCGAGGTGTTGACGCCTCGAGCTGCCGCCATGAAGCTCAGCCTTGAGGGCATGAAGGAAGCTTGCCTCGCCTTCTGGGATACGCGAGGGAGCGGCCGCTGGGAGAAGGGTGGCGGCGGCACGTGAGGCCTCGAGGAGGGCGTGGCTCTGCCTGTCTAGATCAGCCCCGAGTGATTCGAAGCTGGCGGCGTCATCAATCTTGTCCTCCAGCTCGGCCCGCTGCGCCTTCAGGCACTGCCATTGGATCAGATCCCCGAGGCTTGAGGTGCTCAATGGTTCGGGGAAAGCGAGCTGGCCCCGTGCAGCTGAACGGCGAAGCTTGCGGCTGAGCATTCGCAGGCGGACAGCCGCCCACGGCTTCCGCAAGTCGAAGCCGTCGGAGGTCAGCTTGCGTACCCAGCCCGCTGCCACCTCGGGTTTCGGGATCGGCGCTATCTGCTCAGCGGTGCTATGCCACTCGTCGCCATGTCTTGTCCTTAGCTGCTTGGAGCTGCTCTCAATTGTCGCCAGGGCATCGCGCTCCTGCAGCAGCTCGCGCAGCTTGCCCCGCGTCGCTGAGATCTGGCTCAGCGCATCCCGTGCACCCAGAACATGATCTTCGAGGGCCTCAGCTGCAGCCGGGTCTCGCGCGAGGCTCACTCGCTCGAGGGCCCTGGTCCCGAGTGGTACGCGTGTGGTCGCCCCGGACTCGTTCTTCGGGTTCATTTGCAGGATCAGCTCTTCTGGTTCGGATACGGCGTTCAGGCGCGGCACGACCGCTTCGACAGCCCGGTGGTTCTGGCTCGCGAATATCGCGGTCTCGCCTTGAAGAGCGAGTGACGTCAACGCGTTGCGTACAATCGTCGATTTGCCTGTCCCCGGAGGGCCCTGGACCACGCTGAGGCGCTTGTGCAGCGCTGCTTCAACAACCTTGACCTGGCCGTCATTGAGGGGATCGATTGGCAGGCAGCTCTTCTTCTCCTCCTCGACCTCAGGAGGCCCGGAAGGTTCGGAGTCCTGAACGAAGTCTGCTACGAAGGGTGCAAGCGCACAGGAGGAAAGTTCTTCATCACTAGCCTTGGCGATTGCTTCGAGATCTCGGACCAGACCTTGCTTGAAGGTTATGTTGGGTTCCGGGAAGACCAGCACGCGCGCGTAGAGGCCGGGCTGCTTCACAGCAGAGAGAGGGCTGGCGCCACACGGATCTCTCAGGGACCGTTCTTCTTGCCACTCAGCACCGGGCAATGCTGTCCGGAGGGCATCCCAGCAGTCTTCGAAGTTGGGTTGCTGGATTGCTTCGAGCTCTAGTTCTTCGTTTTCACGAAGCAAATGAAGTTGAATTTGGAGCTCTTCTTGCGCCTCGGGATCGCGCGAGTCGATGAGCGAGTTCAGCCAGTCAAGATTCAGGTGGACCTCACCATCGGCTGTGAAGTGCAGCTCGGAGGCTTCTCGCTGCACAGTAACGGGCAGAAGGAATACAGGTCTCCAGCATGCCTCTTCACCGCGACTGCTAGCGAAGAACTCGAACGGGCCGGCTAGGATTGTCCGCACATCTCGCCCCCCGAGGCCCGCCCCGGCCTCAGGCAGATCTGCCCGTGCAGCACTCCACTTCCGACCGGTAGTGAGATCGAACCACGGGATTGGGCAGCGAATCTCGTTGTCAAGGACAGGATCGCGAAGCTTGAACTGGATACGCGATGCATTGCTGAAGCGCACACATTCGGCGTAGAGATCACAGACACGCCGCAGCACATCCCAGCCGGTGGGCTCTTCAACCACCGGCGCTGTCGGGCGAAGCTTTGGGGAGGGTGCGGGGGCCGATGCGATGTCCTCAGGCGGCGAGGCTTTCGCCAGGTCGGTTGCCTTCATGCGGCCATGCTTCTGGTCGACGAAGCCACCTTGCTTAAGGGTGCGGCAGGCTCTGCCCACCTCGAGGCGCGACAACCCGCACTTACGTTCGAGTTCGAACTTAGTGAGCCCAAGAGGATGGGAGAGGAGAGACTCCAGCACCTTGCTCGCAGCTTGGTCGAATTGGCGGGCTGTGCCCCTCGTCATCTCACTGGTGCCTTTTCGCTGTTTGCTTCTTTCTGTGAGGGCAAGCTTGGCGCCCGCGCCAGGAGCTGCCGGCCAAGGGTTTCGCCCCGACCCTACCGCAGCGCACCCTCGAGACTGGAGGTAGCACTGGCATTCGGCCTGCTGCAGCCGATGCTAGCGGGCATTGGCCCCCGGGGATTGGGGAACTCGGGCGCTGCGCGGTGGGGTTGCCACTCTGACCTTTCGCGTACGGCGCCATGCTCTGATCTCCGCTGTTAAGTGCAAAGGATAGCTAAGGCTGCCGCGCGTAGGCCCTGGCGAAAACGCAGCTTGAACTTCCTATGCTCCACAGGTGCGCGTCTCGGAAATGTCGACCGAAGAGCTTGCGCTCGCCATCCAGCAAATGTCCGTGATTCCGAAGAACCGCACCCGCATGAACAGGACCGCGGCAGGTTCGGAACTGCGAAAGGCCGGCAACAGCCTCGCCAAGTATCTGGACGGGCAAAAGGAACTCCCCTCCAGCCCCAACGAGCGTAACCAGATACGCGCGGCCTTCGCCGAGATACTGTCCGAGCTTCAGCAAGACCCACAATATGCCGACCTGACGATGGCCGACCTCCAGGCGGCTTTGTGGTACGCTGAGAGGCGTCTCTATGAGACGAGCAAGGACTCCCTGTCCGATGGAACCACGGACGGGTATGAGGATACGGAAGCCCCGGATTACGCCAATGCGGCGGTGGCGGTGGCGAAGGCGAACGGGATCAAGGACTCGCGGATTCAGCGAGCCCTGGAGCGAGAAGAAGATGGACGCCCAAGAGCAGCACGACCTACAGATGAAGCGCAGGAAGCCCCTGTCGAAGGGCAGCCGGAAGAGGGTGGAGGCTTTGCTAGGGGCAAACTCAAGCAGTTCCTTGGCGGGCTCGCCACTCTCAACGCAAGATCCAATCGCGGTGGCGGCGGCACGCTTTGGGGCTACTCCCGAAGAACTCGCAAAAGACGCGGAGGAGATGGGCTTCTAGAGTGGGTTCCCGGTAAGGGTCTTCGGCGGGTTTACAAATCCGCTGGCGTTGTAACGCCGACGTTCGTCGAGCTTGAATCCACGCCCGAGAATGCCTCCCGCTTTGCCGAAGCGGTTGAGGCAAGCAAGGCCGCCTCCAAGTATGGCGCCGCCGTCCATCTGTACCCGGCAGAGGACTATCAGGGGATGCGGCTGATACTCTCCGAGAGTGGGCAGTCGGGTGTAGCCATCAAGCCGGACGGGGACATCGTTTCTCTGTTTTCGTCAGAGGGTTCTGGTCGCTCCGTAGTCGAGGTTGCAATCGCGGCGGGTGGTACAAGGGCCGACGCATTCGACACGGTCCTCGCGCACCTCTACTCAGCTCACGGCCTCAAAGTCGTGTCGCGCCCCGTACCGGGGCCTCTTCCCCTCGCCCCCTCTATTTGACAGAATGCCTACTTATCGGACCCGTACCGGGCCTCTTCCCCTCGCCCCCTCTATTTGACAGAATGCCTACTTATCGGACCCAAGGAAAACGCAGCTTGAACTTCCTATCTGCCCCCCTCTATTTGACAGAATGCCTACTTATCGGACCCTGTGAAAACGCAGCTTGAAGTTCCTATCTGCGCCCGGCTGCGGCAGAAGCAGGAAAGCGCCTGGGCCGACGCGTGGCTCGAGCAGACCTTCGAAGCCAAAGACCGCGAAATCGCCCGCCTCCACCTGGAGGGGCAGAAGCCCCGGGAGATCGCGGAGGTGCTAGGGCTGACGCCGAAGACGGTTAGCAATCGGCTGGTGGAGGTACGGAAGCGGTGCTCGCGACCCGGCGATTGGGTACAACCGCTGGCCTCGGGTCGGTTTAAGGTGCGTTGTGATGGCTCCTGAAAGCCTGATCTACAGACTCCTGACAGACCTCGATCGCGAGATACGCACGAACAACGACCTGGATTCGCTCATTGCGACTCTTCAACGCGGGATCGAGGAGTGCTCCGATCTCATAGAGGACGGGAATGCAGCGGATCGCGTTCAACATCGGTGCTTCACGATAATCGTTCGTAAACTCATGGAATGGCGGCTAATCAGACCCGAACTGCGAAGGGGTGAGAGCGTACCAACGCGTGAGGATCTAGATGACTGTGTTGAAGAGCTAGAAATACTCGCCCCCGGATTAGAAATTTGGGCGGGTTACCCGGAAGTCCTGGCGACGCTTCGCAGGCTATGCCTTCGTAGGGAGTCCGCTCCCTCCGACGAACAGAGGCGCAACCGAGACTTGCAGGCCTCAAGGGTTCGGGAGCTGGAGCGAGATCCGCCGCTCTGTCCCAACGGCCATCGGATGGAGCTCAGAAAAGATCGCCAAGAACGTTGGTTCTGGGGTTGTACGGAGTTCACGAACCCGGATTCACACGAACGCTGCTATATGACCCGACCGGCTACGCAAGAAGAGCGCGTGTACCTCGACCTCGAACGGGATGAACCGCTGACGCGAGGAGGTCGCCCCCCCGGTTCGCGACTGCCCCCGTCTCCCCTAGAAGATGAAACGTCAGATTCGGAAGCTGTGGAATCTACGGATACCCATCACGCTAGTTCTCCCGAGAGATCGAGCCGGGTCGAACGGGTAAAACTGGATTTAAAGGCTTGGCGTTTAGAGCGGTCGCGAGCTGCCGGGTTCCCGGCATATATAATTCTGCAGGATAGGACCCTCAATCACATCGCCGAAGTACTACCCCAAACACTAGGCGCACTTGAGAGGATTCCCGGAATCGGACCGGTCAGACTCCGGCGCTACGGCGAGGAGATCCTCGAGATAGTGCGTTCGCAGAGCTAAACCGGCGCTTCCCCGTCCGACTAGGGCCTGCTCTTTCCCTAGTGATCTGGTGGTTTCTACACGCGCACTTGGGTGTTAAGGGCGACGAGATCTCCGCGGTTGGAACCGGTACCAGAATCCACTTCGGCCAGCCATGCGATCCAGGACTATTTGATTGGTCCGTTCGATGCGTTTGAGGGCACGCCAGGCTCCTCGCTTCTTTTTTCCTCGCGCGAGCACGTAGCGGGACCACACGCCGCCCAATAGTCCCAGCCACCAGGTCTGGGTGACTACGAAGACTCCCTGACCGGCAAGAAACGCGACGTACGTGTAGCCGAGCCGAGAGCCGGCGTGGCGCGCCCTGCTGAAGAGAGACGCCTCGGCAAGCGTGTATGACGTGAAGGCGATCATAGCGGTGGAAATGACGGGAAGACCGAAGTCGACTGACGTTCCTGCTTCAGCCAACGCCTCTGAAACATCGGAAGACAGGTCCCGTACCGGGGCCTCTTCCCCTCGCCCCCTCTATTTGACAGAATGCCTACTTATCGGACCCAAGGAAAACGCAGCTTGAACTTCCTATCTGC
>PVBE012151635.1_pt1 | contig 14267 bp, 13 predicted proteins | sample 1631181 | NCBI WGS metagenome assembly PVBE01 (sample SAMN08397723, study PRJNA350692) | Marine metagenome, whole genome shotgun sequencing project. | isolation source: water | place: Pacific Ocean | collected 2012-04
ATAATTGCAATAATAGAAACTCCTGCCATGTTTCTAGTCGGCTTAGTATTCAAAACTGTACGAAGTTTTTCCTTTTGCTCATCATTACAAGCTTTCCAAATATGAACATTCAAGGGAAAAGTTTCAAGAGCTCCATTTCTAACATATTTCCGTTTAATGGATTCAACTTTGTTCTTAGTCAGAGTCTTAGTTTCAACTAATTCTTGAATTAATGCTTGCATATAAAAAACCCAAAATCCGAGTTTAAAACAGTTAGGATTGAGCAACTCTTATATATCACAGAATACATATCAATACATGTTCTTCAAAAGCAAGAAGCAATTTAGAGATACTTGGTGGAAAAAGGCAATAAGAAGCTTTGGTTATATTGTTGCAACATTAACAATAATTCTACTAATTACTGGCACTCCAGAAGATACGCGAGATGAAATAAAAATAATCCCAGTAACTGGCGCAATATTTTCAGGATCAGACACCTTTTCATCAGACACCTTTTCGGATGAAGTTATTTCTCAATTAGAATATGCACAAAATAATAAACAAATTAAAGCAGTAATATTAGAAATTGACAGTCCCGGAGGAACAGTAGTAGGTTCAAGAGAAATATCAAACGCAATTGAAGATTTTGATAAACCAATAGTAACTTGGATGAGAGAAAGTGCCGCATCAGGAGCATATTGGATTGCAGTATCAACAGACCATATAGTTGCAGATCCTGCAACATCTACAGGTTCAATTGGAGTAACTAGTTCTTATTTACAATTTTCAGGATTGTTGGATGATTATAATGTAACTTATGAAAGATTAGTTTCAGGAGAGTACAAAGATACCGGATCACCATTCAAAGAGTTAAGTCAACAAGAACGAGATTTAATTCAACGAAAAATCAATCTCATAAATAATATGTTTATTGAACACATAGCAACATCAAGAGGATTAAGTGAATATTATATTAGAGGATTGGCAACAGGAGAAATATTTCTCGGAATTGAGGCATTAGATAAACAATTAATTGATTCATTAGGTGGAAAAAAGGAAGCAGTTAGTATTGCAGTAGAGTTAGCAAATTTAGATGAATATCAAATTACAAAATATGAAAAATCAACGTCATTATTCGATAAATTATTATTCGGAAAAAATGATAATGAATTATTTTCTAAAACTTCATTCGGACTCAGAGCTTAAATCAGAATTCCAAACTTTTTCAAACATTTTACTCATTGTACCTGAAAAATAGTTTGAATTAATCCAAAAACCCATATCATAAGATGGATGCACTTCCTCATCATCAGTTAACATGAATATAATTTGTTTATTATCGACCAAACAAAATCTTCCTTTCAAATCACCACTATTTTTGAATTCAACATTTTCACCAAAACTAGATATAATTTTCTGACTTTCAGGAGTTTCAGGTGCCAAAATTCTGATTTTAACGCCACGAGCAACTGTACGCTCAATTAAAGGTTTCAGCGTAGTAAGTTTTCTCATTAATCCTTCTTCTGAAGTAACCAAATCAACGCGTGCCTCAGCATTTTTTAATACATAACTTATTTGATCATAAAGGTTATGTCTTCCCTTTAGAGCACCAGAAAAATCAGTTATTTGTAGAGGTTCTATTCCTTGGTTGTATAAATTAGCCAATTCACTCATTAATTCCGAATCTTTAAGTTTAATTACTTTTTCTGAATGTTTAATCAAATTCATACGAATTTTACTATGAACTCTGTCTAAAACCTCATTTGGAGGAATTGCCATGTATTTAATCGGTTTTTCAGGCTTCACAATAACAAAACCCTTTCTTTCAAGGCTCTCAAGAACATCATATGTACGTGAACGAGGAACATCTGAAATATCACTTAATTCTCCGGCAGTAGAAATCCCTCTTGATAATATTGCAGCCCATAGTTTAACTTCATAAAGATTCAAACTGAAAGAACTTCTCAACTTAACCAAGAAAGACTCGTTAATTATCATTATTGAGTAATACTATTTTTCCTTTTTAACAATTTCTGCGATTAAAACTATTATATCTGCTCTAATTTCCTAGAATCAAAGAATCCGGCCTTTTTCATCTCTGAAAACTGCGTATTTGAAAATAAAACAGGGTTAATCTCAGTATCTAACTCGCCATTAACAAAGCCAGTTATATCATATAGATTATCTCGGTCCATTAGTGTACTTACAATAACAATCTTATTCTGATCTTTACGATCAACAAAAATTCTAGGTTCAGAGCCATGTAATAATCCAATTCGATCCTTTATGATTTCTAAGGGAGTTTTGGATTTATCTAGAAACATATTTGCAAACAGTTTAAATGACTCTGAACTCCGATCAACTTCATAGAATTTAATTCGGTCGCTCTCATCCTTTTTAATCATTTGAGTAGTAACCAATTTCTGTATTATTCTGTGTGCTGTTGCAAGACTAACACCTGATTCTCTAGATAAGTCCCTAAGATAAAATCGACCCTTTTTTCCAAGAAGAGCATAAATTACAGCAACAGTTTTCGCATCAAATACCGTTCCAAGAAGCTTTTTCTTCATGTTCAATAATTGAAACACAGGTATAAAAGCGTTTCCTAGTAGAAACACCATCTCATATATTGAACATGTTTTTGAAACAATGTTCCAAAAATTAAAAAGTGTTCCAAAAATTTATTTGCGCCCTCTCTGACTTGCAGAGAGCTTCAAAATACGTTTTAAGTTATCAACGTCTTTCAAGTCTTTATCATCTCTTAATCTTACAAACCGAGGAAACCTCAAAGCATAGCCAGAACCATAAGTTGGAGATCTTTGAATCTCCTCATATTTTACTTCAATAATTACTGCTGGTTTAACTTTAACACTTCTACCTGATTCACTAATAATAAAGGGTTTTAACAATTTAGTCATTCTGTCAAAACTTACACCAGAATCGTCTTTTTCTTTAAATCCAGTTCCGATTTTTCCAATCTCTTCAAAACCATTATCAGTTCTACAAGCAAGAATAAAACTACTGATCCAATTTGCACGTTTTCCAGTACCCCACTCACCACCAACAATAACTAAATCAAGAGTTTCCATTACAGGTTTAATTTTAACACCAAACCCTACTCTCGAGCCAGGTTTGTAAACACCTTCGAGATTCTTCATCATAACACCTTCTGCCCCAACTCGTAAAGCTTCTTCATAGAATTCCTGACTCTGCTCAATAGAGGAAGTTGTAATTTCTTTAGCAAGATTTACAGAAAAAGAATCTTCAGTTATGATTTCTGAAAGTTTTTCACGCCTATCTTTAAACGGAATATCAATAAAATTTTTACCAGACAAACCAATTAAATCAAATGCAAATATCATAACTGGAACTTCTTTAATCATATCATCAATTCCATATTTTCGTTTAATCCGCTGAGATATCTCTTGAAACGGTTTCCAAGATTTAGTGTCTTTATCATAGCCAACAACTTCACAATCAATAATATAATTTTTTGATTTTACATCCTTCTTTACTATTTCAATAATATCAGGAAATTGAGTAGTAACATCTTCAAGATTACGCGTAAACAATTTGAATTCATTATCTGATCGATGGATTTGCAATCTGAATCCATCATATTTGTAATCAATAATGGCAGGAGATCCAACAACTTCAAAGCCTTCTTCAACAGATTCAACTTTCTTGAAAAGCATAACTTTAATTGGAGTACCAACATTTAATGAAATCTTTTCTAGTCCCGCATCACCCCTTGTTTTTGCAACAAGTGCTACTCGAGACAAATCAGTAGTTAAATCATATGCTTTCTGAACATTTTTTACATCAACATCAAATGCATCAGCTACTGCATCACGCAAGATTCCAAATCCCGAGCCAGTTCTCAAATCTTCGAGACAAGTTCGAACAAGATATTTAGAGTCAACACTATTTGAAGCTCCAAGGAGTTCAGATATTAATCCAACCTTTTTTCCAGTACTCCCAGTTCCATGAATTTCTGAAAGTTTTCTAAGATTATCAAATACTTGTTTAATAGTTAATTTTCTCTGAGTTAAAGAATCCTGAGTTCGAGAAGAAATATTTTTTTCAGCAACAAGCCCCAAATCACCGATTTTTGCCCACTGATCATTCAAATCAGTATCAGTTTTTCCCGATACTTTTGAGATTGATTTCAATATTAATTGAGTTCCGATACCTATCTTTCTCTTATCAGATTCAGGAAAAAGTCTACCTTCCAATAACAAAATTGATGCTTCAACTTCATCTGGTTTAATACCTCTCAAAAAGTCAGTAATAATTGCTCGTTTTTCAAGCATCTTTGTTGTCTGAGATAATGACTGATAAATATCAACAAGTTTGGAATATTCCATGCCTACTACTTAATCAAAGACCAATAAAAGACTTATTATTCGCAAAACTTTATAATGTTCCAATATATAAGAAAACATGGATGTTCTTGAAGCAATTTTTGGACGGAGGTCAATTAGAAAGTTCAAAAAGGACACAATTCCCTATCGAGTTCTATTTGATATTTTTGAAGCAGCAGTAAGTGCTCCACGAGCTGGAAATATTCCAAGCACATGGATGGTTTTAATTGAATCAGACAATATTAAAGAGAAATTAAAAAACGCATGTATAGATCAAGATTGGATAGCAGAAGCACCAGTAATTGTGGCAGTATGTTCAGATATAAAAAGATTAAAACAAGTATATGGTGAGCAAAGTGAATTATATTCAATTCAAAATTCTTCAGCAGTAATACAGAACATGCTTATTGCCGCAAGAGAATATGATTTGCAAGGTGCATGGGTTGGAGCATTTTCTGAGTCAGACATAAAGAAAGTATTAAGTATTCCAAAAAAAATAAATGTACATGCACTAATTGCATTAGGAAAAGCTGATGAGACTCCAAAGAAAATTCCAACAGTTCAGGCAACAGACTTAGTTTACTATGAAAAATGGAAAGCAAGCGACAAAGCATCCAAATTAATACCGCTAAGTAATAATCCAAAAATTCAAAAGACAATACAGCAAGCAAGAAAGCGTTCACAAAAAACAAGAGACAAATTTATCAAGCGGTTCGGGAAGACCATAAAGCATTTTAAGTAATTAATTGTATAGTGAAAACTATATTTTGAAACATACAATTCAAAAAATCGAACTTAGTACACTGTTTTCAAAACTAAAAAAGGGCCGACCTGTATACTCCACCATATAAACCCTTTTTAAACAATTGTTCCATTGTTGAAACAAGTCAAAGACATTTTATTGTCAATTGACCTCGGAGAAAAAAAGAAAATGGATTTCCTTGTACAAAACGCACTGGACTCAGCCAACGAGTTGGCAAGTTCACAAACAGATGACATGAATATCGGACAAGCAAATATAAAAGTACTAGGCTGCGGTGGAGCAGGAAACAATATGGCTGATTGGTTATATCGAAAAGGCATCAAAGGTGCTGAAATTATTTCTGTAAACACTGACAAGCTACATCTTGATCACAGAGAAGCTGATAAGAAAATACTTATTGGTAGAGATACAACTCGTGGACTAGGGGCAGGAGGTAATCCTGACGTTGGTGCACAGTCGGCTCGAGAGCAGATTCATGAATTAAAATCAGCAGTTCAAGGCTCAGACATGGTTTTTGTTTGCGCCGGATTAGGTGGAGGAACTGGAAGCGGAGTAGCTCCAGTTGCAGCACAAGTTGCAAAAGAAAATGGCGCAATTGTCATTGGTGTTGTCACAATGCCTTTCAATATTGAAAAAGCAAGAATTGACAAAGCTGAATTCGCACTTAAACAATTGAGAGAAGTTTCTAATACAGTAATTGTAATTGATAACAATAGATTATCTTCTATCGCAGGAAATTTACCTATTCGTCAAGCTTTCGCTGTAGCAAATGAATTAATTTCAACAATGATTAAGAGTATTGTAGAGATTATTTCAGTACCATCCTTGATTAATTTGGACTACGCAGACGTAAGAGCAATAATGTCCGCAGGCGGAGTTTCAGTTACTGGAATTGGTGAAGCAGACGGTGACAAAAGAGTAGATGAAGCAACCAAGCGAGCACTTTCAAACCCATTATTAGAAGTATCATATGATGGAGCTTCTGGAGCACTAATTCACATTACTGGTGGACCAGATATGACTCTTGATGAAGCCGAAAGAATTGGTGAACTTATAACTGGCGGTCTTGACGCAGATGCAAATATTATCTGGGGAGCAAGAATCGACGATGAGATGAGAGGAAAGATTCGAGTTATGACAATCATAACTGGAGTAAAATCTCCATTCGTTCTTGGAAAAGCAAGCGCAGTACCATCTCCGCAAGCAATAGAAATGAACCACGAGCTTGGTTTGGAGACAATATAATAGTTAAGGCGCACCTCCGAGGTTGTCTTACGACGTCTTAGCCCGGTACCCTTCGGGGTACCATTTACCTTTTTTTCAATATTTTTATATAGGATTACTATAGTCATTTAATATGGGTTCTATGGGTGACAAAGTTAGAATAAAACATGCAAGTTATGAATATGAAGGAACACTTATTGATTCTCCAGACGAGAAGATATATTTGCTAAAATTACATAATGGATATAATGTAGGAATACCTAAAGCTAACTCAAAAATAGTAGTTACAGGAAAAATGCCAAAGAAGAAACTTTCTGAATTAAATATAAAATCTGATAGCAGTCTTCCAAACATATCTTTAATTTCTACAGGCGGGACAATAACTTCAAGAGTAGATTATAGAACGGGTGCAGTTCATCCAATAACAAAACCTGCAGAATTATTATCACAAATTCCTGAACTAAGAAAGATTGCAAACTTTACAGTCATATCGCCAATATCAAAGTTTAGTGAGGAACTAAATATTGATGACTGGGCAAAAATTGCAGGAGCTGTTGGAAAAGAATTAAACAAAGAAAATGTTCGAGGAGCGATAGTTACTCATGGAACTGATACACTACATTATACTTCAGCAGCATTGACATTTGCGCTAGAAGATTTAGGAAAACCAGTAGCAGTTGTAGGTGGACAGAGATCCTCAGACAGAGGAAGTTTTGACGGAGCAATGAATCTAATCTGTAGTGCCCATTATGTTAATTCAGATATTGCTGAAGTTGCAATTGTGATGCATGGAACTTCTTCGGATGATTATTGCATTGCAAATCCTGGAACAAAAACAAAGAAGATGCACAAAACAGCAAGAAATACGTTCAGACCAATTAATTCAATGCCATTTACAAAAATATTCAAAGACGGTAGATTCGAAAAACTAAGGGGGCATAAACTAAGACATGCTGGAAAAGTAAATATAAATTCAAATTTTGAAAAGAAAGTTGCACTAATAAAATATCATCCAGGACTATCTTCAAAAGTTTTAGACTTTTATGTAAAAGAAGGTTATAGAGGAGTAATAATTGAAGGAACAGGTTTAGGACATGTTGCATTAAGTGATTGGATGAAATCAATTGAATCAGCAACAAAGAAAATGTTTGTAGGAATGACTTCTCAGGCAATTTATGGAAAAGTAGATCCTTATGTGTATTCAACAGGGAGAGATTTATTCGAAAGAGGAGTAATTTATCTTGGAGACATGCTTCCAGAAACTGCGATAGTAAAATTATCATGGGTTCTTGGACAAAGCAAGAAGAAAGATGAAATTCGTGAAATGATGACAACAAATCTTCGTGGCGAGTTATCTGAAAAATCCATTCCAAATGGATTCTTATACTAATGAAAAATTTAGGACTAAAATCAGGAATAGAAATACACCAACAGCTAAATACTGGAAAGCTTTTTTCACGTTGCCAATCCAGACTTGTTTCAACTAATCCTGACTTTATAGTTAAACGAAGACTTCGAGCGCTGGCAGGAGAAATGGGAGTTATAGATATTGCTGCAGCACATGCTGCAGAAAAAGGGCTAACTTATTTTTATGAAGTTCATAATAACAATACATCTTTAGTTGAACTTGATGAAGAGCCACCAGAATTAATCAATACAGAAGCATTAGATACAGTCTTATTAGTTTGTAAAATGCTAAACTGTAGAATTATTCCATATATTAAAGTAATGCGAAAAACAGTAGTTGACGGTTCAAACACCTCAGGATTTCAAAGAACTTGTTTGGTTGGTATTGATGGATATATTGAAACTTCAAATGGAAGAGTTTCAATTGACACAGTAGTACTTGAAGAAGATTCAGCAAGAAGGACTTCTGAAACCAAAGACACCGTAACTTATAGGCTTGACAGATTAGGAATCCCGTTAATTGAGATTGCAACAGGACCGGATATGAAAACTGCAGAGCAAGTACAGGAAGTTGCAAAAAAGTTAGGAACAATACTACGTTCAACAGGAAAAGTTATTCGAGGATTGGGAACAATTCGTCAAGATGTAAATATTTCAATAAAAGGGCATGCCAGAGTTGAACTAAAAGGAGTACAAGATTTACAACAAATACCAAAGATTTCTGAAATTGAAGCTAAAAGACAGAAAGCAGAGATTGATATGGCCAGAAAAACAGAAAGCCATGTGCGAAATGTAAAAGAAGATCTAACTTCAAAATTTCTAAGACCTATGCCTGGATCAGCAAGAATGTATCCTTAAACAGATCATCCAATAATTAAAGTTGATATGGATAGAGTCAAGGAAATGAAGCTCCCTGAATTAATACCTGGACGAATTAAAAGATACAAAAAATTAGGACTTAATACTGAGCTGGCTGAACGAATGGCAGACTCAAGAAAGAATGAAGTCTTCGATCGAGCCATGATTAAACAAAAATTAAATCCGACATTAGTTGCAACAACATTATTATCAACCGAAAAAGAAATCAAAAGGAAACTCAAACTTGAATCTGGGAGGTTTCCTGAAGAATTTTACTCAAGACTTTTCAAGTTATTAGATCATGCTGAGATCACAAAAGAATCAATTTCAAAAGTTATGGAACGATTTATGACTGGAGAAGATTTTGATGATATAGTCAAAAACTATAAACCAATTTCAGATGTTGAGCTGAGAAAGATTGTCAAAGAAAACTATGATAAAGAGCTTCCGCACGGAGCACTCATAGGAAAAATAATGTCTGTAGTTGCAGGCAAAGCAGACGGAAAGAAAGTTGCAAAGTTAATTAGTGAACTTAAGAGATAATTCTCCGCACCATGTCAAAAACTATATAAAACTATCACTCTACAAAAAACCATGGCAGCAGATATGACTACTCAAGTTCTTGACGGAATGAAGAGACCTGACGATATCAGAAACATTGGTATCGCAGCGCACATTGACCATGGAAAGACAACTTTCTCAGATAATCTACTTGCAGGAGCAGGCATGATTTCCCAAGAGCTGGCAGGAAAGCAAAGAGCTCTTGACTTCGATGAAGAAGAAGCTGACCGAGGAATCACAATTTATTCTGCTAATGTTTCTATGGTCCACGAAGTAAAAGGAAGACCACATCTAATCAACCTTATTGATACACCAGGTCACGTAGACTTTGGTGGAGAAGTTACTAGAGCAATGCGAGCAGTTGATGGAGTAGTTGTTCTTGCTTGTGCAGTTGAAGGTTGTATGCCTCAAACTGAAACAGTTCTAAGACAAGCTCTAAAAGAAAGAGTAAAACCAGTTCTATTCATCAACAAAGTTGACAGACTAATCAAGGAATTACAATTAACTCCTGAACAAATGCAAGAAAGATTTGTAAAAATTATTGCAAACGTAAACAAGATGATTAAGTCATATTCACCAGAAGAGTTTAAAGAAAAATGGCAAGTATCTGTTCAAAAAGGATCAGTAGCTTTCGGTTCAGCTTACCAAAACTGGGCACTTTCAGTAGACTACATGAAAGAGAAAGGAGTAGGATTCAAAGATATTTATGAATTCTACGAAAAAGATGATATGAAAGGATTAGTAAAAGCTGCACCATTACATGAGCCAGTTCTAAACATGGTTGTAGATCATTTACCAACACCACTTCAAGCTCAAAAATACAGAATTCCAAAATTATGGCACGGAGATCTTGAATCTGAAGCAGGAAAATCATTAATGAATGGAAATCCAGAAGGTCCATTAGTTTTTGTAGTAACAAAAGTTATTGTAGATCCCCAAGCAGGAGAAATTGCTTATGGTAGAGTTTTCTCAGGAACGCTAAGAAAAGGATCAGAAGTAAAATTAATAAATGCTGGTTCCTCAGCAAGAACTCAACAAATTGTTTTGGCAAAAGGTGGTTCAAAATTAGTTGTAGATGCAGTACCTGCAGGAAATATTGCAGGAATTGTCGGACTTAGAGCAGCACAAGCGGGAGAGACTGTAACTACTGCAGATATTGAAGGTTTCGAAGCAATATCGCACTTATTCGAACCAGTAGTTTCCAAAGCTATTGAAGCTAAGAATCCTAAAGATCTTCCAAAGTTAATTGAAGTTCTAAGACAACTTTCAAAAGAAGACCCAACACTGAAAGTAACAATTAATCAAGAGACTGGAGAAAATATTATGGCCGGTCTTGGAGAATTACATTTAGAAATTAAAGAGCACTTAATCACTCGAGAAAAAGGAATTGATATTGTAACTTCAGATCCAATTGTTGTATACAGAGAATCCGTCCAAAAAGAATCACCAGTATTGGTTGGTAAATCTCCAAACAAACACAATCACTTATTTGTAACAGTAACGCCGATGACTGATAAAATGTTTGACGCAATCACTGAAGGGGAAATTCCAGAAACAAAAGTAAGAAAGAAAAATCTGAAAGAAGTTGTAGAATCATTAACAACTTATGGAATGGATCGAAATTTGGCAAAGAAAGTTAAACAGATTTACAATGGAAACATGTTCATTGATGGAACCAGAGGTATTGTTTATATTAACGAAATTATAGAATTAGTTCTTGAAGCATTTAGAGAAGCTATGAATGGCGGACCTTATGGAAAAGAACCTTGTGGAAAGATGATTGTAACCTTAAAAGATGCAAAACTTCACGAAGACTCAATCCACAGAGGACCAGCACAAATTATCCCATCTATGAGAAATGCAATTTACAATGCAATGCTAACAGCAGGAACAATAGTTTATGAACCAATTCAAACTATGAGAATTGATGCACCAATTGAATATTTGGGAGCAGTTTCAAAATTAGTTCAAAGTAATCGAGGTCAACTTATAGATACTGAACAAGGAGATGGAGTCTTAACAATCACGGCAAAAGTTCCAGTTGCAGAATCTTTCGGATTCACTGCAGCTTTAAGATCTAGCACAGGCGGAAGAGGAGCATGGTTCCTTGTAGATCAAAATTTTGAACAACTTCCAAGAGAATTACAAAATGGAGTTGTTGCAAAGATCAGACAAAGAAAAGGAATGAAAGCAGAATTACCAGAAGTAACAACTGATTAATTTTTAAGTTTTGTTCAGCATAATAATCTATGGACGTAATAAGTCAAATTGCACTCAGAGTACCAGAAACTCTTGTAGAAATCTCAGAAAGAGGATTAGCAACACTAAAACAAGCCGAACAACAAAGAGGATTTGCAAGATCAATACATAGCACGGTTACAAATTCACTAAAAGAATTAACTGGATATTCTAAAGAAAACCGTCCAGAAGAGATGATAAGAACTCCTTTCAAATTTGGAGATATCTCAGGAAGAGTAGAATCAAAACCAACTTCAAGTGTTTCATACAAAACAGTATTCAGTGAGCTTTCAAATTATATTCAGCACGAACAACAATCTGGAACTAAAATAATAAATGTAGAGTTATTAGTAAAGAGTTTTTATGAGTTAGTGGGTGATTCAACAAATCCAACTCTTGAACAAAAAATATACTTTGATAATGAAGGAGAAATTCTTACTGAGGCAGGAATCTCCGAAGAATCACCAGAAGTAACAACTTTTTACACAGAAACATCTAATTATTCAAATCTAAACAAAGGAACAATTTTAGATAGATTCAAAGCAAAAAGAATTGATGATCATCTTTCAAAAGAAATAATAAAACCTTTTGATAAGTTAGTAAAAGAAACAGCACTAGACATGTTAGGATTAGACTCCGATGATTTGCAAGAAACTGCAAGAACTACAATCAGTAGAGAAAACAGAGCATTTGATGTAAAAGTAATTTCCAGAGAAACAATAGGCTATTCAAAAATTCTAAAAGAATTATTTAATACTTCAATAACGCGAGCAACTAAACGAAGCGGAGAAATATATTCACTTATTGATTCTCGAGTAGAGGATATTGGAGATTTAGTGGAAAGATTTAACGTAAAAAACAGAATGCAAGGAAAATATGTTTCCCTGGAAAAATTATCACAAAGAATGGATGAATTAACTATTGAAAATACAAAAACACAGAACAGACTAGAATGGAATTACAATCCAGTTCTGGAATTTGCTGCGATTGCGGAATAATTATTTAACTTTTCCATAAACCCATTCATCACCAAGTTTACCAAATAAGTTCTTAACATTATTTCTCAAAATACCTTCTTTAACAAAACCATTTTTTTCAATAACTCGCGCAGAAGCAAGATTCCAATCATAGACACTTCCATAAATTCGAATAAGATTGAACTCTTTGAAACAATAATCTGTAAAAACACGAGTCACTTCCGTCATTATTCCTTTTTCCCAATGTTCTTCAGCAAGCCAATAACCTAAATGTCCTTTATGTCCCGGAACTAATGAAGTTATCCCAATCGATCCAGCAAGTCTACCTTCCAAATCAATAACAAGATTAAGCTTATCTTTATTTCCGCCATAAATATTTTGATTAATCCACCAAACAGCATCCTTTTTTGTGTAAGGATAAGGTACATTTGCAAGATTTTGAATAATTTTCTTATTATTTATCGATTTAGCTAAATCAGATACATCAGATTTCTTAAATTTCCTCAACGTGAATTTCAAACCTGATTTTGTTTCACCAATTAACATAAAATAATTAAGAAATTCACATTAAAAAGGTTTAAGATTTAACAAACCAACCCACACCGCAATCTTTTTAAACATCATCAATCAACTCAAATTACGACTTCTAAGTCGATAAGAAAATAAAATGGCAGACAAACCACACATTAATTTAGTAGTAATTGGTCACGTAGACCACGGTAAATCCACAACAGTTGGACGACTCCTGTTTGAAGCAGGGGCTGTAGACGAACAAACATTGGCCAAATTTAAGCAAGAAGCAGCTGAAAAAGGAAAAGCTGGTTTCGAGTTTGCTTACGTTATGGACACAATAAAAGAAGAGCGTGAACGTGGAGTAACTATTGATTTAACTTATAAGAAGTTTGAGACCAACAAATATAATTTTACAATTATTGATGCACCAGGTCACAAGGACTTTATTAAGAATATGATCACAGGTACATCCCAAGCTGACGCAGCTGTCTTAGTAGTTGCAGCAACAAACTCTGTTCAAGAGCAAACAAAGGAACATGCGTTCCTTGCAAAAACTCTTGGAGTGGGGCAATTAATTGTTGCAGTAAACAAGATGGATATGGTTAGCTACGCACAAGATAAATTTGACGCAACAGAGTCAGATGTCAGAAAGCTTATCACAACTTATGGTTGGAAAGCAGATGATGTTAAATTTATCCCAATTGCAGCGCTTAAAGGAGACAACATCAAAGACAATTCAAGTGAAATGTCTTGGTACAAGGGATCAACCTTGTTATCAGCTCTTGATGAATTGAATCCTCCAGAAAAACCAACAGGTCTTGCATTAAGAATGCCAGTACAAGATGTTTATAGCATCAAAGGTATTGGATCGGTTCCAGTCGGAAGAATTGAAACTGGAGAAATGAAGATTGGACAAAAACTTATTGGAATGCCTTCTGGAAAAGAAGGAGAACTGAAGACAATCGAAGCACACCACGAACAAATGAAGGTTGCAGGTCCAGGAGACAATGTTGGAATCTCTATCCGAGGAATTGGAAAAGAGGATTTAAAACGTGGAGATGTTCTTGGAACAGCAGACAATCCCCCAACAGTAGCTAAAGAGTTTACTGCGAAGATTGTTGTACTGAACCACCCATCTGTATTAACAATTGGATATACACCAGTATTCCACATTAATACAGCACAAGTATCTTGTAGAGTTACAAAGATTTTGAAGAAAATCAATCCTAAAACATGTAAACACCTTGATCTCCACCAACCCAAACATTGTAAGCATTGGATTCGGTGTCTGTAGCAACTTCTCCGTTCTTTCTAGGATTTGGAGTACCTACATCCTGTCCCATAGTTCTTTCTTCCCAAGTAAGGCCATTATCCTTTGAGAAA
>PVBE010125585.1_pt1 | contig 14266 bp, 14 predicted proteins | sample 1631181 | NCBI WGS metagenome assembly PVBE01 (sample SAMN08397723, study PRJNA350692) | Marine metagenome, whole genome shotgun sequencing project. | isolation source: water | place: Pacific Ocean | collected 2012-04
AATAATATATTTTAATATCATAATATCCCCATCATGATCTAACAGTTGGCCTTTGACCTGGCTTATTTCACTGGAGGATTTCAAGAATTGCGTTAGCTACGATTGGCTTTTGCGATCGAAGAACAATGTCTTTTTAGTAGAGCGCTAGGATTGGTTTATACTTGGATTAAAACCTTAGCCTCAATAGATTCATATGCTTTAATATCAACATCTTAACTTATTTTAGTTTTTTTTTGCCTTTTTTTTGATAAACTTTATAAGTTTATCTGCAAAACTCGGCTTCAAAATCTCCTAAGGTTTAAAAAAAAACAAAACTTCTTTATAGAAAAGATAAAAGGGCATCTTATTATGTTTCGTTTTTTACTAAAAGACGCGTGTGAATTAGATTCTTTTATCCAAAAGCCTCCTAATGTGCTTCTATTAGAGGACCTTTCTTTTTCTATTTTTCATATTGCGACACTTGTTATTTTTATCTGTGCAATCTTCCACACTTTTATGGCAGGAAAGATTACATCTTACGCTAAATCATTAGAATCAAGATATTTAGTTAAAATGAAAAAAATCAAAGGGTCCGTTGATGCTGAAAAAGAGGTAAGTTTTTGGGCTGAAATTTGCCATTTTTTTGGAGAGGTAGAGCTTATTTTTGGACTTTGGGTGATTCCCCTTTTTTTTGTAATAGTCTGGTTTCACACCTGGAAAACAGCTTTAGAGTACATTAACACAAGAGATTATACCGAGCCTCTTTTCATTATCGTGATTATGGCATTAGCAGCCACACGGCCTATCGTGATGTTAGCAGAAAAAACCATGCACCTTTTGGCCAAACTATTTGGAGGCTCCATCGGAGCTTGGTGGATCTCCATTTTAACAGTGGGCCCTCTCATGGGCTCTTTGATCACAGAAGTGGGAGCGATGACTCTTTGTGCTATGCTTTTAGCAAGGCAGTTTTATGCTTTCAACCCCTCCAGAAGACTGGCCTATGCAACGATTGGTCTTCTTTTTGTAAATATCTCTGTAGGAGGAATCCTTACTAATTTTGCAGCGCCTCCTATTTTGATCATCTCAAGATGCTGGGATTGGAGCTCTTTATTCATGCTTCAACACTTTGGAATTAAAGCGATTATTGGAGTGGTGATCTGTACGCTTCTCTATTGGGCTTTATTTCGAAAAGAGCTACGTAAAATGAATCAGGAGTTTAAACAAAAAGATCAAATGCTACAAAGAGAAAAGCCCGTTCCACTTTGGATTACTTTTGTACATATCGCTTTTATTGTTTGGACTGTTTTTAATTCACACTATCCTGCGATCTTCATTGCTACCTTCTTTTTATTCTTGGGTTTTCAAATGGCAACAAAACAGTATCAAACAGGCAACAATATAAAAAGACCCATGTTGGTAGGCTTTTTCTTAGCAGGTTTAGTTATTCATGGAGGCCTGCAAGGATGGTGGATCACTCCTTTAATGTCTCATTTAGGCCATACCTTTGTGATGATTTTAGGAGTCATTTTGACAGCGTTCAATGATAATGCAGCCGTTGCTTATCTCACTTCATTGATCCCTAACTGGGATAATACTTTTAGATATGCAGTGATCGCTGGGGTCGTAACAGGAGGAGGATTAACCGTTATTGCAAATGCTCCAAATCCAGCAGGGTATGTAATTTTGCAAAAATACTTTAAAGATGGTATTTCACCCATTTATCTTTTCCTTTCTGCAATCGTTCCTACTCTGATCTTTTTCTTCCTTTTTTATTCTCCCTTTCTTTTTAACCTTCGTCCTTAGTTAACCTGAAAAAATAGAATTTTTTGAATTACGATAGGTATAGAAGATCCTGGAATTACTTTAATATTTAAAATCACCTATTGACTCCATAGAAAAATTGAGTATACTTGCTTAGCAAACCTGTTTGGAAAAATTATGGAAATTTCTTATTTCTTTTACTTTCATCCTGCCTTTCATCGTCTTTAAAAATACGCTCCCTATTTCTTTATAAATTTTTTATTTTATTTAATTAAATGAGTTGTTTTATGAAAACAAAACGTATTTTGAGTGGAACCCTTCTGATTGCAGGAACGACAATCGGAGCAGGTATGTTAGGAATCCCTCTCCTAAGCGCTAAAGCTGGCTTCTTACCAGCAGCCGGAATCACAATAGCTGTATGGCTTTATATGATCGCTACAGGTTTTCTTTTTTTAGAGGCAACCCTTTGGATGCATAAAGGTGCCAATATCATGTCTATGTCTAAGAGATTCTTAGGCTCACAGGGAAAGGTTGTAGCAGGACTTATATATGCTTTTTTATATTACTGTTTACTAATTGCTTATTTTGCTGCTGGGGCGCCTCTATTTGCTCAATTTATCCACGCTTTTACAGGTTTTCTTCTGGAAGGCTGGCAAAGCTTTTTTGTATTTGGCATTGTTTTTGGAGCCATTGTATGCTTTGGGATTAAATGGGTAGATCGCTTTAACTATCTTCTCATAGCTGGCATGGTCCTTTCTTATTTCGCATTGATAGCTATTGGCTCTACAGAAATTTTTTGGGAAAGACTCGATAAAATGAATTGGGGTATGGTCCTTCTCTCTTCTCCTATCTTATTTAGCTCTTTTGGCTATCACAATGTAATTCCCTCTTTAACCACTTATTTTGAAAATAATAGACGGGTAATGAGAAGGGCTATTTTATGGGGTACTACTGTGCCTCTTATTGTCTATTTGATCTGGCAATGCCTTATCATTGGAATGATTCCAGAAAATAGCATCCATGCTGCTTATGAAAAAGGAGAACCTATCACTGAGACTATTCAAAATATCACAGGAAATAGGTGGATTTCTTTTATTGGAAAATCCTTTGGACTTTTTGCTATCATTACTTCTCTTTTAGGTGTTTCTTTTTCAATGGTAGATTTTTTGGGTGATGGCTTTAACCTCAAAAGAAAAGGAAAACACCGCATTGTTTTGTGTTTACTTACTTTCATCCCTCCTTTTATTTTTGCTGCTATGGATCCTACTATATTTGTTACAGCAATCAGTATCGCAGGAGGATTTGGAGAGGCCTTTTTGAATGGTATTTTACCTGTAACTTTGATTTGGGTGGGATGTTATCATAAGAAATTGAGAACCAAAATCACGCTTTTGAGAAAAAAATCGGTTCTTTTTTTCCTTTTTACAATTGCGCTTTTAGTGATTTGTTTAGAATTTTATGTCCTTGTTCAAGGCTAAAAAAGTATTCTATGCAATATTTTTAACGACTGAGTCTGTAACCATGCGAATGTAGATATGACAAATAACTCTCATTGATCTCATTGATGCGTATAAAAAACTGCCTTGTTATCAACTCTAATGTTTGACCATAATCTTTAGAGCGTGGCTGCAGAACTCCTTTAGAAAGATTAAAATTTATTTTCGCTTGAGAATACTCCTGTTTCAATTCAAGTAATTTAGCTCCATGACTTGTATCTACAATACGTAATTCAATCAACCTTTCAAATAGATATTTATTATCCATAATTTCACTAAATTCCATAGAGCGCGTTTCTGCAATAAAAGTCTCCTGAAGAGAGCTGAGATCAGGAAGTTGATATACATTATTTTTTTTAGCAGCTAACACCCCTGCTTCAACTCTTTTATAAATTCCTAATATATTTTCTATACGCCAAGATTGAATAAGTTGGAAAAAAGCTTTTAAAAAATTTTCTGGATTAAGAATTTCATATTTAAAAAGAGGTTCCAATCCACCATGAACATACTCTAATTGAGAAAGTGTTTGTTGCTTTGCCTCTTCTCTAAGCCTTTCAAGCACCTGTGGATTTTCATAGTCAATCATTGTGCAGCCTTTTCGAAAAAAGTACAAAGCCACTATTAACAGAGGGACTAAGACAAAACTATATTGAGAAAGAAAACCCACTTTTATAATAGAAACACTATATCCAAAAACAACAGAGGATACAGTAGCTAGTACTCCTAAAGCATAAAAGGCAACTCTTTGTATTTTTAGTTGAATGTTATCTGGTGCAGGAGGTTTTAATTCTGTATTAGGCACCCTATCTACAGAGGGGGGTTCGCTTAAAGGAGGTGGAGATAATAAGGCCATTATAATAAATATTTGTTTATTTTCTGATATATTTTACTACTTAAGCGTAAAAAAAATCAATCTTCTTTGAGCTCAAGATGATCTGTTAGGATAATATGTGCTCCCTTATATTCCATTTCCTTTACCGCCTTTTCTTCATCATCAGGCTTTATATTTACCGCTTTACAGGCATCTTTTATAACAAAACATTTAAATCCAAGAGAACAAGCATCGATTACAGAAAATTTCACACAGTAATCAGTTGCGACTCCTGCAAAATAAAGAGTATGTATACCTTTTTTCTTTAGATAAGCATCTAAACCCGTCGATTTCTTTTTAGCGTTATCAAAAAAAGCGCTATAACTATCAATCATCGTATCTGTCCCCTTAAAAAAAATCTTTTCGATTTTTGATGAGGCCAAAGGAGCGACAAGAGCGGCTCCTAAAGATTCTTGAACGCAGTGTTCAGGCCAAAGGATTTGTTTTACTCCTCCTACTTCGATTACTTCCCCTACTCTTTTACCATGATTCAAGGCAAAGCTAACATGATCGGGAGGATGCCAATCTTGGGTTGCTAAAACATGCTGAAATTTAGGAATCAGTGAAATAATAGGTTTAATAATGTGATCAGCACCTGAAACAGAAAGAGAGCCCCAAGGCATGAAATCATTTTGTAAATCAATAATGATTAAAGCTGTCATTTTTTTCTCATCTCTTCGATTAAGTCACGTCTTTTTTCAAACAAGGCTTTTTCTAAACCTACAAAGTAAGGATGTGGATTAGTAAATCGTTTCATTCTTGGATCTAAATATTGTAACGACTCTATACATTTTTGACGCATTTCACTCAAAGGTGGGTGTTGATACACTAACTTTCCCTTTCGATAAATGGGAACTAACAGATCTTTAAATGAGCCTTTTTCATTGATAGTCATTTTGTGATTCTCATCAGGAATACCAAAAACTTCAATTTTATCTTTCAAATCATCTCTAAAATCATAGATAGCATCTCCCCTCATTTTCCCTTTTTTATCAAAAAATCGTCTTGTCTGTAAAAAACCAGGTATCGTTATTTTGGCGGTTTGTTCAGATATTTTGATTTTGTCAATCCAGCACCCTTGACTATTTTGAATGGCAGTCAGTTTATAAACACCATCTAATGCAGGCTGATCTTTTCCAGTCACTAAGTTAGTGCCCACTCCCCAAATAGAAATAGCAGAGCCTTGTTGCTTTAAATCTTGGATTAAATACTCATCAAGTTCATTACTCGCCATAATTTTAGCATTTGTAAAACCTTCTTGATCTAATATTTTTCGAATTTGAATACTAAGATGAGCAAGATCTCCTGAATCTAAACGAACACCTAATAAATCAAATCCTTCCAGATTTTTAGCTACTTCAATTACATTTCGAACTCCCTTAATAGAGTCATAGGTATCGATTAAGAAAATACAGTTATGAGGCAAAATTTCTGCAAAACTCTCAAAAGATTCACGCTCATCATCAAAAGCCATTACCCAGCTATGAGCCATGGTACCTTTGACAGGGATATTAAATAATTTCCCCGCTAAAACATGAGATGTGGATTCAGCACCTCCTATATAAGAAGCCCTAGATGCTGCAATGGCACCATCGATCCCTTGCGCTCTTCTCATCCCAAATTCAACAAGCGTATCAGAGCCTGTAGCAAGTTTTATGCGAGCTGCTTTGGTCGCAATTAAGGTTTGATAGTTGATGATATTTAAAACAGCACTTTCTAAAATTTGCGCTTGTAAAATAGAAGCTTTAATACGGATCAAAGGCTCATAGGGAAAAACTAAAGTCCCCTCTTCTAAAGCGTCGATATCCCCTTCAAAACGAAAATCAGCAAGATACTCTAAAAATCCCTCTTCAAAAAGGGGCTTTTTAGCACTGTCTTTTAAAGAAGCTAAGTATTGAAGATCTGATTGAGAAAACCGAAAGTCTTCTATAAAATCAACAAATGTTTGCAAACCAGCAGCTACAGCAAAGCCTCCTTTAAAAGGCCATTTACGAAATGTTAAATGGAAAATAGCTTCCCTGTCTAAAATTTTTGTTTTCCAATATCCATAAGCCATCGTCAGTTCATATAAATCTGTAAAAAGGGCAAGGGATTGTTTATATATGAGATGTTTAGGTATGTGTTCTTTAGCCTTTTCCATAACGCCTTATAATTTTCTGTTTTCTTTTCTGAAGAGCATCAATATCTCCTTGTATTCTATTTGCAATGGCACGGTTTTCATCTGCTAGTTCCCAATGTCTTTTTGCGGTAAGATATTCAGAGCTTCTAAATTGCAAGCGTTGTCCCTGACTTTCATGTCGAAGAACTCTTGCTTCATAACCTCTTTTTAATTCCTCCAACTCTTCAATTTGCTGCTCTATAGCCATAATTTCCTGCTTCCATTTTGGCATGGTTGAGCCGTAAGCAAAAGGAATTCCTTTAAACCCAATACTAAAAATTAAAAAAATGGGAATCAAAAAAGTAGAACTCAATCGCATGGCTGCCTTGTTAGCAATAGGTATTGTTATCTTACAGTATACCCATCATGATTCAAGAATCGGTTTTTGAGCCATGAAAAAGTTCTCTTAAATCATAAGAATGAGGTCATTTGACTTTTTCACTTTTTAGAGTATAACAATATTATGAAATCATACTCTATTGTTGTCATTGGAGCAGGTTCTGCAGGACTTGTCATTGCGATTGGATGTGCCCGTGCAAATAAAAAAGTGCTTCTGATTGAAAGAGGTCATTGGGGCGGCGATTGCACTAATTTTGGATGTATCCCTAGTAAATCACTTATCGGCGCAGCTAAGCAGCGTAAAGAAGGAAAAATAGCCTTAGCAAAGGTTCGAGAAATTGTTTCGAAAGTTCGTGCTCATGAAGAGCCAGAAGCTCTTCAAAAATTGGGCGTTGATACATTAACTGCGAGCGCTTCTTTTGTAGATCCCTACACGCTTGAAGCAAAAGATGAAAAAGGTCAGATCCATTCTATTCAAGCAAAAAAAATTGTGATTGCGGCTGGGTCTAGGCCAAAAACTCCCTCTGTTCCAGGGATTTTGGAAACTCCTTTTTTAACGAATGAGACCATTTTTAATTTAGAATTACCTCCTAAAGATTTAATTGTCCTAGGCGGAGGACCGATCGGTTGTGAGCTAGCACAGGCTTTTCAGAGATTGGGATCGTCAGTAAAACTGGTGCATACCCATAAAGAGCTTTTAAAGCGTGATCCTTTAGAAGCTAGTAATACTTTGATTGAAACATTTCAAGAGCAAGGAATGCAATTGTACCTTGGACATCAAATTGAAAAAATCCAGTATAAATCAAACCTGTTTTCTCTCACTTTAAAAAATTTAGAGGAAAAAATTACAGCAGAACATCTTTTGGTTGCTACGGGAAGAGAATCAAATGTACAAAGTTTGTCTCTTGAAAAAGCGCAGATCCACTGTACTGAAAAAGGAATTGATGTAGATGCTTATGGAAGGACTTCACAAAAACATATTTTCGCTGTTGGAGACATAACAGGGCCTCCTTTTTTTACTCATCTGGCAGAAAATCGTGCGCGCGCTATTTTAACAACTTTACTTTTGAGCCCCTTTTGGAGGAAAAAAATAGATCACAAACAAGCAATCCCGCGCGTGACCTATACAGATCCTGAAATTGCATCGATTGGTATTTCAGAAGAAGAAGCGATTGAAAAATATGGAAAAACTAGAATTGCCACATATGTTGTTCCTATGAGTACAGTAGATCGAGCTATTACTCAAGATCACACAAAAGGATTTGTGAAGATTATTACAAAGCGTTGGAGTAGCCAAATTTTAGGCGCTACTATTGTATGTTCTAGAGCAGGAGAAATGTTAAGTGAAATTTCTTTGGCCATGTTTTCTAAAATTCCTTTAAGAAAACTTTCCGCTTTGATTCATCCTTACCCTACTTACAATTTAGCCATCCGACGCTGTGCAGATGAATGGCTTACAAAAACTATTTTACCCTTCTTGAAAAAATCATGATAAATACAAACAATAAGATGCTTTCATGGGAAAAATAAAAAGATGGATTCCTCTTTTCATTATTATCGTACTCATGTTGACCTTTTATTTTTCGGGTCTTACAAAATATTTTAGTTTTGAAACTTTAAAAGATTACAAAGAAACTCTTTTAAATTTAGTCTCCGATCATTGGTTTTTAACTCCTTTTCTTTTTATCCTTCTTTACATCGTTATAACGGCCCTTTCCCTTCCTATAGGTATTTTTCTTTCTTTACTATCGGGATTTCTTTTTCCGCAGCCTTTTTGCACCATTTATGTTGTTATTGGTGCAACAATCGGAGCTTCTATTATTTTTTTAGTAGCAAAAACAGCAGCGAGAGATTTTTTACAAAAAAAGGCAGGGCCTAAGTTGAAAAAAATGGAACGAGAGTTTCGTGAAAATGGAGTGAATTATCTTCTTTTTTTACGTTTAGTCCCTCTTTTCCCTTTTTGGCTTGTAAATATTGCTCCTGCTTTTTTTAACATATCCCTTATAACTTATATTTGGACAACAATGGTAGGAATCGCTCCAGGTTCGTTTGTCTATGCTCAAGCAGGAAGAGGTCTAGGAGCTATTTTAGACTCAGGTAATACCTTTTCAATCGGTGCGGTTTTCAATTGGCAATTAAGAATTGCTTTGATTGCGTTAGGAATTTTTGTTTTAGTACCTGTTATAGTAAAAAAAATCCGAAAAAGAATTCGGAGAAAAAAAAGTTAAGAGATTTGCAAAATGCATGATCATAGTCACAGCCATTTACCTTTAACCCCTATGCATAAAGAAAAAAAAGCTTTTTACTGGGCTTTACTTATAGCTTTTATTTTTATGGTTTTAGAGATCGTAGGAGGGTTTATTGCTAATAGTTTAGCATTAATCTCAGATGGTCTTCACATGTTTACTGATGTAGGCGCCTTATTTTTAGGTATACTCGTCATAAAAATTTTCAATAAACCCCCTTCTGTTAAAAAAACGTACGGATATCAAAGAGCGGAAATTTTAGGCGCCTTAACAAGCGCGGCCATTCTTTGGGTGTTAATGTTTTTTTTGATCTACGAAGCTATTTTACGATTACTTACTCCTCATGAAGTAGAAGGCCCTGTTGTCTTAATCATTGCTGTTTTAGGCCTTTTTGCAAATCTCATCATGGCTAAGCTTTTACATCCAGGGGAAAAAGGAAGCTTAAATATCAAAGCTGCTTATTTGCATGTTTTAGGTGACCTTTTAGGATCTATTGGTGTAATCATCAGTGGGATTATCATTTGGACAACCGGATGGAATACAATCGACCCCATTATCACCTTTTTCATCGCTATCCTTATCTTATATAGCAGTGGTAAGCTTCTTTTGAATACGATTAATATTTTAATGGAAGGTGTGCCTGAACACATAGATTACAAAAAGATAAAAAAGGATCTTTTAAGTATCGAGGGAGTTGATGCAATCCATGATCTTCATATCTGGTCTGTGTCGACTCAAAAGGTCTGTCTAAGCGTACATATTGTCTCTCATAACTCGGAAAAAAATATTTTAGAAAAAGTTCATGAGCTTCTGAGAACGAATCATCAGATCCCCCATATGACAATACAAATTGAAAATGCAAAAGATTTTGCTCCTTGCTATTGTTATGATTGTCAAAAAGATTGATTCATCTCATCTTATGCTTTAAAATTTATCACTATGAACATAATGAAAAAAATTGTTTTATTTTTTTTACTTCTTAGCACATCGGTTTTTGCCCAAACAACTTTAAGTCAAAAAATCATTACTAAAGCAAAAGAAGGTAATTTTTTTATTAGCCAACAAAGAAAGATGGCATCTCTTCTCCTTTTCAAAGAAAAAGGAGAAAAAGTTCTTATTCTAGAAGAGATCAGTTTTCCTATAGATCTTGTAAAAGAAATTCAAAATTATCATGACTGGGTTGAAAAAAAAGCGCCTGGGCATACTTCTTGGATTATTTATGCAATCGATCTTAAAAGTCATGAATTACTAGAAGCATATTCTTTTTCTCGTGATTCCTATTTGCATTTTCATGAAGAAGAACATCTTTTGTCCACTCTCCTGGGACTTTCTTTAACGACTATACCTGATGAACAGCGAAAAAAAATCGGACCAGAACCCTCTTCAGGCAATGCAGATTACCGAAAATTATGGACACCTCCTATGGTTATAGAAGGTAAAAAAGCAAAAGGAAATTTTTCCGCTTTTTATACTCAATGGCCCAAAGATAGTAGTCCTTTATCCAATAAAAGATTAGAGCTTTACTTTGAAGAAAATCAGCCTCTCCCTCTTTGGATTCAGGTTTATTCAAGTCACGGTTCTGTTTTTTCTAAAATTATAGACACAGGAAAAGGATTACAAACACCCTATTCTCTTCCCAAAAAATTACCCCAATTTTTAGACAAATCTCCAAGTATTCAAAATGATTTACAAATACGTGTTTCGCTTCCCAAATATTTTCAAGACTTTGATCTACTTGCTGTAGATGATGCACAAAAAAGCACTCCCCTTACCTACACAATAGAAAAACTTAGAAATGAAACTTTTCTTTTATATATTGATAAAACAGGTCTTGAGAAAAACAAAAATTATTCACTTTTTCTTTTTCCCAATCTAGATGCAGAATCCTTTGCCCAGAGCAAAAAAACCTTCACTCTTACAGAGTAAAATTACATAGCATTTCCATTTTAAACAGGCCCAGGAAATCCACCAAAAATGAACAGTAAAGAAAAAAAAAATTATGAGATCTCCAAAGGAAATGTGTTCGAAGATCTTGATCTCGAAGAGTCTGAAAAGCTATTGACTCAAGCCCGTTTTATGCACGAATTGAGTCTACTCATTAAAGCTAGTAAGCTTTCTCAAAAAAAGATTGCCGAAAAGTTGAAAATCAGTCAGTCAAAAGTCTCCCTGATCCTTAATGGAAAATTCAATGAATTCAGTACTGAAAAGCTCATGCACTATCTTTCTATGATAAGATGCTATGTAGACATCAACATTCGAAGATCAAAATCTAAGTGAGATAGGTTCAAGTATGAAACAAATATTTAACTTCTACTATAAAACGAATCAGTGGAAAAGCAAAGAATCTGCATCAGGTACAGGCTCTACGTTACAACAAACTAAAAACATCAGAAAAGCTCTTCTTCAATTCATTCATGATTATAAAATCACAAGTATACTCGATATTCCTTGTGGAGATTTTTATTGGATGAAAGAGCTTGATTTAGAAAATATCCGTTATACCGGAGCCGATATTGTTGAAGATCTTATTGAAGAAAACCAAAAATATAAAAAAGATAACCTTACTTTTATTACACTCGATCTAACACAAGATAAACTTCCTTCTGCAGATATTATTCTCATCAGAGACTGCTTTGTTCATTTTCCTTTTTCATCTATTTTTGAAGCTTTAAAAAATATAGCGCGTAGCCGCTTTAAATATTTAATCACAACTACATTTAAACAGCGCTTTTTCAATAAAGATCTTTTATATCCAGGTCCTTGGCGTCCTTTAAACCTTGAAATCGCTCCTTTTCATTTTTCTTCACCTATCCAAGAAATCCAAGAGGGCTGTACAGAATCTGAGGGAAAGTATTTTGATAAAACTCTTTCTATATGGGATATAAGCAATAACTTAAATTGATCTTAATATAAAACTTATGAACAAACCTTTGAGGATCCTGATATTTTCTTTTTTAATTAAAAGTTAAAATTCTTATAGAAAAGATCTTAACCATAAAAAGCTACCTCAAAAAAAAATTCCACAAAACCCAGAGTTATGAACAAATTTTCCACAATTTTATAAACGCTCTCCTAACCTATCTTAAATAAATATTTATCAATCTAGAGATCCCTGCAAACCAAGAGTGAATTTCAACAGTCTCTTGCTATTTAGGGCTCCTATGGGGTATACTTTCGTTGAATTTCATAGGTGTTCACATGAAAATATTTTCTTTAAAAAAATCACGAAAAGCGCTCTATTCCATTCATCATTTATATAAAAGAAAACGTAAAAAGCTCTCCTCTCAAGTGTGTCACCAGTTTGAAAGTTTGCTTTCAGATCTCCATGCCCAAGTGAAGAAAAAAAACCGTGATCAAGCAGCTTCTTTGGTAAAAGAGCTTAAGAGCATGGCAAAAAATCACCTCCCTAAAACTTTTTTAGAAAAGGCCTTTGATGTCACTACATCTTTGCTTTTTGCATTGGTTGTAGCTCTTGTAATTCGACAAATGTGGTTTGAATTTTTTACTATCCCTACAGGATCGATGCGTCCTACTTTAAAAGAAGGTGACTACATCGTTGTGAATAAAGCCGACTTTGGTCTCAACATGCCCTTGAACCCTTCTCATTTTTATTTTGATTCTGATCTTATGGAAAGAGGCGATATCATTGTATTTTCAACATCAGATATGGATATCTCTGATGCAAACATGATGTATTTTTACATCGTTCCGGGAAAAAACAGTTTGTCAAAAGGCTGATCGGAAAACCGGGTGATACTGTCTATTTTTATGGGGGGAAAATTTATGGAGTGGATAAACAAGGAGAAGATCTCCCTGTTTTAAGAGAAAGTACTTGGTTTAATCAGATCGAGCATATCCCTTTTATCAAATTTGAAGAAAAAGTAGTAACTCCTGAAGCTTCTGTACAAGGCGTTTTTTCTCCTGCTATTTTTTATCAAATGAACGAGCCTGTTGCCAAACTGTATTTAAATTCCTATGGAAAAGTCGAAGGCCGTATGATTCCTAAAGGAACACAAGCTGCACTTCAAGATTATTATGACCTTTGGGGACTTCGTAACTTTGCAACTACCCGTATTATTTCAAAAAATGAACTTCCTGCACGAAATAATGCTTCCTCTAACTCCTCTTTATTTTTGGAACTTACTCACCATCCTTCTTTGAAATCGCCTCATATAATCCGTGATCAATACCAAAGAATGCGCCCAGGTTTTAGTTACAGTAAATCTTTTGTCCCTCTAGAAGAGACACATCTTCATAAAATTATGGATAACATGTTTACTTCACGATTTATTGTAAAAAATGAAACGGCCCACCTTTATGGAAGACCAGCATCAAATCTATTTTCCCCAAAAATGCCAGGGGTTCCTAATGGTACGTACGAATTTTTTAATGGAATTGCGTATCAAATTACTCTTGGCGGCATTGCAAAAGAACTTCCTAAATCGCATCCTCTTTACGAAAGAGATTTTGAAAGAATACAAATGCTCTACAACCTAGGAATTGATTTTCAAAAAACTCCCTATTCTACGCATTCATCTAGATATGCCTATTTCAGAGATCAATCTCTTTATCTACTAGGCGCATCTATTTTCGATTCTCAAGACCCCACTCTTCAAAAATTTGTATCTCAAGAAAAAGAAAACCTTTCCGCTTCTTATGAACCCTTTCTTGATTTTGGCCCTCCCTTAAAAGAAGATGGTTCTATTGATAAAGAGCTTGTTCAAAAAAATGGGCTCCATATTCCAAAAGACATGTATCTTGTTTTAGGCGATAACCACTCTGTTTCAGGCGATAGTAGAGTATTTGGTTTTGTGCCTCAAAAAAATATTAAAGGAAAAGCTAGCTTTATCTTTTGGCCTACCTCTAGCAGATGGGGCGTGCCTTTTCAACCTACTTCTCCATGGATAAATCCTCCAAAGGTAGTTGTCTGGTCATTGTTTTTTGTCTTTTCTACTACAGCTTTTGTCTACTACCGAAGAAAAGCAAAATACCCTTTAAAATTTAAATAATTTTTTTTAAAAATTTGCTTCACAAAAAAATCTATCAATAGCATCCTGCTATACTCTCAGTCTAAAATGATGAACTCGGAACACTCAAAAAAGGAGATATTTTATGATACCAGGAACACCTTTTCAATCATCACTAGCATCTGCGACTTCTATAGAAGAAACAGAATCATCTCAAACTCTCTCAGATACTCCATTAGATCCAGCTGTTCAAGCGGAATTTGAAGAGGCATATCAACTCTTTCAAGAAGATATTCAAAAAGGAAATTTTACAACTTCTCTTGTCTATTTAATGGAAATGGCTCAAAAAAAATTCGGTCCTCAAATGGGATGTCAAAAACAAGACTGGGTCATCTCCATATTCGCACATATTTTGCATAAAACATTTCCTTTTTCAGATACAAAATCTC
>PVBE010590475.1_pt1 | contig 14266 bp, 18 predicted proteins | sample 1631181 | NCBI WGS metagenome assembly PVBE01 (sample SAMN08397723, study PRJNA350692) | Marine metagenome, whole genome shotgun sequencing project. | isolation source: water | place: Pacific Ocean | collected 2012-04
GGAGGAAACGGGGAGTTTATTTTTCCCCGTATCTAACGAGGAGCCAACCAAGAGCGTTATTTATAGCGTATTAACTCAAGGGCAAATCCTCAAACTTAGGAAGTTAGAGGGGAGGGACGTTAAGATTAGAGACCGGGACCAAATCCCCAACTCCGTAACTGTAACTCCTCGTCCAAAACCGTAAATTTGCCAAATGGGTCTAATAATTCTCCCAAATCAAACAATCAAATTCCTTACTCCCGGAGAGACGGATTTTAATACGTTTAACGAGAGTTGCACCCAAGACGGACGGGTTTATTGCCAACCAATAACAAGGGACACCCCAACAAAATTTCAAATTCTTACCTCTCCTCAAGATGGAGTTAACCTTGTTCCGTCTAACGGTTTTTTCTTTAATCCTTGTGGAGTTGATTGGACTTGCGTTGGGGGTTGGGGGATTACAGGCAACCAAGCGGTTAACCCCGGAGCGACCCCAACAAGTGATTTTATTGCAGCGGTTAATTTAACCGCGGGGCAATATTACCGGGTCCGGGTTAATGTGTTGGGGCTTTCCTCTCCCGTCCCCTCCTCCGGTTTAAACCCCGTATTGGGAGGAGGGACCCCGTTAGTCCCAAGCGTAACCAACGGGGCAAGTGGCATGTTTACTTGGTTTACTCAACTTAACACGGTAACGGCAAATGAAATAAATATATCTCTTGGGGTCGGGGTTAGTGTTGTAATTAATTACGTTGAGGTTCTTGAATACACAACCCCAACGGTAACGGTTGAGGATTGCGAGGGAAACCACTTGGCAACAATTACAGACCTTGAATTTAAAGACGGTTACGTTGTTGTAAATGTTGATTGGTCCGCGTTGGCTTTCATGGAGGACGGTTGTTACAAAATTTGTGTTTACCCGATTGGAAACGGGACAAATATTTTAAACTGTTACCTCCTTAAAGAGAGCGGGGATTACTTGTTACTTGAGGACGGTTGTAAGATTAAACTTTTTTAAAATGGCAGACCAAAAAATTAGTCAATTAGTAGAATTAGGATCTTTACCGGGGTCCTCAAAATTTGCGGTTGCATACCAAGGACAAACCTATTATGCGGACACGCAGTTTTTAAAAACAATTTTCCGCAAAATATATCTGTATGACCAATCCGCGGGAAATCCATTAGCCGCAACAACGGCCGTAATTATAGAGGAGACTTTATTTACCACGGTCTTGGGAGCGGACACGCTTGGAGTGGACGGAGATATTTTAAAAGTCCGGGCTTGGGGTAAATACGCGGCAAACGCCAATACCAAGCAAGTCCGGTTTAAATTCGGGGCATATACCTTTGATGGGACCTTGCACTCGGTAAATAATAGGACGTTTGACGTTGAGATAGCAATACACCGTTTAACCTCCGCGACCCAACAAGTTTTCTCAAATATTACGGAGTCCGGGGTTGGGGCTTATTCTGCAAACCGATTGTCCGAGATTTCAAACGAGGCCGAGGACTTAACAACGGTCCTAACCATTTCCTTAACAGGGCAAAACGGAGTAGCAGCGGCAAACGATATTGAGTTACATGGTTATGAAATTGTAGTGCAAACCGGGTTGTAAATGTATTACGTAGCATTAGATATTACGAGTCTTGTTGATTGTGAATTGTGTTACAAATTCAGGATACAAGTAAGCAATGGAGCCGTTGCACCCTCAACCCTCCCTCTAACTATTCAATTGGAGATCGGAGACGGGACAACATGGACAAACCTTGGAGCCGGGGTAACCGTGGACGGGGTTTATGAGTTTGATATTGACGCGGCCTTATGTGCATTGATTGACCCGGACGACCCTTTTGCGCCAAACAATTTTAATTTTATCCGTTACCAAACTCAAGACGATAACGCGGACGTTGATATTTTGGGGTTATTCTTGGACGTTGATTGCGCGGAGACGCTTTGCAGCGAATGTTTAGACCTTAAAGATTCGCACGATTGCACCGGGTCAAATATGCTAATCACTTGGACCAATCAAAACAATTTCCTCCTCTCCAATGGGTTGAGCCTGAATTATTCGGACTTTAATTGGACCCAAAATTTGAGGGTTTTTGGAAGTCTTGAGGCCTCGGATTATCCCTATTTGGACGAGGACGTATTTAAGTATTCAAACGGGGATTACGGGACTCAATATATTGATTCCGAGGAGGTCTTGGAGTTGCTAATACAAGACATTCCCCCGTATTTACACAATGCTTTGAGGTTGGGGTTGGTGCATGACACGGTAAAAATTGACGGGGTAAGAATAACCAAGGTCCCCGGAAGTTATACCCCGGACCGGGTTAAGGAGTCTAAATTAGCTCCCATTATTTTGGAGGTTAAAGGATACAACCAAAGGGATATAAACAAACTTTGTTAAATTTGCTCTCAATGGAAATTATTTACGTCCAAGACACAACGAACCCGAGAAAAAAGCCTTTTAAGGTAACGGAGGAGTTTTTGAAACGGTCAGGTAATGGACATTTTAAGCAAGTTGGGTCCGAGGAAAAATTGGTAATCCCGACCCCTCAAAAAAAAAGGGTCGAGGAGGTTGTTGCGGTAAATAGTATAAATCTAAACCAACCCGTTAAAAACATAATCCCGGGACTCTCAAATTTGGACAAAAGCGGTTTAAGGAATATCTTAGACCGTGAAAAGAGCGGGGACAACCGTAAGTCGTTGGTTAACGCTCTCAATAAATTGCTCTAAGGGAAAACAACTAACCCCCTAATCCGAAAGGTTGGAAGTTTATAAAATCAATGTCATGAAAGGCACTTTAATTTTAACCCTATGCGCAACGGATTGCCACGTTAACCCTCCTTGTTTTGCCGAGGATTGCGATATTACAACCCGTCCGTCAGGTATTCAGTTTCTTATTTTTTTCGCTTGTGATTTCTCGTTTGACGCAACCGTTGACGCGGTCCCCTACGGACCAATTGCGGATTATACCGTTTGGGAGACTGCAATTGCCAACGGTCACATTGGACTAAGCCCGGAGGGGTTTGGGTCAAAGCCTCAATCAACTCCTCAAACGGAGCGGGTTAGCGCATGTCTACCGGAGGCTATAATTTCGGAAACCCATACCATTGCATTTACTTCCAAGTCAATGGATAACACCAACTTAACAGACGCAACGTATTGGAATAACATTAAAACCAATTACAAACGTTACCGTCTCGGTTACGTTGGTTGTGATGGCTATTTTTACGGGAAATCAACAACGGAGCCGGGTTACGTTTTTACCCCGTCCGCTCTCGGACTGATTAAGGAGGACAATAACGACACCGTAGACCGTTACGAGGCTAATTTAAGTTTCAAACACAACGGGATTGTTATCCCCCAAGAAATTACCAACCTTTTAACTGCGTTTAACACGGATTGCCCCGTAAGTTAACCGGGATAAACGGTTAACTTGCAATGTTTGATATTGTTAAATATCTAACGGCTTTCTTGGACCTCGTTGAGAGGTCTAAGGATAGCCAATTACGGGCCTATTGGGTTGCAGTTAGGGACAAAATGGTTGTCCATACACGGGGGGTTAAACCCGTTGGGATAATCAACACCTCAAGACCCAACGAGCCGGACAATATTTTGGCTTATCGGTTGGACAATTACCGGGCAATCACAAAGGACCCTATAAACAAGGGGATAGACGATTTGTATCGAATTGTCCTAAACTCTAATTATGTTTTCAGGCCGTCCCCAAATATTAAGGAGTACCTTGAGACAAAACGTTTTACTCCCCAAGACTTTTTAGGTAATTCGGAGAGTTTAACTTTTGAACAATACATTTTAAAAGTATGTCTCCGGGCAATGATTGACGACCCAAACGGGGCCTTGGTTTGGTTGCCTGTCAACTCCGAAAACCCGGAATTATTACCCGCGGAAAACGACCCAACCAAACCTATTGAGGTTGAGCCTGTTTTAATTTCCTCCTCCCGAATTATTGATGCGTCCCGAAATGTTTTTAGTTGGGTTGCAGCCGAGAAATGGGCTTTTAATTCAGACGGGATAAAAGACGGTAAAAAGGACACAAAGGCCCCGTATTACTTCGTAACCAATAAAGAGACCCTTTATAGGCTAATCCCGGTTAAAGTTGTTGAGGGGGCCGTTAAATACCAAGAGGAGGTTTATTACCAATTGGCTAACGACCCGGTAAACGCTTTCCCGTTTATTCCTTATATTATTTTAGGAGGAGAGTTGGTTGAGAGCCTTGGGCAACACGAGGAAACCTTTTTTTATTACGACTCCTTTTTTAGTGGTTACGTTGAATTTGGAAACGAAGCAATTAACGCATTTTCAGACGATCAAGGGGTTAGGGTCCGTATGAATTTCCCAATAATTGAGGAGAAAGGCCAAATTTGCTCCGAATGTCAGGGAGCCGGAAAGGTTAGCAGAACGGACCCGGAGATTTCCGGGAAAAGTGTTAAACGGGTAACTTGTCCAACTTGTAAAGGGAGGAGGGTTGTTGTTTCAAAATCTCCTTACTCAACTTACATAATCCAACCTCCCAAGAGCGGGGACAACACGGACTTTACCAACCGTCCCTCCGTTTCATTTCTAAGCCCGGACGTTTCTATTTTGGAGCGGTCTAACCGGACTTGGAGAGAGTTTTTGGAAGATGCAAAGGAGGCAATTAACCTCCGATTTATTGACGAGGCCCAAAGTGGAAAGGCTAAAGAGATAGACCGGGAGCAGAAATATAATAAACTGTTTAAAATCTCTAAAAATATTTTTGAGAACCTTTACAGAAAATCACACGATTTAATAGAGGCTTACCGGACCCCGGTTGCAAGCCAAAGAAAAGAGGCCGTTATTATTACTCCAACAAATTTCCAAATCAAAACGACCAAGGACCTAACGGACGAGGTTACAGAATTGAAAAAGAATAACTCCCCGGCCCCGTTGATTGTTAAGGGAGTGCAAACGTTGTCTCATAAGTTATATAATAACGACACGGTAAACGCCCGGGTTATGGATATTTTGGCGGTTTGGGACCCGTTGTTACCTTACGACCCTCAACAGATAAACCAACTCAAGGCCGCGGGGGGATTAGACGACAAGGCAATTATTAAGAATGTAAACGCTTACTCAATTTTAACGATCTTGTCCAACCGGGAGGGATTTTTAAATTGGCCGTTGGATAAAGTAATTGAGGAGGCAAATAAACTCTTGGAGGAAATTGTTAAATCAATGGAGCCTCCAACCCCTATCTTGGTCCCGTAAATGGCAACCCGGACCACAATTTTAAAAGATAAATTTTCCCTCCTTGACCATGTAACGGACCCCTTTAAGAAAGGAGGCAAACGTTACCAATCCGAATTTTTGGGAGGAGTGTTGGACCTCTTGAAAGAGTACGATATTTCAGACGGAGCGTTTAAGTTTACGGACCGCAATTTTGCTCTCATTAATCAACTCAAGAAAGGGGTAAATAAAATCCTTGAGGACTCCGCTTACCAACATGAGGTAACCCAATTTCTAACCAAATTCCCGGAGATAACCAAGGCCAATAAAACACTTTTTGAGTTGGAGGACTTGGACCCCTCAAAAGTCCCTCTCTCCAAGCTGCAAAAGTTAAACATTCAGCAAACGCAATTCATGTTATTTGACGCGGGGGTTGACCGTTTTTTTACCAACCCGGTCCGGGACATTTTACACAACTCAATAGTTAACGGGTCCAATTTCCAACAAGCGGAGAAAGCCTTGAGAGACTTTATAAAGGGGCAAGACGGTAAGTTGGGAGTTTTCCAACGTTGGGTCCCTCAAGTGGTTCAAGACGCTATAAACCAACATGACGGGAGCATACAAACCCATATTAAGGAGGCCTTTAAGTTGGACGGTTGGAGTTACGAGGGGTCTTTAATTGAGGACTCCCGGCCCCAATGCGTCCGTTGGGTTGGACAAGGGGTTATTAAAGACAAGGATTTACCCAAGGAGTTGAGTTGGGCTTTTAAAAATGGGTCCGGCATGGTCCCGGCAACAACCCCGGACACGTTTGCAGTTTACCGGGGAGGCTACAATTGCCGACACCATGCAACCGCAATCCGAATTAAAAAAGTTAAGCCAACTCCAACGAGTAAGATTAAACCAAAACCAACTCCTCCTCCGGTTGTTACTCCTCCGGTTAAAAAGCCAACTCCAAAACCCCCAACTCCAAAGCCGACTCCAAAGCCCCCAACCCCAAAGCCAACTCCTCCGGTTGTTACTCCTCCAAAGCCGACTCCAAAACCCCCGGCCCCAAAACCAACTCCCCCGGTTGTTACTCCTCCGGTTAAAAAGCCAACTCCAAAGCCAAAGGTTAACGAGTTTGTCCCGGCTAAGACAATTCAAGAGGCTGAAAAGCAAACAAATAACTTAATTAGTGTTGATCGAATTGTTTATGAGGGGTTAGATAAAAAGGAGACTAAGCAATTTGGGGGAGTATTAAGTAAAAGGGAGGCACTTGCAAAGTTGAATAAAATAAACGAGGAGTATTTTAGGCTAAAAAGGGACTTTCCTAATTTGCCAATCCCAAGAGTAAACAGGTTGTTTGTTACAGGGGATAAGAGAGGCCTTGCAACGTCACACCCGAGGGCAAAAAACAGAATGGTTATTTCATTTGCGAATGAATGGGATAATAAACTTTGGAGCAATATTGAGAATTGGGAAAAGCAAACGGGAGGGAAATGGGATTGGTTAAGAGGGGAAAGTCATACTCGGGTAAACGTTAGGCATGAGTTGGGACATAATTTACAAGCGTTTTTAGAGATTGAAAGGGACCCCCGTTGGTTGAAGCTGAAAAAGAAATATCCTAAACGTTGGAGAAAAGAAAATGTATCCGGTTACGCAGCCTCTAAGACCGTTGAGTTTTTTACGGAGGCCTTTAGCCAATACACAAGCCCAATTTATAAGGACAACCCGGCCCGACATTTCCCAAAGGACCTAACGGACTTTTTTGATTTAATTTTAGAGGGAAAATTTTAAAAATGGGAGTTTCAATTGCACCGGACAAAAATATTTGTCAAATCTGCAAACATTACACCGGACAAAAATATTTTGATGGGGAGGACGGATTGGAGGGGGATTATCTCCCGGTCTGTAAAGCCTTTCCCGAGGGGATACCGGACGAGATATTAGAGGCCGAAAACAAACACCTAAAACCCCTCCCGGACCAAGGCAACAAGGTTGTTTTTGAGCCAATTGAGGAGAAAAAGTAACCAAATAGAGAAAGTTTTTTACTTGGAGGGTTGCAAATACGGAAACTTTGTTTTAAATTTGACGTATTATTAACAAAAACGAGGTCAAAATGAAAAACTTAATCAACATTTTAAAAGAGGAAACCAAGACTCTGAAAACTCAATACTTGGAAATGACAAAGGCTTGGTCCGAGAAACAATTGGAGAGAAATGTAAAATTTAAAGAGGATTACGGGAGCGGAAAACTTGGTTACGATAACCCCCAAAATGAAAAAAGGTATTGGAACTCCCCAAGTTGGACATTTACCCAAGAATTTATCCCAAGAATGGAAAAGAGAGCGGAGGAGCATTATAACAACTCAATCGAAAGGTTAGCCGCAAGGATTGAAAAGAAAGGACTCAACCAAGCCAATTTAACAACCGTAACCGGACACGTTGGAGTAAACATTGAGACAACCTTAACAGACGGAGAGAAAACCGTTACAGCTTGGACAATCATTGCAAGTGGACCAATTCAACGTCCTCATTACAGATATTTAGTAAAGTAGGAATTTAGCCCTCTACCCTACCCGGACAACCTTACGAGGCTCCGGGTTTTGGTAGTAAATGAAACACCACGGAGCAACGGTTAACCCTTGGAAAGATTGGGAGTTAGAAATTGTGAGACGGTTTTACAATGATGTCCCAAGTGAATACATTGCACAGTTTCTTTGTAACAGGACGGGAAACGCGGTAAGACAAAAGGTTTTTGATTTGAAAAGGATTAAGATTGATAACGCCAACCCAACAGACCCGGATTTGGTAGTTTCTGACAAGGTGTTTGAGGAAATGTTTTAACGACTTACTAAAAAACGTTTTTCATTTTTTTTAGTTACTGTTAATATTTCATTTTGACCGATGAATTGAGACCCCGGGGAGCCTTTCCCGGGGTTTCTTAATTTTGCACAATGGGTAACGATAAAAAAAAGATTGTCTCAATAAGACTCTCCGCAACAATGGAGGACGGGAGCAAACAAGATATTCTCTTGAGACCGGACCAAGCGGACATTATTTTAAGGATTTGCAGTTTAGGCCAACCGGGGCCAATCCCTTTAGTCCCGGCAAAAAACGATAAAATCCAAATCGTTCCTCCAACCCCCGGGTTAAAAAAAGTTTTGAATTAAAATAAAAACTCCGTTAAATTTGCACCAATGGAAAACGTAAAGGTCCAAAAGTTTCAAAAAGGATTAAAGGTTAATAAACCGTTTGGAATGAAAAAAGACCGGGCCGAGAGGTTGGTTAAAGCGCATGGCAAGGACCCGGTTACAACTTTTGAGATTGTAGGGGAGTCCGTTGTTGCCCCTATTAAAGCCCGTCCAACCGTTGAGACTGTAACGGTTCAAAAAAAAAGCCAAAGCCAACCAATAAAAAATGTTGCGGCAAAAAGTGAGGTAACCGAGTTACCGCAAAAGGCCAAGGACGCAATTAGGGTTATTTCCAAGACCAACGATAAGGAGTTATTAAAGTCTTGGTATAAAAATGAAAAGGCCAACGACAACCGAAAAACAGTTTTAACCGTACTAAATAAAGCGATAAGTGAATAAAGTACTTCAAACTATGCTTTTAGCGTTGGGATTTCCCCAAGCAACTTTAGACTCCATTGATTTGGAGGACGAAAAATTTGATACCTCCAAGATTGTCTCCAAGTTTCAGGGGGACCAAAAGGAAACAATAAAAGGACTCCTCAAAAATGAGGGCTTTGAAAAAAGAGACGATATTGTAAAGGAGACCGAGGGCAAGGTTAGGAAAACAATTGCAAGGACAATCCGTAAGGCTTTCCCGGAGTTGGGGTTGAGCGAAAAAGACGCTTTTGAAATGAAAACGGACGATCTTATTACAAAGGCCAAGGCAACCAAGGCCGCGGGGACCGAGGACGGAAAAGAGCAAATCCAACAATTGCAAGACAAAAATGTTGAGTTAACCAACCAAATAACTAAACTCAATGAGGAGGAAATACCAAGGATTAGAGCGGAGGCCGAGAGTAAGGTTACAGGGGAAAGGGTTGGGCTAAAGATTCGGGGTAAACTTGCCAAGTTGAAAGGGGACAAAACCTTACTCCCGTCTATTGAGGGAGCGTTTACCGCTTTGTCCGCTATATTCGGGGCAAAGTACGACATTGATATAAACGAGGCCGGAGAGGTTGAGTTTTACGTTAAGGGGACCGATAAAAAGCAGAAACCCCAAGCCAAGGTTAACAACGTTGAAAAAATCTTGTCCTCGGACGAGTTGATAAATTTAGAATTAGATGAATTTGAGTTTTTAGCTAAATCCAACGGAGGGTCCGGGGGAGGAGCCGGAGACGGAGGAGCCGGAGCGGGGGATTTTACCGTTGACACTTCAAAGGTAAAAGACACCCGAAAAAAAGAAAGCATTAAATTAGCACTCCAACACGCTGACAAAATGCAATAATTAGGGCCTCTCTCCCTTCTAATTAGAGACTTAGGGCAAGCCTTATCCCCTCCTAAAGAAAGGTTTTACATTACATTTTAAATCTTTCAAGATGAAAACTTTAATTAATCTTTTTTTAGGATTGTTTGGGGTCCTCTTTGCCAATGCTTACCAAGGGCCTTTAATTATGACAGTAATCCCCGGACAAACCGGAGAATGTTGCAGAACGGTCCAACGGTCTCTGGCTTCAATAGCCGGGGACAATGATTTTTCAGACAAAATTGAAAATCCCGGGACTCTTGCGGGGCTTATGTCCGGGAGAAATCGGACCGGGTTTGCCCAAGTACCCCTCCAAGACCCGCAAGGACGGACAAGGATTGTCCAAGTACGTTACATTCAAAAACTAAATGAAACTGCCGCGGACTCAAGGAGCGGAATTTGTGACGCAGGGGACACAGAAAGCGAGCGTTTTGCAAACGTTGAGACGAGTTATTACAGGGAGGTAAAATTAACTTTGGACGATGGCGAGTTTCAGGAATTTTGTGCTACTCAATCCACTTTCAGAGAGGAAATGACAGTTAAAAAACTCAACGTCCTTTACTCCGGAATAAATACGGACATGGTTACGGAAATGGCCGGGCTAAAAGGTAATTTCTATGGAGGAGCCGGGGCCGGGAATGGTCCGTTATCTATTCCAATGATTAACACAGACGGGACGGCCCAATATTGGGGAGAAACGGAAATTTTGGACTCGTTTGAGGACATTGAAGTTAGTGCAAGACCATTGTTGGCCGGGACCGGGAATTTGCGGAAATACACCCGTCTTTTAAATATCGGTTGTTGCAACGATGGAGGCCAAGACATTAACAAAGCCGGGGCCTTTGATTATTACCGAGACTCTCAAGTTGATTCAATCATTGCCGGAGATAACAATATTTTGGCATGGTCCCCGGGAGCGGCCCAAATGTTTTGGAATAACCGCTATGTTGGACAGTTTCAAAAGTTTGATGCTCAAAACGCCAAGACCACAATTATTGACCCGAGGTTTGGGATTAGTTTGGACATGACAGTTTATTACAATTGGTGCGAGGACGATAACACCCGCTCCCAATGGATTATAACTTGGGGAGTTGATTTTGGTTTGTTTGTCTTACCGTCTGATTTGGCAGCGGTTGGGAACAATTGGACAGGGGTAAACAATATCCTCCATTTTCAAGCCACTTGTGGAGATGTGGACGTCTGTAGTTAAACCTCAATGAGTTGTTTGGATAACATTGTAACCGTTAGGGGGTTTTGCGGAGACGTTGAACCCTCTAGCGGTTATTACATTAACGACCTCCCGGGGATTACTCTAAGCAAGGCCGCGGACGTTGCGGACGAGGAGGTTGTTACAGGGGTTGGAGTGTTAAACCGCTCGGTTGCTAATGCTTTAGCCCTATTTAAGTCCGATCTTATTCTAAAGATGCTTGGGGTTGTGAAATTCGGGGCAATCTTAGAGAGTAAGTTAGCCTCCAAATTTTCAGACGATTATTTAATATTAGACCCCTCGGAGAGAGGAGTTGAGGTTGAGTTGTGTAGTAATTGCAGACTCGTCCAAATGGTTATCCCTTACGTAAACGTTAAAAGCGATACAACTAAAACGGGAGCAATCTTAAAATTGGTTGACGGGTCAACAACCGAGACCTTTACTTTTGATCTTGTTGCAGGGGTTACAACCTTGGTCCCAACTAACTATTTAGTTACCTCTGACAAGGTTACGGTTACCGTTGACAATGTAGATATTGCCGTAAACGACTCCGATATTAAAAACTCTTGTTGCCTTTGCGGTTGTGAGGATTGCGGTTGCGATTTTGCCGGGTTTACTGTTACGGGAGTTGGAGCGGACACAAATAAAAGTTATGGTATTCAACCCCTTGTAAATGTTGTTTGCTCGGAGGACCGCTTTTTATGTGAAATTCTGCGATACATTGGGAAAGCCCTTTGGTTTAAGTCCGGGGTTATGTTTATCAACGAGTTAGAGGTTACCGGGAGAATAAACGATTTTACAGTTTACGGAGTTGAGGAGGCCGTTGCAAAGGCCGCGGAATGGGAGGAGGCTTACCAAGACGAGTTAACCCTATTGGTCCAACGTTTACCGGAATATTTTAGTGAGTCCGATAATTGTTGCTTTGTCTGTAACGCAAGCGGTTGGGCTTGGTCAATCCCTTAATTATGTGTCAAGGTTGCACCCCTCGGAAACCGAGGAGAAAAGTTAAAAATAATGACGTTTCAAGACGCAATAAAAGACCTAAAAAGGCTCGAAAACGCAATAAAAGAAAATAACCAACGAATCCAAACCGTTGCAATAAACGAGGTTGCAAGCAGATTACGAAAGAGGATATTTAACCGAGGCCTTGCAACAGACGGACGTAAAATTGGTAATTACTCAACCCGGCCCCTTTTAACCGGGTCCTCCAATTTCAGAACTAAAAAAGCCGCTAACCGTGTTTTTGGCTCCAAGGCTCAACGATCTAAAAGGCGTTGGGTAACCGTTGGGGGTAAACGCCTAATTGTCTTAGAGGGGGGTTATAAGGAGTTTCGGGACCTCTCCGGTAACCAAACCTCCAAAGTTGACCTCCAATACCGGGGGAATTTGTTTAGAGGGGTTAAAATCGGGACCTCCGGTAAAAATATAGTCCTCGGGATAAAGGGGACCAAAAACGCCAAGATCGCAGCGGCCCAAGAGGAGCATTGGGGAAAGGATATTTTTAAGCCCTCCAAAACAGAGGAGAAAGCCGCGGACCGGAAAGTTATTGAGGAAATTGATGTTATCTTAGAGTCCATATTATGAGCGACCAAATTTTAGCTTTAATCGGGACCCATATTAACGACAAAAACCCCGGGACGTTTTCAACATTCCAAACCGGGGTCCGTAGAATTGAGGACGGACGGTTAATTATCCGCTCCCAAACGGGGGACCATGAGTTTGCAGGGTTGACGGACAAAAAAGCCAATTACTTTTATATTAGGTACGTTGGAGATATTGAAGTTTCCCCGGTAACGGAAAGGTTGGTTAGTTGCTCGGAGATTGAGGCCAAATTTACAGCCCGGGCCATCTTTTGGGTTAATAAAGGGAATTTGGTTGTTATGTCGGAGGTATTATTGGACGATCTTTTAACCTTTAGGTCGGACGTTTATAGAATGAATTTAACCCCAACAAAAGTCTTGTTAGATTACGACACTTTATACAAAGAGGAGACAGAAAAGGACGAGGTTAAGAAGTACAAAAAATTAGCCTTGTTGGGAGTTGACTTTGAGATTTCAGTTAATTACAGGCCCCAAGCGGAGGAGTGTTTGGAGCGAAATTTTTGCATACCATGTTAAAAGATTGTTGCACAACCACGGAGGACCTTGGTTGCGTTTGTCATTGTGGAACGGTTGACACCGGGCAAGTTGCAGCCCTTACGGGGGACTATACAATTGAGGAGGCCTTAAATAGCGGGGTTGCCTTGTTTACCTTGGCTCTTGTTGCCACGGACCCTATAAAATTTACAAGTCCTTTCAATGAAAATCAAACCGTAATCTTTAAGGTAAAAGACCCGGCCGGGAATTACGTTGGAGATTGTTACCAAGTAAGGACGGAGGTTTGTTTGGACCAAGGGGACGCGGTTAAAGTTGCCTAAATGCTTTACCTGTTATTTACTTTCCTATTAACCCTATTCCTTGAGTTTTGCTTTAGGGAGGACCATATTTTTGGAGGTTGGTTGGAGTTTTGGGCCGTCCGTTGGTATAAAAGGGAGGCTCCCGAAATATTGGACTCATATTTAGACATGAGTTTAAAGGAGGTTGAGGAAATGGGTTACGAAACCCGGAGAGAGTTGATATTGGATAACGTGGATTGGTTTTGGTTTAAACCCCTCGGGCATTGTCCTCCTTGCCTTAATATTTGGATTTCAATTTTAACCGCTCCGGTTGCCTTGTATTATTCCCAACCCGTTGGACTTTTGGAGGTTATTATTATTTTTACACTTGCTTTATTCTCAAACTTTCTAACCCGTTTCTTTTTAGATAGAATAACTTAATGAGTCCCAAAATTTCCATACTGACGGCAGTTCACAAACGGCCGGAGGTATTTAGGGAGTTTTTAAAGGGGTTGGAGGTTTGTTTAGATTGGGACGTTGATTTAATAGTTGTTGGGGACGATCAACGGTTAAAACAAATCCTCAAGGACAACTCCCCGCTCCCCTCTCGTTGGGTAAACTTCAAAAACAAACCCCTCGGGGCAAAATTTAACGCGGGTCTCCAATTCTTTGAGAGAGATTATTTATTGGTCTCCGGGTCGGATAACCTATTTTCCCGGGGAGTCTTTGAGATTTACGAGCAAGCGGCAAAAGAGGGGGTCCATTTCGTTGGGTTTTTAGACTACTATTTACGGGGATTAGAGACGGGGATTACCAAATATTTCCCCGGTTACCGTAACTCCCGGAAAGGTCACACAATCGGAGCCGGACGATTATTACATAAAAATCTAATTGCAGCCCTCAACGGGAAACTTTGGGACGATAATTTAAACCGGGCTTTGGATTTGTCAATGGACAACCTATTGAGCGAATTTGAATACAAGAGCAAGGTTTTGAGTTGCAAAAAGGAGGGAGTTGTTGTTTTAGACCTCAAGACA
>PVBE011808228.1_pt1 | contig 14266 bp, 9 predicted proteins | sample 1631181 | NCBI WGS metagenome assembly PVBE01 (sample SAMN08397723, study PRJNA350692) | Marine metagenome, whole genome shotgun sequencing project. | isolation source: water | place: Pacific Ocean | collected 2012-04
CGGGAAGTAATCGGATATCACACACGGCGCAGTAACCGTGACTGGTTTCTTCACCTTCTCCGGCCACACCATCAAACCCGGCACACGAATGCCACCCTCATTGATCGACAACTTGTCGAAGAACACGAGTATGCCGCCGTCATCGCGCGGCACTTCGGTGTCCCCGAAGCTGAACTGGACAACATCTCTCCTGACCCGACGACGGTCTCTCTGATTCCCGAGGCTTTGGCCAAACGCACGCACTCACTACCACTCTCCAAAGAGGGTGCGCAACTGACAGTGGCAACCACCAATCCAGGTGATGAAAGCGCACGACGCCAGCTTGCCCGAGCGGCGGGCGTGTCCATCAAGATGCAGGCGGCTGGCCCGAAGCGTCTTGCAGCGGCCATCGCATCGGTCTATGGCAGTGACAACAAGAAGGCCTCAGCCAGTGCAGACCCGTTCAAGGATCTGCCACCTCTGGAGTCAATCGATCGCAGCTTGAAGCATGCCGTCCAGGAATCAGTCGGCGACGATGCCGCTTCCGGGATCGACACAGGCGACTTGAGCCGTCTCGAATTGAACGAATTGGACCCGCCCGTTGTGCGGCTGGTCAACTCGATTTTTCTGAAAGCGCTCAAGATGAACGCCTCAGATATCCACATCGAGCCACTGGAGAAAGAACTCCGCATCAGGCTGAGAATCGATGGTTGTCTCATTGATGTTCTGCGTGTTCCTGAGGAAATGAAGACATCGGTAGTGAGCCGAATCAAGATCCTCGCCTCAATGGATATTGCAGAGAAGAGGATTCCCCAGGACGGTGGAATTAAGTTGGCGCTGAGCGACCATGACAGCATTGACTTTCGATGCAGCTGCCTGCCGAACATCTACGGCGAGAAGATCGTCATGCGTGTGCTGGGAACGGGCCAGCTGAAGGGATCTGTTGACGGTCTTGGGCTTGAAGGCCGAAGCCTCGAGCTGATTCGAGAAGCCATCGCAAATCCGTTTGGCATGATCCTCGTCACAGGGCCAACGGGAAGCGGTAAGACAACAACTCTCTACAGCGTGCTCAATCAGCTCAACGACGATGACGTGAATATCGTCACAGCGGAAGACCCCGTGGAATACAGGCTCGACGGCATCACTCAAGTCAACGTTCGCCCAAACCAGGGACTTACTTTTGATGCAGCGATGCGCAGCTTCCTGCGACAAGACCCGGACATCATTCTGGTGGGCGAGATGCGCGACTACGAGACGTCTGCGATTGCCATCAAAGCGGCACTTACCGGGCACCTTGTTCTCTCAACACTTCACACGAATGACGCAGCCTCAACCGTCGTACGACTGGTTGACATGGGCATCGAGCCCTACCTGGTCGCGAGCGCAGTGAAGTTGGTGATCGCTCAGCGATTGGTGCGGCGAATCTGTACCCACTGCAAGGTGGACGTGGATGTATCCGAAGCCGAGCGCACAGACATCGACGAAACAACACTTGCGTCCATTGAGTACCTTTCGAAGGGCGAGGGGTGCAAACACTGCAACGGCATTGGCTATGCCGGCCGCGTCCCCGTGTTCGAAGTGATGCCCGTGAAGAGCAAGGACATGAAGCGAGCCATTACCGAAGGCGGCACAGAGGTCCAGGTGGGCCAGATTGCCCGGCGCGAAGGCACGCAATCACTCGCTGAGGGTGCCATCGACCTGGTCAATCGCGGCATCACGACCTTGGAAGAGGCAGCCTCGATAATCATCGCCGAATAGACGAACGAATAACACTCCCCCAAAGATACTGATGCATGCAAAAAGGACTCGATCATGGAGTCCACATCAATGGGTGCGGGGGTTGATGTCAACTCTCGATGGCAGGAATTGCCAGAATACACCGAAGGCGAACTCGCCTGCAGAGGTGATTCTCGAGACACTTATCGAGTTCTTTGAATCGAAGTTGCCCAGCGTACCGGGACAGACGGCCCATTCATGATCGGTACACTCAGGGGTGAAACCAATCGGGAAGGCCGCATGAGGTATTCAAGTAGGCGAGGAGGGACTCGAACCCTCACGCTCCAATCGGAGCTCGGGATTTTAAGTCCCGTGCGTCTGCCAATTCCGCCACTCGCCCTGAGTTGGCTGCGGATCAGGATAACCAGATTGAGAGGCCGGAGCCTATGCCTTGTCGGTCCATTTCCTCGATCCGAATTGAATCGCGCCTGCTGAGGGCGATCAGAGCCTGACGAGAGATGGAGTCAGGCTGAGCAGGGGGCGATACATCCAACTGACACGTCCAGCAGTATTCCGCATCGACTTCCTTGAGACCAAACGTTACGACGGCCCCCTCCTCTCCCTCTGCAAGGAGCGCCTCCGTGCAGAGATAGACAGCCATGAGTATCGAGCGGGATGCGAGGGTCGTGCTTTGATTCCAGAGGTCATCCTGGCCCGGTTCGATAGCCACGATGTCGCGTGCCCCCCGCCCGGAGCGGATCAATGAACGCACGTCGTCGCGCAGCTCCTTCAAAGCACCGCCAGCGGTCTGAGCCGTCTCTGCTGCAGCACCCTGATGAAGGACGCGAACCTCCGAAGCGAGGTCGTTGCTGGCTTCCGACAAGCGACCGAGACGGTCGATGATGTCTTCACCCCTCCCCGCTGCCATCTTTGCGAGGGTTACTTGACCGCTTATCTGGGTGATGAAGTTGTTCATTTCGTGACAGGCGAAGCGAACGCGCAGCCGAAGAAATGCCAGGTCCATTGCAGCCAATGCAGCTTCAGGTGTCATGGTGCTTTCCTGCGAAAGAGGGCCTTGAAAACATACCGTCCGATTGTGGGATTTTCCTGCAACCGACGAGTGCTGTAAGCATACCAATCATGACCAAACGGGACGTATATCCGAAGTCGGTGGCCTTCATTAAGAATGCGACCCCCAAGAACCGGATCCACCCCGAGCAACATCTGGAACTCATGCTGCGTTCCCTCCGAGTCGCAGGATGCAACGCATTCCATGGATCGGTCCACCAGGGCATGATCATGGGTTGCAATCCCCACGAACGAGCCAGAACGGAGCATGGACTGGAGGGCAGCCATGTAATTGTCATTGATCTCGCCACGCCCCTGAATGGCGACTTCCTCAGGCTCAACGTAGATGCCTTTGCACAAGCGATAATCGGGCTGCCATTCAGTATGATCAGAGATGTCCTGAAGGGTGCGGTGCATGTAGGCCTGAAGCACGATGCCTACGTTTGTAAAACCCTCACCCCGCAGACTGCGGTAGAGCCCGAGGGTTGCAGTGGTGGTCGAGCTGTCCTCCATGTCGATACGCATGAAATTGCCGAGATCCCGCGCGCGCACCAACACGGCCTTGACTCGTTCGAACGCGGCGCCTTCGTCAAGGTGCAGGCCGAATGCTGTGGGCTTGATACTGATATTCGCGTCAACCCCACCTGCATCGATAGCATCCAACAACTCAATGTAGGCATCACGGTTGCGGTCCGCCTCCTCAACGGTTGAGATCTCCTCGCCCAGAATATCGAGAGTCGCTGACGCACCTCGTGAATTGATGTCGCGCACTGCCGATAGCGCGTCCTCAACCGTCACGCCTGCAACGTAGCGCTTGGCTACGCGCCAGACGAGCGCCCTTGGGAGCAACGGCATAAGAGCAGTCAAGCATCGATCCAGCAGTTTCATGGTCCGAGTTAGTCCTGTTCTTCGAGCCAACGCTCGCTGTCAATGGCAGCCATGCATCCGGATCCTGCCGCCGTGATGGCCTGTCGGTAGACATGATCCTGAACGTCGCCGCATGCAAAGACGCCTTCGATATTTGTTCGTGACGACCCAGGAACCGTCTCGATGTATCCAGCTTCGTTGAGGTCAAGAACGCCCTCGAACAAAGATGTGTTCGGCTTGTGGCCGATGCCCATGAAAACTCCCTGGCAGGCAACCTCTCGCATTTCGCCTGTTTGAGTGTCCTTCAGAACCACGCCGCGAATCTTCCCTTCATCATCGGGGAGGTACTCGGTGAGGATGCTGTTCCAGCACATTTCAGCCTTCTCATTGGCGAAGAGGCGCTCCTGCATCGGCTTGCTGGCCCGCAACTCATCACGACGGTGAACGACCATGACCTTGTTGCAGAAGCGGGTCAGGAAAGTCGCCTCTTCGACGGCGGTGTCCCCACCGCCCACGACGATCACATCCTTCCCACGGTAGAAGAAGCCATCGCAGGTTGCGCATGCCGAAAGGCCCTTGTTGTGGAAGTCATCCTCCCCGGGGATGCCCAGGTACATGGCAGAAGCGCCTGTGGAAATGATGACTGCTTCTGCTGTGACTTCGGTCTCTGACCCCTTTATGCGGAAGGGACGCGACGAGAAGTCGACTGATTCAACCACTTCAGCCCGCGCCTCGACCCCGAAACGCATCGCCTGCTTTTTCAAGAGAGCCATGAGCTCCGGGCCCATGACACCCTCAGGGAAACCAGGATAGTTCTCCACCTCGGTGGTAATAGTGAGCTGCCCGCCTGGCTGCAATCCCTCAAAAACAACAGGTGCCAGATTAGCGCGGCCTGTGTAAAGCGCCGCCGTCCAGCCAGCGGGGCCGGAACCGATGATTACCACCTGTGAGTGCCCAGAATTCGCCATTTGCGTGATTCTCCAAGATGGGGCAAGCCCCGTTAACTCGACGGTCCACGGCCGGCCTCTTGCCGACTCTCAGCGTCGCGGACGATCGTAACGCCACAGAGTCACGGTTTCTGCCGTTGAATTGCGATGGATTTCGTTTATCCTCGCCTGAAGCATTGGCAGCAGCAAGCAGCAAATGAGGATCTTCCCATGAATCTCGGTGATCTGATCAATTCTCGCGGAGTCATTACTCTCGAACCCATTCGGAAGGACTACGCAGTCGAGGAACTCATCGAGGCCCTCGGCAAGCGCCGTGAGGTCACGAGCAAGGAGAAACTCCGCCGGGCCATAAAGGACCGAGAGAAGATCCTCTCGACCGGCATCGGGTCAGGTATCGCTGTGCCCCACGCAAAGATTGCGCAGGTCAAGAGCTTCTGTGCCGTGGTGGGAATCTGTCAAGAAGGCATCGATTTCTCTTCACAGGACGGCAAACCCGTGCAGATTATTTTCATGATCGCAGCGCCGGAGAATGCCCACGACGAGTATCTGCTTATTTTGAAGCAGATTGCTCACACGCTGAAGACCGAGGAATACCGCAAGAGAATTGTGAAGGCAAAGACCTCCAAGCAGGTCATCGAGATTTTCTCTGAGATCGAGTACTTCTAAACCTCAGCAGCAACGCCCCGCCCCACAGCCAGACCATCCACACCACCCGTGCGCCTGGTGTGAGCTCACGGAGGTAACGCACAGCGACGTGTAAAGGAATCAAGACCCTTGGGAGAGCGGGATGCGGCGCCACAGTCTCGCGCGTCATCAGCGAAATCGGCCGATCCTGTAGCTTCAGTGCTGCCCACATCGCAGCCGAAGGCGACTCGCCATCGTTGCGCGGAATCGCCATCCACTGATAGACGTGCCCTCGACGCCCATGAAAGTCGCTACTTGCCAAGGCGACCAAGGACTCCGATTCGGCAAGGGCTCGTAAAGCTGCTTGTCGATCCAGCTGCTCCGCACGGTATTCCTGACTGCGGCCGCACACCTCGAATCCATCGATTTCCATGGCGATGAGTTCGGCGGCCTTCGGCAATTCGTAGGTTCTGCCTCTCCAGAAATGCGACGCAATGACAACGCCCCCTGCTTCGTGGACTCGCTCGATCATGCGCCGAGGGTCGCGTTCATCGGCCAGATCAGACGGCTCGGGGTGAGTGTTGTAGACGAGCAGATGGAGCGGCGATTCTCGGTGATCTCCCGCACTCCACTCCATGCCGAAGAGCCCATTTGGACTGCTCGTCCAATTCGCCGAGCCGTCCAGGACCTGAACGGGACTCCAACGGTTGTGATAGGTCGTCTGCACGAGACTCAGGCCCGACGCCTTCGCACGATCCAACCCTCTATTCAGCGATATGTGACCGTCTGTAGGATCGCCTGAGTGATTCTGAAGGTCGGCAATGACCCAATCCCCATCATCGGCCACAAGGCGAGCATCAGGGCTGACACCGCCAAACGCCACCCAGCTCACTGCAAGCGACCACAACAACGCGGCGCCTATCCACCCAAGAACGCGACGACGGAGAACAAGAGCCCCGAGACAAACAAGTGCAGTGGCCCAGAGGACACAATCCTGACTGAACGCCATGAGGTCCGGCTGAGCCGACAGCCGCATTCCTGGACCAATGATGGGTTCGAGTACACGCGCCGACATTGCCAATCGCAGGTGGAAACCCTCAACACTCTGACCGATCATCGGGTCCATCAACCGCGGAGCATCCTTGCAAATCCAGGTCATCATCAGAATACCGGTCGCTGCAGTTGCGAACTGGTGCCTGACGCCAACGTCAAGCCGAACGATATAGGGATACGCCATGGGCATCAGGTGATGGGCCAGCGCCATGCATGCCCAGCCGACCGCTGCGCCAGCCAGAACATCGGAGAAATAATGCGCCCCGACGTACGTTCGCCCCAAACCGATGGCCACAGCGAAGACTGTCAATGCCACGCGGAGCCACGCCTTGGGAAGATGCACCCACCCCCAAATGGCAAACGCCACGGCTGTAGCGGTATGTCCGGACGGCAGACTCAAGAGGTCGGGTCGGTCAAAAAGAGAACGAACGGCCTCACCCATGCCATCTGGATGACAGGGACGCGGACGACCGGTGAGAGTCTTGGCAACTCGCACGACGCCGTCGGTCATGACCCAACCAACGAGCCACGGTGCAAGCGCCTCCCGCCACCTCTCAAGGCGACGAAACAAGAATGCTGCAAACGTGATAAAGAGCGCGACACCAACCAGAAGGCGAGTCGACCAGGCATCCAGCCAACGCGCCAGACCGTCCAGGGCGTGAGCGTGATCGGGATTCAGCGCGTCCACAATGGCGGAATCGAAGGGAATCACAGCCGCAGCCAGTACGAGAATTGCGGCAGGAAAACGCCAGCGAAGAAGCGGCCGGCCCCCTGCATATCGAGATGTCGAATCGACAGAAGTCATGATGCCCAAATAGTCTGCTGTAGTCCTCTTTTTCGCTCGTCGGTGGTGATATCCTATCAATGTTGGGCAATCGGGGAGTCGATACTTGAATTCAGTGGGACCCCTCCGCATAAGGTGGTCAGCACATATCGATTTGACTGGAACCAGAGACATGCCAAAAACACGATTCATCTGCACCATCGGACCGAAAACTCTCGACAAGGAGTGGCTCGTCAAACTCCACGCAGCCGGCATGAATATCGCACGTGTCAATGGCGCACACGGCTCGCTCGAAGACGTCGGTCGCATGATCGACTGCCTGCAGGCCGACCTGCCCGAAGGCGTCGAGATCCTCCTGGACCTCCCGGGAAACAAAGTACGAACAGACGGATTCGATGAACCAGCCCAATTGGTTGCAGGCGACCCCTTCGTCCTGAAGCCCGAGAATCTCACCTATCGCCCGCTCTACAAGAGCCTCAAGGGTGGCGAGCTGATCTCAGCAGCAGACGGTGCCATTCAGCTGGAAGTGACAAAAGTCGAGGGTGAGGACATCCACACCACAGTCCTGGTCGGTGGTCCCCTGGCCACCCGCAAGGGCATCAACATTCGCGGAATCCATGGTGAGATCCCCTTTGATTTCGAACGGGACATCTCTCTGCTGAACATCGCGATTGAGAAGAGCATCGACAAGGTAGGGCTGAGTTTCGTGCGACAGGTTGAGCAGGTTCGGCGAACGAAGGCTCAGGTTTCAGGAACTGGAATCAAGGTCGTCGCTAAAGTCGAGACCGCCGAAGCCGTCCAGCACCTGGATCAGATCCTTGCCGACGCCGACATGATCATGATTGATCGCGGTGATCTCGAAGCGGAAATCGGCAAGGAGAATGTCCCGCTGACGCAAAAGAGCATCATCGCAAGAGCGTCTGAGTTGGCAGTCGACGTCATTGTCGCGTCACAGTTCCTCACTTCGATGCTCGACAAACCCCTCCCCTTCATGGCAGAAGTTTCGGATGTGGCCAATGCTGTCCTTGACGGTGCCAACATCCTGATGCTGTCAGAGGAGACGGCAATCGGCGACTACCCCGTCGAGTGCATCGCCATGATGAAGTTAGTGGCGCAGACGGTTGAGGAAGCAAGGCGCCGAGAGATTGAAGCAGTCGTTCTCAGCGCAGGGCCATCTACCGGGTTCGGTTCATTGACCACAAACAAGCACAAATGCATGCTCGATGTCGGGGGCAGCACCATCATTGCCCATCAATTGGAAAACCTCCTGTTGGCGGGTGTCTCCAGCGAGAATGTGTCTGTCGTGACGGGATCCAACTACAGGCAGATCGAACACTACCTGACTGCTGAAGGGTATCGAGGGAGCTTCGTTCACAATCCATGGTTCCAGACAACGAACATGGCGACGTCGCTTTGGCTCGCTCGAAAAGACAGCTCAAACCTCGTCATCGTCTACGGTGACATAGTCTTCGAACAGAGCATTCTCGAAGACCTCCTTGCTACCGAAGGAGACATCGTCTGCGTTGTGGATCGCAAAAGCAACCTCGACGCAGAGGATGAGAAGGTCATTCTGAGCGACGATCGCATCGTCAGCGCCTCCAAAGAGCTGGACCTCAATGAGGCTCACGGCGAATTCATCGGACTGGTCCGACTTACGCGCCGTGGGGCAAGGAAGCTCTTTGCGGAACTGGACAAGCTCGTGCACGACGGCAACATGATGGCCTTCTTCTCCGAAGTGCTTTCGCGCCTCGCTGACTCCGGATTGCCCATCGAGACCTGCTACACAAATGGCCGAGCCTGGAGCGACAATGACACGCTTGCAGACCTTGGAGTGACTCGAGAAACCGTCTACCCGCGGATTCGCGAGGCACGCAAGAAGAACCAATCGAAAGCCAACACACCCTCATGAATGAACCACTCGGCGGCGTGCTCATCGACCGAACGTGCCCACCAGATCAGCTCGACGCGTGGCTCAATGAGGCAGAATCGCTTCCATCTCTGGAAGCTGACGACTCACTCATTCTCGACCTGGAGAAGATCGCCAACGGGACGTTCAGCCCCCTGAAGGGGTTCATGGGTTCCGCGGACACAGCGAGCGTGCTGGAATCCATGCACCTCATCTCCGGGCATCCCTGGACGATTCCCATTGTTCTTCACACCGACGATGCCACAGCTGCGAAGTGCTCAGTCGGCAGCAGGTGCGCTATTCGTAGCCATCAGGACAATGAGGTGGTGGCGACAATTGAGGTGGAGGAAATCTATGAGTTTGATCGCGATGCGTTCATCTCAAACGTCTTCCGCACCTCCGACCCGGCCCACCCCGGTGTCGGACAGGTTCTCAAGTGGGGGGCGACCCTGATCGCCGGCCCCATCACGTTGCTGCGGACGTCAAAGAGCCTCATACCTGATGGCTATGACCTCTCGCCACGCGCCGTTCGTGAGGCCATTGCCGATCGTGGCTGGAAGACCATTGTCGGCTTTCAGACCCGCAACCTGGGTCACCGTGCTCACGAGCACCTCCAGAAGACAGCCCTTGAGCAAGTCGACGGTCTCCTCATCCACCCTCTGATCGGTTGGAAAAAGCCAGGCGACATGATGCCGGACGTAATTCTCGAAGGCTACGAGCTACTGATGGACCAGTACTTCGTCCGCAGCAATGTCATGCTCTCAGCCCTCACAACAGCTATGCGCTACGCGGGGCCGAGAGAAGCAGTGTTTCACGCCATCATCCGCAAGAATTTCGGTTGCACGCACTTCATCATTGGACGTGACCATGCAGGCGTCGGCGACTACTACGGCAAGTATGACGGCCACGAATTGGCCCGCGAACTGGGTGGTGAACTGGGAATCGATGTCATGTGCCTGCACGGTCCGTGCTTTTGCTTCCGCTGTGGGACACCTGTTACCGAGCACACCTGCCCGCATGTTGATGAGTGGCAACAAGTCAGCGGGACTCAGGTACGGGCGATGGTCGGCAGAGGCGAACGCCCGCCAGAAAGCTTCATGCGCCCCGAGATCGCAGACTTCCTGATTGAGAAATCAAAGGCTGGTCAAGTCTTCTTCGAAGGTTAGGCCGGCCCGCGACGCTTCGCTAAGATCTTGGGATGCCTATTGATGCTCCATTCCGGCGCCTGCCACGATGCTCACGTTTCATCGCACGATGGCAAGTCAGGCGCACGATTGCTTGAAGAGTTTGCTCGAGAATCGTAGTGGCGGTCCACCGATCGATCATCACTTGAAGGTCACACCAAGAATGCGCGCCACGCCGGGCCGCGCCCCTACGACGATTGTCGGTCGATAGCGCTTGGATGTGAAGTCGTCTGCCTTGATGCGGATGACAACATCCTGAAGTCCCTCGTGAGCACCTAATGCGACATAGCCCGCATGGCGTCGTTGCTTTGTTCCTTCAGGTGTAAGAAACAAAACAACAGTCCGAGCGCCCGAGAGAGGCGAATTGATCGAGCAACGGATGACGCACTCGGCGCCATCGGCGCCGATCTCAATCAATGGGCCGCTGAGTCCCTGCTCGTACCCGGTGCAAATCCACGAAAGGACGCCGTCGTCATCCAGATCAACATCCTTGAGAAGCCCCGATGGTGACCATTGGTTCATCAGAGCACCGCCGTCAAACGAAACCGGGAGCCTGGCGGCATCCGCACCGACTACTTCGACTTCGATCAATCCTGATGGAGACTCCGCCGTGTGGAATCGACTGAAATTCTGCTGATTCAAAATCAGACGTCCAATCCAGGTACCGGGAGAATCGGGGACGATCATGCGCAGGTGAACAGAGTCCACTGATTGAGAAGGCAGGTCGCGAGGAAGGTTCATTTCCGTTCCGTAAATGGACTGACTGGCATCTTCGAGGCGATGCCAGAGGACCCGAACACGGGAACTGCCACGCGGCAGGTGGCGCTCACTCTTGTTTTCGATATCAACCCACGCATGGCACGAAGAGCTCACTTCAAACCGGCGGCCTCCGAGAATCTCTACAGCACTCACTCTTATTTTTGAATCGGCCGACAGCGGGCCATCATCAGGACGATACTCCTGCAGAAGGCGATACTCCCCAAGAAGAGTCCGATACCACTCGGCGTAGTCCGACGCAGCCACCAGTGCAGCTTCATCACTGACACCGCGCAGCACGCGCAAGGCACGTCGATGATCTGATGCAAGCAGGAGTCGCGTTGCCTCTACTGCAAATCGAAGCGCAACTGTCGGACGGTTCTTGCTGCTCCTGGCTATGAGCAGGTCATATCCGTCCAGGACCTCAGGCATCCTGCCTGCTCTGAGGTCTTCGTAGAGGGTATTGAGGCGACGCTGATGTCTGGTGAGGAGCAGGATGTCGTTCTCACCCACGATCGGGCCTGCTACGCTTCGGAGCCGATCCTGAAATCCACGCTCAAAACCCGTGAGCATTCGCAGCGCAAGCTCGGCACAGGCTGCTTTAGGCACCTCATGGAGCCGCGAGAGGATCTGGTTCTTGAGGGCGACCTTCAGATAGCGATTGGACACGAGCTTCAACGCGTGATCCAGCCACAAGGCACGATCAGCTCTCCATAAACTCGTCAGCAGGAGCTGCTCATCTTCTGTGGACATTGGCAGATGGTTGTCATCTTCGATAAATCGCAGGAGCGACTGCGCCTCATCAACGGTTCTCACTGATTGGATGAGTTGGCGACGCGCATGAACGCGGCGCGTGCTTGACGCCAGGGGCCGAACGACGGCTTCGCGAGAGGCACGTGTCGCAGCACTCCACCCAATGGCAGAACTCTGTGGCAGGCAGATCTGATTCCATCTCTCGAATCTCGTGTCAGCAGGCGCCTTCCCATCAGCGCTTGACGCCCCATCACCAACAAGTGCCAACCAGCGAAGGACGTCGTATTCTGACTGTGCGAAGGTCTTCGCCACACGGGAGTAACCTTCATCATTGAGGACCCCGAGAGCGGATAGCGCCTCAATCCGCAGCTCCGGCACGATGTCTGTATTGAGGGCCAACTCCTCGATGAATGGCGCAAGCTCTGTCAGCAGAGTGCGATTTGCCAGAAGCAATCCTTGCTGAACTTCCAGTGGCTTGCTGAAATCCGACATTAGCCTTCTGGCTTTCTGGACAAAAAGGTGACGCTGCTCGGCCGGGTCGAGGCCGCGATCAAAGCGATGCGACCAATCTTGCAACCCACGCAACATGGCCATCAATTCTCGGCGTCGTCTGGGCCGCTCGGTCGAGATATCGCGCAACTCATCGGGGTCGTCGCCAAGATCGAAGAACTCGGTGTAACCCTCCTCCTCATGCACAATGATCTTCTCCATGCCAACTCGCAGCATTGAAGCAGGAGGCACGACGGTCAATGTTCCCGTTTTCGGCAATTCAGAGTGCGCGAAATTCGGCCACGATTCCTCAGTGGTGCGATCCAGCATCAATGGTAGGAGGCTTGTGCCTTGAGTCGGGAACCGCTTCTGAATGTCCAGGACATCCTGAAAGGTCTCGGCTATGTCAACGCACTCAACATTGACATCAGACTCCATTGGCTTGAGACCCGGCACATGCACAACCAGCGGGACGCGCAACTGCTCTTCGAGCAAACTGGTGGCATGATAGTAGCTTCCGCCATGCTCACCGAGAGCTTCCCCATGATCAGCGTTTACGACGATGACGGTCGAATCGCTCAACCCTGATTCCTGAAGGTATTTCAGCATGCGTCCAAACTGCTGATCTGCGTAGCGGACTTCCCCTTCATAGCGTTGAATGAGGTCTTCACCTTCGGTCAATCCACTGTGATACACGTAGTCGTGATGTGGGTCCATCAGGTGCAGCCAATAGAAAAACCTCTCACCCTTCATCTCATCAAGTGTCGCCTTGGCAGAGTCGACAAAGTGCTCACCAGCGTAGCTCGGGTAGCCTCTGCGTTTATGATTGACGTACTCAAAATGGCGCAGCAGCCACCGAAAGCCTGGCGTGTCGAGCCACTCGTTCGTGAATCCGATCGACGCACCTGTTCGGAATCCAGATCCGCGAAACGCCTCATTCAATGAAAGGCCTTGATCACCACTTCCATTGAGCGAGCGGAAAAATGCAGTGGCTGATGGATAGCGTCCGTGGAACATGGACCCAAACGAGAAATGGGTTGCGGGAAATTGAGAGTACGCTGTTCGAAACCGCGCGGACCTTGTAGCCAGGTCATGGAGATTGGGCGTCAAGGCAGCGGTCAAACGATCCGCGCGCAATGTGTCAATCGTGACCCAAAGAACAGATAGTGGTTTCTTGTCCGCACGCATACCTCGAAACTGCTCGGTTGCTCTGGCTGCGACGCGACGCCATTCCTGTATCTGCTCAACAAGAACAGGGTCGGCATCCGGCACCTCGACATTTGGCTTTCCCATGAGATCGCCCCTCCAGCGGAGCAATCGGCGAGAGTGAAAGCCACCCCTTGAGAACGATGAACGAAACGACTCTTCGGGTGCACGCACCCATGCGAACCCACTGACGACAACACCGAGTGAAACGACGAACAGCGATGCCTTTCCAGTGAATCGGCCTTGAGCAACCAATGTTACCGCGGTGAGCCAAAGGGCCAACTCCACGACGAAAGCCGCATCATGAACGGATGGATAGAGGCCGGTCAGAAAATGACGGTTGCACTCACGGCATGCGATGGCGGCGACGGCAGCAAGGGTCGCCGGCAGCCCCAATCGCCGAGCACTGAGTCGCCGCAGGACGGACAGAAACGCCACGCCAAAAGCGGCAGCAGACAATGGGACGCCAAGCAGCACAGCCCCCCACATACCGGTGCGCTGGACACCTTCCCCTTGAGAGAGGACGTTCGCAAGAGGCAGCATGGCAACAAAGAGAACGAATGCCACTGTCCACAACCCCTTGCGGCCCTTCAATAAGACGATCGCCTTGCCGATCGAAAGCAAGACTGCGACCGGCGCGAGCGGCGCCAGAATGAGAAAGACTGTCCAGATCGAAGTTCCAAGGTCGAGAGTCTGGCGACCGCCACCAAACTGTGCCAATTCAAGCACAACGAGCCCGCACAGAACTGACAGCGCTGCAGCAAGAGCGCGGACAATCGCCTGCAGCGGTATATGTTGTCTTGTTCCATCAACCATTGATGAGAGTGTAACCCACTTTGCGGACCGACTCAGCCGTTCGAGCACGATCGAACTCCGGCCCGCGCGAACGCGCCTCTTCCGATATCCTTCGCAGCTTTATGCCATCGTCAATGAG
>PVBE012282581.1_pt1 | contig 14266 bp, 15 predicted proteins | sample 1631181 | NCBI WGS metagenome assembly PVBE01 (sample SAMN08397723, study PRJNA350692) | Marine metagenome, whole genome shotgun sequencing project. | isolation source: water | place: Pacific Ocean | collected 2012-04
CATCTCCCGGGTCATGCTGAATTTGACCCGAACCGTGCTTTTCAGCACCTCGAGAAACGCTACTTTGAGATTGGCAACCTCGGTTTCCCAGTATGGAAAATGTTCGATGGCCTCTTCGGCATGTGCATTTGTAACGACCGACGCTGGCCTGAGACTTTCCGCGTGATGGGCTTACAGGGCGTTGAAATGGTGGTGCTGGGTTACAACACCCCAACGGTCAATTCGCAGTCAGATGAAGCGCCGCACGTGCGTGCGTTTCATAACCTGCTCTGTATGCAGGCGGGTGCTTATCAGAACAGCACCTGGGTCATCGGCGTAGCCAAAGCGGGTAACGAAGATGGCCACGAGTTGATGGGTGGCAGCGCCATCATCGCGCCAAGCGGCGAAGTGGCGGCCCAATGTGTGACGCTAGAAGACGAACTGGCGGTTGCGGACTGTAACCTTGATCAATGCCACTTCGGAAAACAAACCGTGTTCGACTTTGCCCGCCATCGCCGAATCGAACATTATGGACTGATCACAGAACAAACCGGTGTCGTATTACCGGACACGGAGCATCAAAGATGACGGACGCCGACCTGTGCTATACCTCAGCAACTGACCTCACCGTGCTCATCGCGAACGGTGATTTGTCTCCGGTCGAGCTGATGCGCTCGACCATCGATCGAATCGAAAGCCTTAACTCGACGTTGAACGCAATCTGCACACCAACTCTTGAACAGGCAATGGATACGGCGCGGCGCGCTGAAGCGGCAATTGCCACTAACCAACCACTAGGTCCACTACACGGCATTCCAACAACCATCAAAGACCTTGTCTTTACCCGTGGCGTTCGCACGATGATGGGCTCACATATTTTTGCCGACCGAGTGCCGGATGTTGATGCCGTTGTTGTAACACGCCTTAACGAGGCCGGTGCAATCAGTCTTGGCAAAACAACGGTGCCCGAATTCGGCTGGAAAGGCTGCAGCGATAGTCCATTGACCGGTGTATCACATAACCCGTGGAAACACGGTATGAATGCCGGCGGCTCGAGCACCGGGGCTGCCATCTGCGCAGCGGCGGGTATCGGCCCATTGCACCAAGGGTCCGATGGAGCGGGTTCTATTCGCATGCCCGCTGCCTTTTGCGGAGTCTACGGACTCAAACCCTCTTACGGTCGAGTGCCTTCTCACCCGGTTGGCAATAATGACCAGATTTCTCACATCGGCCCCATCACTCGCACAGTAACGGATACCGCCTTGATGCTTAACGTGATGGCAGGGCCCGATCACCGTGACCCAAGCAGCGCCGATGAACGGAATGTTGATTATCTGGCCGATCTAAACAACGGGGTCGCCGGGTGGCGCGTTGCGTACAGTCCCGACCTTGGGTACTTGCCGGTTGATAAAGAAGTGGCCGAATCAGTAGCAAAAGCTGCCAAGACCTTCGAAGGCCTGGGCGCCCATGTTCAGGAAGTCGATCCCGGTTGGGGAGATCCCATCGATATGGAACATTTCTTCTGGACAGCGAACTTCGCCGGTAATCTTGGCCCTCATCTTGAACAGTGGGAAGAGAAAATGGATCCGGGGTTGGTCTTGTGTATCCGTGATGGCGCCGATCATCTGGCAAGCGATTACGTACAGATGAAACAACGCCGACTTGATTACCATGCGCGCGTGCTTGCGTTTTTTGAAAATTATGACCTGCTGCTAACGCCGAGCCTGTCCGTTGCCGCCTTCCCCGTCGAGCGCCTAATTCCTGAACACTGGGAGCAACATCCCTGGGATTGGCTGCGCTGGGCGGGGTTTTCCTATCCCTTTAACCTGACCTGGCTACCTGCCGCCACCTGTCCTTCGGGATTCACCCGCGATGGTTTACCCGTGGGACTGCAGATCGTCGGTGGGCATCGCCAAGACAAGAAAGTGCTGCAGGCTTCGCGCGCATTTGAAACAGCACAGCCGTGGGCTCAACGCCGGCCAATTGAGTAACAAGGATGTCCTCATCAACACCCATTCAAGCACCCGTTGCGCTGATTACCGGCGGAGCTCATGGTCTTGGCCAAGCAACGTGCATGGCCTTAGCTCAGCGCAATGTAAACCTTGTCATTGCTGATATAGATGCCACGGCCGCTAAGAAGACAGCAGTCGCCTGCCGTCAGTCAGGTATTGTCGTGCACTGTTTGCAGACCGATCTGGCCAGTGCCGAAGGTCCCTCAAACATGATTAACCAGACACTGGCCGTTTTCGAGCGCCTAGACATACTCATTAACAATGCAGCCTATGCAATAGCCGAACCCTTTCTCGACATGACTGCTAACGAATGGGACCGAGTCTACGCTCTCAATATTCGTGCCGTCGCACTCGCCACCGCGGCAGGCGGCCGAGTGATGTGCCAACAAGGCGGCGGGCGCATCATCAACATTACCTCACCCGCTTCCCGCATGGCGCTGCCGAACTACACGGCCTACGCGGCCAGTAAGGCGGCAGTCGACGCTATCACTCGAGCCGGAGCGCTGGCCATGGCAACCGACGGCGTGCGGGTCAACTCAGTCGCGCCAGGCATGATGGATACCGCATTGCAAGACAAAAGTGAACGCGAACTACTGGCAATCGATGGACGCGATGATCTCAATACGTATCTTGATGAGCGAACAGCCCGGATTCCAGTGGGTCACCGAATCAGCACCGCCGACGTTGCCGCTGCCGTGGTCTACCTGGCGTTGGATGCGCCTGAGTACGTAACGGCCGAGCGGATGAATATTTCCGGCGGGCTGGACCGTGACTAGTCCCGAGCGCTTTTAAATCTCGCCCACGCCATAGTCTCCGATGACGTTCACATCAGGTTCGACACCAAGACCCGATCCCGTTGGCACCTGAAAGACACCCGCTTGAGGGTGAGACCACTTGTCGTAGAGTAGCGCTTCAGGCTGCACATAAAAACGCTCGGCCAAGCTATTCGGGGCGCGGGCGGCAATCACATGCAGCGTAGCTAACAGACCCGGACCGAAATACGGTGAATGTGGCATGACGGAAACACCGGCCAACTCGGCTGCGTCGATGACTTTTAATAACTCGGTAATGCCACCCACTTTGGTCACGCTGGGTTGCGCATAGGTCACCGCACCGGCGGCAAACATTTTCTCAAACTCAAAGACCGTGCAGGCATTTTCCCCAGCAGCAATGGGAATCCCCACCCCAACCTGGAGTTTAGCTAATGCGGAAAAATCTTCGGGAGGAAAAATCGGCTCTTCCAACCACAGGAGATCATACGGTTTCAACGCTTCAGCTTTCTCGCGAGCCTCGTCCGGCAACCACGGGCAGTTGGTATCCACCATGATAGGCACAGCCGTACCCAATGCCTCTCGTGCAGCGCTGACCTCGGACACTTCGGTTTCGTGCAACTTAATCCAGCCATAGCCCTCCCCCACTGCAGCACGACACTGGTCGGCCACCGTCTGTGGTTCACCGTGACGAAAAAGGCTGGCGTAAGCAGACACCGTCGGTTTTTCCGGACCACCGAGCAAGGTACACAATGAGACACCCTGGGCCTTGGCCTTGATATCCCACAGCCCAATGTCCAGCCCGGAGATGGCAAACATCGCAATGCCGTAACGACCGAACAGGTGCAGCTTCTGCTGCAGGTCCTGCATCCATTCAGTCAACTCGGTGATCTCACGCCCAACGACAATCGGTGCAATCATGTCTTCTATGGCCGCTTGTACCGGGCGCTGGCAGTTATAACTGAACGCCTCGCCATAGCCGACAAGACCCGTGTCCGTGCTCACCTTGACCAACGTCGTGGCAAGGCTCGTCCAGGCACTGCCGGTCCAACCGGCGGCATTACCACCATGCGAGAACGGGATCTCAAGCGGTATGGCTTTAACCTCTGCAATCTTCACCTAATTTCTCCTGTACACCAGACGACCCTAGCCTACGACTATTCACAGCAAACTTACACCAGCCGATGCTTCGTGATCCTGGTGCAGGCGATTACCAACCGCTCGCACTTCGATACCGCCACGTTAGGGCTACGACTAACCTAGAAACATTCTCGCTAGAGTAGGTTCAACCGACACGACAACTCGCGCCGCCGTCAACCGGCAGTGCGGCGCCAGTGATGAACCCGGCCTCATCAGAGGCAAGAAACAACGCCGCGTAGGCCACATCCCAGGCGCTGCCCATCTTATTTCGAAGCGGTACCCGTGCATCACGCTCAGCGGCCACGTCCTCGCGAGTTCGACCCCAGGCCTGGGCACGAGTATCAACCGCCATGGGGGTATCCATCAAACCAGGCAATATCACGTTGGCCCGCACACCGTATTCGGCATTCTGATATGCCAACTGCTGCGTCAAGGCAAGCAATGCTGATTTACTGGCCTTGTACGTAACCCAGGGATAACTTTCTAATGCAGCAATTGAAGAAATAGTCAGAATCACACCACTGCCCTGGTCACGCATGATCGGCAACGCGTGTTTACAGGCCAATACCACGCTGCGCAGATTAACCGCCATGATGCGATCGAACGCCTCGACCGTGATCTCAGTCACCGGAGCATCGCCACCGGCAACGCTGATACCCACATTGTTGTGCAGGATATCGAGTCGATTCCAACGCTGCGTACAATCGTGTACTGCACGTTGGATGCTCGATTCATCGGTGACATCTGTCTCCACTGCGGCCGCCGTGCCGCCTTCGCTCTGAATCAACGCCACCGTCTCCTCAGCCGAAGCTACATTTTTATCAGCCGCGAGTACCTGTGCACCTTCGCGAGCAAACAGCAATGCGGTCGCGCGCCCGTTACCCATCGTTGGACCCGGGGTCTGTCCGGCGCCGATGATAAGAGCGATCTTCCCTTCCAGCCGTCGTTGTGTGGCGTTCACTGGATCGTCCCCTGGTTCGCACGGATGAGTTGACCTGGATAAACCTCCGTGCTGGCACCGTGCCTAAACGTCACCGCACCGTTAACGACTGTCGCTGCAATGCCATCTGCTTTTTGCACCAACCGACGAGCCCCACCTGGTAGATCCGTTTCGACCGTAGGCAGGCGTGGACGAATCGTATCTGCATCGAAAACCACCACGTCCGCACGGTAACCTGGCCGCAACAAACCCCGATCGTTGAACTCAAAAGCAGACGCATTATCGAAAGTCAGCATGCGAACGGCCTGCTCTAAAGAAAAAGCTTGCTTCTGTCTGACCCAATAATTCAATAAGTGGGTCTGCAACGAAGACCCCATTTCCTGACAAACATGGGCACCAGAGTCAGAAAAAGTGGCGAGCGTTCTCGGGTGCTGCAACATACCAAGGACATCGGCTGGCGATTCATTCACTAAGGGTTGCACAAATAATTGATCCTCATTGCCCATCATCAGATCGAGCATCACCTCAACTGGGTGTTGTCCAGCGTGTTTGGACAATTCCTCTATCGTTGGATCATCCCAATCGACACCACGCAACGCAAACAAGTTACTGTAATCTGGCTTTTTTGGGTCAGTCGTTGCCGCACCACCACCTTGGAAAACTCCATCACGAGGTTTCATCGTTGCCTCAGCAGCTACTAATGCACTTCTGATGTCCGGGTCAGCAAAGCGCCGTCGTTGCTCATCGATGGGAAGATCACGCAACGCCTGCCAAGCCGGTAGGTTATCAAACGGCAGATACGACTTGAGAGAAAAGAGCGCGATGATCGGACGTGTGGTGGTTTGCCCGTACATACGGCCACCGGCCGCCACCGTTTCGTCGATGTAACGCGTCTGTTCCTGCCATGGATAGGGGTCTAAGCCCTGTTGGGTCGAAAGCGTACCGAACATAATCGGTCGACCGCTATCGAGCGCAACCTTCTGCAAGCGTTTGAGGAATGTCTGGTGCGCCTCACCGCCTGAAACGTCCGGACCAATTTGGAAAATGCCCTGATTTCGTTTTGCCAACGTACCCACCAGATAATCGATCTCACTCCAGTCAGCGATTCGACTCGCGATGGGCGAGCCATCGGGTGTGATGTGCGTTGTTGCCCGCGAAGTTGACAAACCCACCGCGCCGACCTGCAAAGCCTCTTCGACGATTGCGCCCATTTTTCGGAGATCATCCTCATTAGCCACTTCACTCTGGGCCCTCTGGCCCATCACGTACATACGCAGCGCCGAATGACCAATAAAAGCGCTGTAGTTAATTGCCTTCGGTAACTGCGCGACCTGATCCAGATATTCCGGAAAAGTCTCCCAGGTCCAGTCAATGCCATTCATCATGGCGTCCACAGGAATGTCTTCCACTGCTTCTAGGCAACGGGCAATCCATTCCCTTTCCTCAAGCTGACAAGGCGCCAGGGCAAAACCACAGTTGCCCATCACGACGCTCGTAACACCGTGCCAGCAGGAGCAACTACCGAGCTGATCCCAGGCGACTTGAGCATCCATATGGGTATGCCCATCAATGAACCCGGGTGACACGATATGTCCCTCTGCATCGATTCGCTCTGCGGCGGCGCTGCGAATACGACCGATCTCGACAATGCGGCCTGCTTTGACTCCCACATCAGCGCGGTACCGGGGGCCACCCGACCCATCGATGACCGTGCCATTTTCAATCACTAAATCCAGTGCCATTCTTCTGCTCCCTGTAAATTTCCGTCGCTCGGAAATCTCTCGATCTCGACTGTTCGCCAGTAACCCCGCTAGTCCGTGGCTGGCGGGGTTACACACACCGCTTCAAACGGATGCCGCTTATGGATCAGCCCCGCGTGGGAAAAAACATCCAGCGTCACTTCATAGGCAGCGCGTGTGATCTCGACGTGCGGTGTCCAGCAGCCCAGCTCCTGATACTGACCGATGGTACTCGCTAACACATCAACATCAATACCGGGAAAGTAAGCCGCTTCTGCGGCGGCAATCTCCGCTGCCGGCGTATGGTTCACGTAGTCTCTCGCCTGGCGATAAGCGCGCATAAACGCACTGGCAACATCGCTCGCTAACCATTCCCGAGTAGCCGCCAGGCTCGAGAACCCACAGGGCCCAATTGCACTACCAACAGATGCCACAATAGAGCCGGCGCCGTCTTTCTCGAGTTGCTGTGGGACGGGGCCCTGAAGATGGATGTAATCACCGTCCCCGTCTCGAAAGCGCGATTCCATCGACGCACTATCACCCGCATCAATCGCTTCAATGGTGTCGTAGGCTACGTTCATCTGGTGGCAGGCATAGCGGAACATGGCGAGCGGCTGCCCCCCATGATCGACCAGTACTGGTTTACCAACCAGTCGGTTCCAGTCGAAGTTCGGTTCAGACCCACGGCCCGTAATGAAGAATCCATCCATCTCATTAATCTGCGCAAAATGAACGGCCGGTGGTTGCTCATTTGCCTCGAGCGCGGTAAAGCCCTGTGAAAGCGCCGACTGCACTACGTCGGCACTGCCATCGATGAGCGCAGCAATGGCCGAACGCCCTGGCGTAGCGATCGAATGAATTGGATCAAGCCCTTCACTTTTTAGAAAACCGCCGGAAATGGTGGCAATTAACGGGGAGTAAAAAGCAGAAAATCGAGTGAACTGAATGCTAATACGGCTCATATGACAGTAACCCTTGGAGTAGATGCCCAACACTCTAGCGACTCTTCAAGCACCTTGCACCGTGCCGCCGGTGCAAAATTTCCGTGATGATTGTCTGTTGCGGCCATGTCCTTCATCCCTGGCAAGTCACAGGTACACTAATGGGCTAAATTCACTAAAGGATGTGATGCATGATCTCCGCTGATTTCAAAGGCAAATGCGTACTGGTCACCGGTGCTGTTTCAGGCATTGGTCTAGCCACCGCCCGAATCTTCTCCGACAACGGGGCAACGGTTGCCGTCAATCATTTACCTGATGATCCCAGTGCCGAGACAGTCATCGAAACGTTACGCGCGAACGGAAGTGACGTGATTGGCGCACCAGGTGACGTATCCATTCCCGGCGAAGCAGAAAGCATGGTCACCACAGCAGCTGCAGCACTGGGGCGCCTGGATGTCTTGATCAACAATGCCGGCACTTCCAATACTCGGATACCTATCGCCTTTGATGATCTTGATGCCATGACCGAAGATTTCTGGGCAAAGATCGTACACACCAACCTGATCGGCCCATTTCGCTGCGCTCGGGCGGCAGCCGAGTATCTGAAGAAAACACACGGCGCCATCATTAACACGGCCTCTATCGCCGGTCTCGGTGTGCCTGGCAGCAGTATTGCCTATGGTGCAAGCAAAGCAGGCGTGATTAATTTGACCCGCAATCTGGCCCACGCACTGGCACCCGACGTGCGCGTCAATGCCATTGCACCGGGACTTGTGCGCACACCGTGGACCGAGCCCTGGCCCGAAGAGAGAAAGAAAAGCGGCATCGCCAACAGCCTACTGCAACGGATGGTTGAGCCCGAAGACATTGCGCAAACCATGTTGTTTCTTGCCAGCAACACCGCTATCACAGGACAAACCGTCGCCGTCGACTGTGGGCGCCAAGGCTAACCGGCTCACCGGCTAACCTAACAAAACGTTAGGGCCGATCGTCCTCGGAAATAGTATCCGTTGGCGGCTTCTGAGTTGGCACGCTTTCGGATATGGGCGGCGTGTCAACAGTTTCTGAAACCATCGTGGGCAAAGGCGTTTCCGTCGTCGCGTCCGGCTTGGTCACCGTTTCCTCAGCCGACACGGCAGGATCGGGCGTCGATTCGTGTCCTTCAAGCGCCACACTGGACTCATCTGCCAACTTAAGTCCCGTCACCAAACGACTGCGCCGCATATTGGTGTAATACACCACCTGAGTCGGTAATGCTGTTCCCGGGTACGCTTGATTAAAACGCACAAGCTGCTCACGGGCGATGCCATAACTGAAGTACACGCGACAGCTGCTGCAGGTCTTGCCACGAAATTGTGCCTTTCGCACACCATCGACCCATACCATCAGGCTGCCATTTTTATTCGACCAATCGACTTGCACCACGACATCGTGCCACTGTCCACGCAGCGAATCTTCATCAATCAAGGCTTGGTAGCTTCCATCCTCATCCAGTCGGTTACCGACCCACAACACGCCGGTCGCCCCAATTTCGAATACCCACGCCGCGCCCAGTCGCTGCTGAGCGAATTGGGCGTGAACAACACGGGCCGGATAGATAACTTCGTAGTCCTCGGGAAAATACACCTGCCAGCGATACCACTGGGGACCCGTCACGGGCTTGCGTGAGCGAGAGCGTTCCGTAAGTTCGGAACGCTCTCGGCTATCCGCGCAATCATCGCGATCACCGTCGCTCGAACAATCGCCGGGGCGCACTTCGAAACGCTCTACTTCTTCCGTCGGTGCGAATCCGGTGGGATCAAGAAGCAGCTGGTAACCCCACTCGGTATCACTGAGATCGCGTGTGAATGGGCCGAACGACCCGTCATCAGCACCGCCAACATCACACCACAGAACCGCAACAAGACCTATAAAGAGCCACTGTCGTATCGCGCCTTTTCTGCGGTGATTATAAAACACGGTTCATTTACCCTGCGCTCGCAACCTGTATCGTCCTTATACCAACAGCCGGTGTAGCCATATTAATACTGTTCTCGATATCAACTCGCTCCAACTCAAAATCATAACCACCACAACAGTGACGGCAATGGTATAGAGCACACCGATGAAGATAGCTTGTGACCAAGCGACCCAGAGTGCAAGCGGGCTCAGTAACAACACGAAACCAGCGCAGGTAATTAAGGCGCGTGCCCAGCGGTGTTCCATCGACTTCGCGGCTAACCGCCAATCTGCCGAGGTGCTCGCAAAGGACGACCGGTGACAAAATAATCCAACAGACGGTGCAATCCATAAGCCACCGTGGTCACCAACACCGTCAGCACCACCCAAGTCAGCTTGTCGTTATACGGTACCCAAGCGGGAACGCCATAGAACAAGACCACCAACCAAGCACTCCAGATCGTCAGCCAGCCCATGCGATACAACGGGCGCAATAAATTGGTCTTACGAGCCCTACCCATCATCTCGGTTCTCCCTCCCAGCGCTCGTCGTCTTCTATCGCGCACGCCAGAAGTAGTCTGGTCACAACTACCCTACAATAACAGTTTCGATTCCACTGTAGCCAACCCAGAGAATAACCTAATGCTCTACGCCATTTACTGCCTCGATCGAAGCGATGGACTCCAAACTCGACTGGACCATTATGAGGCTCACCGAACCTACCTCGGAACCACCCCAGTCAGTATCGTCCTAGCAGGACCCGTCGCCGCAGCCGACGGTGAAACGCCCATCGGCAGCCTGATGGTGGTTGACGTGCAAGATCAAGAACAGGCCGCACAGTTCAATCAAGGCGATCCCTTCTACCAGTCTGGCGTATGGGACCGTGACACCATCGCGATTCATCCGTTTATCAAGCGACGGGGTTGGACCGAGGGTTATTGATAGCGCTTTCAATCAGCCGCCAGACCGGGGGTCCTTGCGGCAGACACGTACACGTGGCCATCCATCAACCGCCGCGCGGTGCGGTACAAAACCGCATTGTCAGCAACCCACTTTCCTTTTTGCTGAGTTACGGTGGCACCGACACGAGCCACTCCTGATGGGTGTGCAATGCGAATGTCATCGGGCGCTGCTGCCGGTCGGCAAAGACGATTGACCACCGTGTCCGTGATCTGTGCGGCAATGGCCGCACACATACTGCCGGTCACCGGAATTGCTCGGTGCGGCTGACCCACCGAAATCATGCGTAAAGTGAGATCGCACTCGCTTTCATCCAACAGATCGCCGGACAAAGTCGCCGCACCCTGAGCGGGTGACACCAACGCCACCTTCGGAATACCAGGAATTTTCGCAGCAGTCTCCATGCTGTCGCTAATGCCCATGGCGACACTCGCACTGCAACGTATGGCTTCTAAATGATTGAGTAATTCCAACTGCCCATCCAACACATCGGGCATCTCAGTCCCCACCAGTCCCAGCGCGTCGGCCGCAATAAAAACACAAGGATTCCCCGCATCCACCATCGATACCTCGAGGGGACCAACCCCAACCACATCAAGAACATTCACCGAATCGTCCGTGGGTAACAAGCGCCCCGTCGCTGCACCACCAGGGTATTGAAACTCCAGTCGCACCGGCGCGCCCTGTCCCGATACGCCAGGCACCATCCACTCACCATCAACCGCCGCCTGATCCTCATCGAGAGAAAACTTCGAGATAATCAACTGTCCCGCATTGGTGTTGTGAATACGCACTGCAACTCGGTCACCGACAGCGGCAACCAATCCCTCGTCAACAGCAAATGGCCCAACCGCTGCGGTCATGTTGCCGCAACTTGAGGAGAAATCAATGTGTTCACTTTTGGGTGATAACTGAACAAACGTGTAATCCACATCGGCATCTGCCCGCGATGGAGGACCAATAACGCAGACCTTGGACAACGACGAGACACCACCACCCAAACCATCTAACTGCCGGCCCGTGGCATCACCGGCACCGAGCGCGGCCACGAAAATCTGTGGCCACAAGGATCGATCCTCTGGCAGGTGATGCCGATGAAACATCACTGCCTTACTAGTGCCGCCTCGCATGAACACGGCCGGTATTTTCCGCTGGCGCATACTGCCTCCTAATGACCCATCATCTGCCTTAGATCCCCACCCTGCAGGGGCCGGTGGATCAGACATAGAATAACGGCTTTGGAATGTTTTGGAGAAAAAAATGACCTGGCTCGAATCTGAACACTGGCCGAAAGAAACGCCTGGCCAGCGACTTCAACAACTGATCGATAGCCCTGGCATCATCCAGATTCCTGGTGCACATAACGCGCTCGCTGGCCTGATGGCAAAACGAGCGGGGTTCCGTTGTCTCTACGTCTCCGGTGCGGCCGTATCCGCCAGTCTCGGTTTGCCTGACCTTGGCATCATCACGCTCGAGGAATTGTGTTTTCATGTGCGAACCCTATATCGCGCGACACACCTGCCTTTAGTAGTTGATGCGGACACAGGTTATGGCGAAGTCATGAATGTCATGCGTACCGTGCACGAACTCGAAGCCGCCGGAGCGGCCGCGATGCAGATGGAAGATCAAATTCTGCCCAAGAAATGTGGCCACCTGAACGATAAGCGCCTGGTCACGACTGAGGAGATGTGTGCCAAGGTAACCGCGGCAAAACGCGCGCGACGCGATCTTCGCATCATCGCGCGAACCGATGCAGTGCAGTCGGAAGGTCTCGACGGGGCCATCGTGCGCATGAATCGCTACATCGAGGCCGGCGCAGATATTGCTTTTGCAGACGCACTCGTGGATGAGCACATGTTTCGCACCTTCACCAGCGAGATCAGTGTCCCGTTCATAGCGAACATGACAGAATTCGGCCGCACGCCCTACTACACAGCAACGCAGCTCGAAGCAATGGGGTGCAAACTAGTGATCTGGCCCGCATCGTCACTACGCATCGCCGCACGGGCCATGGAAAAGCTCTATGCGACCATTGCAAAAGAAGGAGAAACACGACCCTTGCTGGACAATATGCTGACACGGGCCGAGCTCTACGAGGTGATCAACTACTTCGACTTCGAATCGCTCGATGCATCCGTCGCACGAAGTGTGGTGCCTCCAACAGCAGACGAACCCACCTGGCCGGACAACTCGTGAACCCCCCCATCAGAACGGTCAGCCACTGAATGACCTCGGCTTATCTTGCGATCACGCATCGTACCCGTTCAGGTGGGTCGCAGTTCGCCAATTAAGTCCTCACCGGGTGTCACAAAATCGGCGGTCGGGTGACCCGTTCGACCGTAGGCATTCCATACTTTCAATCCCAACAACGCACGAAGGTCGTCGCTCGCCTGGCTCAACACCTCAGGTCGAGTACCGACTGTGTAATTCTCCTGTGGTCGAAACTGCGGTGCGCAGAACGTTGTCAGGATGGCACGACGTTCGCTACTGCCCCTATTGGCACCGGTACCATGCCATGTCCGCCCGTCAACCATCAGGGCCGTGCCGGCAGCCGCCGTCGCCGCAATAGATGCTGCATCCGCCTCCGGTTGACGACCCAACAGGTGACTGCCCGGCACCAGCCGTGTGCCCCCGTTCTCCTCTGAGAAGTGATCCAGCATCCACAAGACATTCACCACCACCGGCGGAGAGATCGCTACACCCAGGCCATCATCAACGTCAAAGCGTTCCCGCTTGACTGAACCGGCCGGTAAATGACGTCGATGCGCCCGCGTCGGTGGCGGCATCCACCATTGGTCGGTGTGCAATCGCATGGCGACGCCGCCAGGGCGCGCGATATTGGCAATATGGCTAGACAAGAGATATTCCTCACCAAGCACTGCGCCGATGATCTGGCGCATTCGGGCATGTTGCAAGAGCTCAACAAACACCTGGCCTTTGTTGACCAACATCCAAAGACGCTGGTTACGGCCTCCAGCCGACTCGCTAAATGCCGCCGGGCGAAGCGCGCCGTGTTGATTGCGAAAATCTCCCCAGTTCTGTCCTGGCCCGCCGTCCTTGTAGGCCAACCCGCGCTGCTCCTCCGCCTGCGCCTGTTCGGTCAAACGTTGCTGCACTCGAGTGAGCGCGGCATCGCCCAATGCCGCATCAAGATAACAATACCCATGGGATTCAAGGTCGGCAACACAACAACTTACATCCGTCGTTGGAGTCGGTAATGGCTCAGTCATGTTGTTTGGCCTGTCGTCATGACCATCGAGTAAATTAAGCGCAGAAACCTCTGGCTGGTGTACTCAGTTTACCGATCAACGGGTCTTTGACCAATAGCAAGAAACCGACTCGACGCCGCTCGACACAAGGCAAGCACTGTCGATCGATCACGTTCTCGAACACAGTTCCTCCGGCCGGCCCCTACGGCTGAAAACCAAGCAAATTAACCACCCCCGTGGGCCGTGGATTCCCTTTCAAGACCATGTCACAACGATCGTCGACCACGAACTGATTTTCCACTTTCACCATGAGCCGTTTGGTAACCAGAATTTCGGTGTCCGCCCCGGCATCGCAAAGACGCGCCGCAAGATTGGTCACGGTTCCCATAGCCGTATAGTCGAGCCGTTGCTCAAAGCCAATCACTCCAATGGTCGCGTATCCGCTGGCTACCCCCCAGCAGCAACCCAATTCATAGCCGCGGTGATTCCACACCTGTCGAAGCGCTTCAAAAGCATTACGCATCGCGATCGTCATTTTTAACGCGCGCAGCTCAGCATCCGGCACCGGTATAGTGTAAGTCGTCAAAAGATATGGAACAGTCTGCTGTATAAATTAAGAGAGACATTTAGATTACATC